>Ga0136558_1000081_pt1 | contig 56887 bp, 40 predicted proteins | sample AntRauTorckE6833_FD_101391 | JGI IMG/M metagenome (GOLD analysis project Ga0136558, IMG submission 101391) | Saline lake microbial communities from Rauer Islands, Antarctica - Metagenome Torckler E6 #833 | ecosystem: Environmental > Aquatic > Non-marine Saline and Alkaline > Saline | place...
GCATCTATCGGGGCCATATCGTGCCCCGCATATTTCGGATGGTTGAGCGCCGAGTCAATCCCTCCGAGATGAATCGGAGCAGTCGGGACGACAACCGAAGGGCCTACAACCGAAGGGCCTGCTGGCCCCTCATCTCTTTGCCAGGGGAATAGCGCCTCATCACGCTTCGTAAAGTTTGCGTCTGCCATGTATTCTCCTTATGCGATTGGTCACGCCACGGATGTTAGAATATAACCAATAGAATTAACCGGGGTTAATACTGAATTGCCGATACCACCTACCTATTGATTAGGTGTGATTATTTGGGAGCTACCGCTCCTGATTCGGAAGACGGCGAGCAAACGATGGCGTTATGGATGAAATGCCAGAAATAATACTTCATAGATCTCCTTTGAGTGTGTGTGAGCGGTCGCACGCGTCGCGTATTAAGCTGTAGCACAGACCGTGCTCGCGCATAAATTCGTGGTCTTCGGCCTCGGTCCCCGGTCGCATCTCGCACAGCACGGCGTGTGTCACCTCGTGCGCCAGATGGTCGCGCCACCGGATGGCGTCGGCGTCGACGTAGATCGTCTGGGTCCGGCAGTGTGTCCAGCTGCCGCCGTCGGGTCGGAGGTTCCACCGGTTAACCCCGGTTAACCACACTTGCTGCTTCCGCAGCTCTTGCAGATATAACAACCTTCCTCAAACACCACGTTTCCATCGCCACAGTCATCACAACTTGCATCAGCAGTAGTGCCGTCTCGGACAGCACCTTTGAGGAACATGCGAACGGCGCTAAGCGTCGTACCAATGTAGTCGCCTTCGATGCCTTCCAAGGACTTGATGATACGCGGCAGACCGGCGTTGTGCCGGAGTGCCATTGAGATGATCTTGCCTAAACGGGCGTGATGCTCGTCATCCTTGATGGCGTCAATCTGGTCGAAGACCAAGTCGGTGTCGACTCCTGCTTTGACCAGTAGTTTGCCCACCGATTTTACAGCCCGGTTCAGGGTGACCCACTCCTTGTCCCCCAGACGATTCGAGTGGACCCAGAATGCAACCGGGTAATCCTTCGTAGAGTCTTCTTTGAGGTAGGACAGCATCAGGTAATACTTGCCGCCCTCGCGCCTCACAATCTTCATGTCACCACTACTGAACTCATCCGGCAGGTGGACGTTCTTGGTGACCACGTCGTCATCATTGGTCTTCAAATATAGACCATGCTCCTGAGCGACGTGTTCTTCCAGTATCTCCAGAAGGCTCTCATAGTCGTTCTCAGGCGTTTCGTCACCTGATACGAGCACACCGTCGCGTGAACCTTCAACGTACACTGTGACGCCTTTCAGCCCCTTCTCCCACGCTCTCAAGTAGAGTTCACCGACCACCTCCGGCTTCGTGCCTCGTGGTAAATTGATGGTACTACTGATTGAATGGTCGATGTACTTCTGTTGGATGGCCTGAAGGTCCACTCGTGCGTTCCAGTCGATCTGGTCGCTGGTCACAAAGTAGTCAGGTAGCTCCTTGCTGCGAGCTTCTTCTTCTGACATACCGAACACAACCTGAAGGTACTCGAAGTAGTCTTCAACATTGTGGTGATAGACCTTGAAGTGCTCCCAACGGTCTCCCATCCCGTCAACGCTGTCTGGTGTCCCTTTGTCTTCGTCAGACATCTTGCGCTTCCGTGTGTACGAGTTCCTGAAGACAGGCTCGACGCCACTGGAAGTCTGCGACTCAATACTCACTGACCCTGTTGGGGCACAGGTGAGTAAGGAGACGTTCCGGCGTCCGACTCTTGACATGCGATTTCGCAAGTCCGCAGGCAGTCGCTGGATATAGGCGTTGTCCACTTCCTTCTGCCAGTCAAAGAGCGGGAACGCTCCCCGGACTTCGGCGAGGTTGATACTCTCTTCGTAGGCTGCGTTTCGGAAGACGCGGTAAATTTCTTTGACAGTGTCGAGTCCGTCGTCACCATCATAACGGCGACAAAGACGAGCCAAGCAATCAGCGAGGCCGTGAGTGCCAAGACCCGTACGTCTCCCTTGTTCGGCTGCATCATATAGCTTCTCCCAAAGCTCCTTTTCATCCGGCGTATCACACGCCTCTTCTCGGATCTTTTCCAGGGCTTCTAGCTCAAGGTCGACAAGGTCATCGTTCAGGCGCATGGCCTTACGGACGACCAGTGCAAACCGGTCGTAGTCAAACTTTGCGTGAGCGCAGAAAGGATCTTGAACGAAGTTCTTGAGATTGATCGAGATAAGACGGCAGGAGTCATACGGACTCAGCGGAATCTCGGAGCACGGGTTGGTACTGACGTGGTCCCAATACTCCTGAGCCGGAAGCTCCCGCTCAATGTTGTCCCACATGATGAGACCGGGCTCCGCGTTCTCAGTCGCCTGCTTTACGATGAGTTCCCAGAGATCCCGCGCCTGAATACTCTTGACAACCTCGGGTTCCTCAGCATCCACCGGCCACTGAAGAGTGTAGGCATCATCGGCCTTCACAGCTTCCATGAAGTCATCAGTGATCTTGACGCTAACGTTGGCCCCGGTGACAGCCTTTTTGTCGGCCTTCATCTCGACGAAACTTGCCACGTCGGGGTGGTTCACGTCGAGCGTAATCATCAGGGCACCACGTCGGCCATTCTGACCAACCATGCGGCACACATACGAGTAAAAGTCAGCGAACGACCATGCACCACTGGTGGTACCGGCACTGTTGCTGACGCGTTGGCCCTCGGGCCTGAGCTTAGAAATGTCGATCCCTACGCCACACCTGCGTTTGAACAGGTTTGCGAGGTCGCGGCCACGTTCAACGATGGAAGACATGTTGTCCTCCGGGCCGTCAATTACAACACAATTGCTAAGCGATACGTTCTTGTAGGGATTACCGACGCCGTACATCGGTGATCCCTGCGGAACAACGCAATCAAAGTTATTGAAAAGGTTGAAGATTTGGGTCTCGTCCATCGCCCACTCGCCACCGTGTTTGTACTCGATGCGAGCGAACTCCTTGGCCATGCGCCGATGCATGTCCTCGGGCGTCCGTTCTACGAACTGACCCTTTTCGTTTCTAAGTGCGTACTTCGTAACAAATACATTGGTCGCTAGCTGGTCGCCGTCGAAGTATTCCTCCGTTGCTTCCCTTACTTCTTGTTCGGTATATGTCTCAGTCATTTTTTGGTGTCTTTGGTCTGCTGTGTTGGTGATCTTACCCCAATCGAGAAGCTATAGCCTCTATCAGAAATGCCAGCCTTACTGGCTTCCTCACGGAAGTTATTCTTCGCCTCCCTGAGTGTTGCGCCCTCCACAACTAATCGCTCACCCCTGACCTCGAAGTTCGATTCCACTCGATACCCGTCCCCGTTCGGGACGATCTTTGCTCTATTCGCAAATTTCATAATTCGTATATCCTCCGTGTGTCGGCGATCAATTCGCCGATTCTATTCTTTTGCTCCGGCTCCAGTACACGTCGGAAGGTGTAGACAGCCGCCTCAAAATCGTCTAGCGGCTTCCTCAGCGCTTCCTTGCACTGTTCCTCGACACCCCCACCAAGTGTCTCAAGATTGAGCGTAAAGTTCGGGCATAGCTGCTTGATGGCACACTGTAACCTGTACCAGCCTGTCAAGCCCCCGAATTTCATATCAAAGTTATGGAAGGGGTGAATACCCTCTCCCATTTCGCGATTGATGATATGAAGATTAGGACATGGAATCAGAAGTCGCGCCCCGACATCGAATGCATCGATCTTGTTCTTCAGCTGTTGTACGGGGTTTGTTCTAAATAGTTGGTCGACCATTTTACCTAGGTTAACTAGGACGTCGCGGCCAATGAACTGCGTGGTTTCGAGCACCGGAAGCTCCGTCTCAACGGTCAGCAATCCGATGTTCAGCATGAGCTTGTCTTCCGGTACCTTCTTACCGGCTGCGTGCTGGACCATGACCCCATAGAAGTGGTCAATCACCCTGAGTTGGTCGATGGTCAACTCTTCGTAGTCGTCGATAAGACGAACGCTCAGCGAGTTGCTCAGCGTCTCTTCCATTGATTCGAGATGTTCGGGCAGCGACATCCCACCGCCGTCGAACTCATCGGTCTCGATGAGCACATGGATGTCAGACCGCTTCTCCGGTATCTCACCATAAAAGATAACCTTCGGGTCGCTGTACTTCTCAACAGCGAGTTGACCCAGGTTAATTTCCCGGCGTCTTCTGGTATTGACCAACATCTGGAATAGCTCTCTACGCAGTTCCTTTTCCATTCTTCTTGTCCCTCAGATCCTTCAAGATCTTGTAAGTACGATTGTTCTTATGGGCGTAACTCTTGAGTCGTGCCGTTTGCCGCCAGTCCTGCATCCTCTTGTCAAAGATCACCTTCACACAACGCATAAGCACCTTGTACTCATCTATCTTGCGAAGACAGCGACTACAAGGTGCGTCATGGTAGCACTTGATGTCGTCGCAGCGATCAGTGATGAACGCAAAGCTGCGGAAGTTATCGCAAGGCTGGTAGCATCTCGTGATACAAAAGACCGTGGACATCGTGTGAGGGAACTGGTTGATCGGGCAAGCACATCTGGGAATGTCATCAAAGGACGTGTCTTCGAGCGCTACGTCAATCAACTCCTGTAACTCCAGCTTTCCCTTTGCCTTCCTCATGTCGGTCCTCGATTGCCACCGCTAAAACCCTGACAAGCCGTCTGATACCCGACATGATTGCTGCCGAGAGCCCTACGATCCAGTACAGCGATGTCACGCCGACGAATTCGACCAGTACAAGGGCACAAACGGCCACCAGTAGGCCAGCAGCAGCAGCCCCAAACGGAATAAGAACAATGCCTGCAAAAAGTTCGTTGTCTGTCATTACAGCTCCTTCAGACGCGCTCGCGCCTCATAGTAGAAATCTTTGTCGTTTTCACTCAATTGTTTCAGCCCGGACCCACCGCCTCTCGAACCTGTGAACAGGTTGAGGATGGCTTCGAGTTCGTACTGAGGGATTCCCTCTTTTTCAGCGTCCTCTACGATGTCGTCGTAGCGCATCTTCAAGAGGTCGAGCAGGAATCGGTAGTCCGACTCTTCCTCGTACCACTTGCGCCAGTGCTTGAACATCTCGGCGACCACCGGAATTCGGGACGCAACTACAGCGGCACCGAATGCATCGGCCTCGTCATCGGTTGTGAACTTGTGCCCCCAGCGGTCAAACACTTCCATAAGGACGTGTGACTTCTTGGCTTCCGAGCCGCCCGTGGCCACCTTCTTCAGCGTGGACACGTTGGCTAGGACGCAGTACGGAATCTCGTAGTCATCTGCTTCCGCAGCTGAGGTCATGATCTCGTACAGCATCCCACCGACTCGACACAGATCCATCATGGAAGAGATGTTGGTCGAGACGGTAACTGCCTCCCATGCAAGGATGCGTGGGGGGTACTCCCGGATGACCGCTTCCATTCGGTCTCCGATGTATTGAAGGCGTTCACGAGTCGTGCCATCTTTGGCCGCTGTCTCGATCGCCTCGCTGTAGAGCAGACGTTGTTGGTTGTCTACTACACAGATTCCGACACTCGTCAACGAGAAGTCAAAGCCAACGAAATACTCGTTGCCGTTGTCAAACTTCTCGAAGAGGTCGAAGTTCTCAAGAACCATCGCCCTCTGCTGTCCCGCGCTCCACTTCACTCTTCCCATTTTCTCGCTCCTTTTTGTACTCTTTCTCTTTATCAAGGAGCTTGCTCAGATTGGCCGGAATAACAGGGGGTCGATCTCGGTCCTTGCGATTTGGCGCATAGGTGTTCCGAGCCCCTGGAATGATAGGCTTTTCGTTCTGACTTTCCACTCCTTTCTTGCAAGATGGGCAAGTGGTCTTGTAACACTGAAACTCGCCGTTGTAGCTCATCTTGAAGAACTTCTTCGTCCTGAATTGTTCACCACAATCACATCTGAAATTGACATAGCTCATGCCGTCTCCTGAAACTGTCCTCGGAAATTCTTGTTTTCGTGGATGATCGACTCGCCATTCTCCTTGATAACGTGCAAGTTGGTATGGCCGTGAAAATAGTCGCTCATCGCCTTCTGGTGTCCGACGAAGATCAAGGTCTTGCCCTCGTTTTGTTCGAGGACAAACTCAAGGACGCGCTGGATGCCAGCGTCGTCCACTCCGTCAACGGCCTCATCGTCGATGATGAAACCGAGGTCCATCATGTTGTTCAGCGCTGTAGCAGCCGCCTTTGAAATCCTGGCTTTCTCTCCTTTCGAGAAGATGCCGTATGGGAAATACTTTCCCTTCTTGGACACGTTGGTGAAGACCAGTGATAACTCACTACCGTCCTCTCGGAGTTGACAGTGGTAGTCCCCATCTGTCATCGCATCGAGGCAGACGTTGATGTTCTCTTGAAGATTCAGGATGAACGAGTTGAACCGTGCCGCCTTCGTCTTCTTCATCGCGTCTTCGAGCGCATCACATGCGTCGATGTCCGTTCCGGCCTGTTCGATGGAATCCTTCAGGTCGTCGCGTACCCCCTGAGCCTCTGAGAGCGACGCACGCTTGTCCGTGAGGCTGGCCTGAATGTTGGCCGGTGTTTTCTTCTCCGTGCGCTCTACGCGGCTCATGAGAGCGCTGAGGCGCTTGTCGCAGTCCTTCACGAACTTCTCAGCCCGAACAAACTTGTCCAGCTTGTTCCCCAGCTTGGTGTACCGGGTAAGCTTGTCACGTCCGGCTTCCACCTCGGCCTCCAATTCCTCAATCCTGTCGCTCAGGTCTGAAATCTTGGAGTCGAGCGTCGAGATGTCCACCTCGACATCAACCTTCTTGGCTTGATAGGCGTCCACCTTCTTTTGGTGCTGGTCGACCTTGGCCTCCAGCTTCTTGGAGTCACCAAGCAGGTTGCCGCAGACATCACACTCACCGGTTGGATTCGTGGTGAGGTTATCCAAGTTCTCCTTAGCCGACTGCATCGCGGCTTCAATCTTGGCCAGCTTATTCTGCTTACTGGTACGCCTCTTCTTCTGAGTGTCACGCTCCCGGCTCAACCGCTTCACAGCGGTACTCTTGTCTTCGAGCCCGCCGACCTCTTCCTCAAGCTCCCTGAGTTCCTTCTCAACACCCGGCTTCTTCTTTAGAAGCTCCGTGAACTCGTCTCGCTCATCTCGTTTGTCGGAGATGTCCGACTCAAGCTGTTCGATCTTCTCGGCCTTTTCTTCTTCAAAGGTTTCGAGTTGATTCTTGTAGTTCTGAATGTCCTTCTTCGCGGACGCGATCATCTCGTCACGAGCTTGGAGAAGCTTCATGTCGGAACGCCGTTCTGACTCAAGGTCTCGGCGGCGACTACGCACTTCCTTAATCCACTTGTCATACCGAGCCGTGTTCAGGATCTCGGACACGACCTTGTTCAACTCGGTCGAAGTCAGTGCGACCAGTGGTTTCCGGTCACTGTCTGAGTAGGCGCAGTAGTACAACACGTCCTTACTCAGCCCCAGCTTCTCTTCGATGAGCTTCGTGGTTTCTCGCTTCGATGTTGCGTGTGTTCTGTCCTCTCCGTCCACGCTAAGGAAAACGTTGTTGCCTTCCTTGGGGTGGTTGCGAACACGCCGGACAACAACCTCTTGCCCGTCTACGTCAAAAGTCAATTTAACCTCGGTAAAGTCGTCGAACTCTCCGATGATATCGTCGCGACTCACGTCTTTGCGAAGGATATCCTCGAAGAGCGCCCAGACAAAGGCCGAACAGAACAGGCTCTTACCCGCTCCATTCGACCCCTGATTCTGCTCGTCCCGGTTGTCCCCGGTGACGAAGTAGACGCCTTGACCCAGGTTAAGTTCCACATCACTTAACAACAGGTAGTTGTGGATCTTAATCTGCGTCGGTCTAATCACTCTGCCTCCTACCTAATCCAATACGATGCCAGCAATCCAGCGAAGAAGAAAAACCATATCAAAAAGATGATACGGTCAGTTTCCATTGCTTGGTGCTTGAGGCTTCTGGTTGGGGTTGAGGATGTAGTGCTTGATGAAGTAGCGACCCCGGCTCGTCAACTCGGGTTGAATCTCGGGGGTCTGTCCACGCTTTCGGTAGTATTCTTTGATGAGGTAGTGCTTGACCAATCCGTTCAGGATGGTTGCGGTCGCGATATACTCTTCGACCACAAGCTCTTTCTCTTCGTAGGTATCCACGAGAGCCTGAACGTGTTCGTCGGTCAGGTACAAGTGGAGGTGTCTGAGGTGATTGATCTCGATGTTGTCTCGAAGCGCCACCTGTGTGAAAGATGGTCGTCTAATCTGTCCAACTGCGTGCATCTCTATCTCCTAAAAGTAATCCCAGCCATCCCATCGCTTCATCGTCAGGGTGTCTAGGAAAGATTCAAAACGGTTACTGTCAACTCGGGCCATCTCTCGCAAGACAGCTTCTTCATCATTGCCTACGCTCTGCCATCTGCGGCGGATGAATCCCTCCATTCCGCTTGAACCACGATGGATACTACCTGAAAACGCCGCTGCTACCATGCGTTCGGACTCAAAACCCAAGTCCTCCAACACAGACAGGATTGGCTCAAGGTAGTCCTCTTCGGCCAACTCGCGTTGGATGGCTTTGAACTCAGGCACCTTTGCGAATTCCTCGAACTTGTCCGTCCAAGGTCGCTCCCAAATGTCAATCCATTCCTCTTGGTCGGTGGCCGGGTTATGGGCCGGTACCTTCTTGACTCGTGGTCCCCGTAACTTCCCGGTCTCCAAACCACTTGGGCCTTCTCTGGTTACTGTGAGAAGTAGAGCATCCCAAGTGGGGCCGAAGATACTCTTGAACTTCTCGGGGTTCTCCTTGGCGCAGCGCTTCAATAGCTCACCAAGACTGCCACCGTCTTGCGTGAACTGGAGGACGCCGAAGCTCAACCCGATGTGGATCTCGCCTTCGGCCCGGTGGTCCTTGAAGTGTCCTCGGAACTCACCGTCTTTGTTCATCGCCCCGTATCTGCCACCGGACTCCTTCCCGATGGTCGGCTCCATGACCCGTCGAACTGCTTGTTGCTTCGGTGTAAGTAAGGAATCGCTCATGATGCGCCATGTTTTCGGTCCAACGATCCCATCTGATACTAGCCCACGAGCACGCTGCCAATTCGTCACCCTCTTAACGAAAGAAGCGGACTCAACGGTCGAGAGACGTGTCGTGCCGAGTGCCTTACAGATGTCACATAGACCCCACCCCAGCCTTTCTTGCCAGTACAGGTTCTTGTTGACTTTCTCTTCGGTCTTATCGTCCAACATATCTCTCTCCGTTGAGTCCGCTGTCTTTACGAGGGTCTTGACAGCCTTTATCAGCTGCGTCAACCACATTACTGCTCCTTTGCTCGTCTCAGCTTGGCCACATTCGTGTCCATGAAGGTCTGAGAATCCCCATTCCCTTTGTTGATGACCACTTTGATATAGCGGTCGTGGGGATAAATCTGCTGTGCCCGCACGAAGCGCTGAATCATCTTCAGGTTCGCGAGCTTGCGCCCCAGAAAGAGCCCGATGTTCTTCGGGCTCTCGAAGTCCACCTGAACCAGAAGCCGTTTCTGGTTCTCATCTCCGGTGATCTCGAAGGGCACGTTTGGAATAATCATTCGCACGATGTGAGTCAGGGCCTCCAGCATCTCTTTGTAAGTGCCAAGGCCGAAACCTTCATCCCGTTCTACTTTGTCCACTGGTTCTGTCGACATACCTAATCCTCAAGTGGTACTGCAAAAAGCGTTGCATCAATATCTCCTAATCACGATTGACTTCCTCAAAAATCTCGACTGCTCTCTTCTGGACCTTGCTGCCAACCTTCGCTCCGACCATCTGGGCTCGGATGAGGTCAACGTCCTTCTGTCCGTTCTCTTCAATGACATCGACCCGTACTTCCTTATCAGAACTGGATTCACGGGACAGTGGAGCAGTCAAACGATAGAAATGTTCCTTGTAGCCCTCAACCTCGATACGCTGGTCAGCCGTGGCTTCGCCCGTCACTTTCATGACGGTCTGGCTCATGGCTTCGTCAGTCCAATCGGTGCTGAGAAAGTCGTCTACGTCCATTTTCCTAATGTTGTACTGAACCGGGTTGTCAAGCGTGTTAAGCTCGTACCCGTCTTCAGTAATCACTAGCTCAGTTGCACTACGTTTGTAATGCTCACCGAACTTCAGGTCGAAGGGCGCACCAACGTAATGCGCGTCCTCGTGAACTTCTTGTGCCCGGTGGAAGTCCCCTCCCAGACACAGGTCGAAGTTGGACGTTATTTCTTGACCTAGGTTAACTCCGCTGGGCGACGGCATGCCGTTGTCCAGCATCGCGTTCTTGGTCGGAAAGTGAAACAGCATGACGTTGTACTGAGAGCTATCAGCAATTCGCTCATTGGTCTCAGCAATCTGCCGTTCCAACTCATCGTAGTCTGAGATGTACGGGAAGCAGTGGAAGTCCACGCCTCCATGTCTTACCATCCGCTGATTCAGGACAACGTTGACGTTGTCCCCGTGTACCAGTTTGTCCGCTGCGCCAAGCACAGTGAACACGTTCCCTTTGTCGAGAACGCAGTGGTTCCCCTCGATGAGCAAGGAGAATTTATCAGTCGCGGCGATACATTTGATCAAGTCGTTACTGTACGTCTGTACAATGGGGTCAAGTGTTGCTGCGTCGGTCCAATCACCGAGAAACAGCAACCCGTCGTAATCTTCTGTCCTCACCTTCTTGCACAGCCATTGAACAAAGTTGGACTGCGCGACAAGGAGGTGTGAGACTCCCTGTTTGTTGAGGTAGAACTTCGGGTTGCTGTTCGTCAGGTGAAGGTCGCTAAACACGAGATACTTCATTATCAGTCAAACTCCTGGATGACTTGTGGGCCTCGTTTCATACACTCCTTTTCGAGAAGCACACGGAACTTCACATCGTTGTGAATGAGCTTGCGTAGCTTCTTCTTCGTGTACTTGCCGTTCCATTCAGCCAGTTCGTGATCTTCATCCATGTCCAAGTTGTACGTCGAAGCGTACAACCCGGCGACGCCACTCATGTGAGCCGCATCAACCAATGAACCGATGTAGTCCAGACCAAGGTTCTCATAGAACCGAATCTCTACTTCACCACTCAAGGCCATCTCCTGTCGGAGTTTCTTGAATCGAATCACGAAAGGCCAGCCCTTCCGATACTTGACATTGTTGCTCGACCTTTCAGACTGAAAGCTACGGTCGTAACCGCGCTTCAACTCCAGTCTGACAGACGGATAGTATTTCAGCGCTGAGTCGTGGGCCGGATTGTACTTCTTGTTGCCGTACCCGATGTTGTCCCTGTAGTGATTCGTATACAGGAATAGTACACCAAGTCGTGCGAACTCCAGTAGGTGGAGTTGGAAGAAGTTGTGTATCTCCGATGCCTTGCCGCCCACTTGCTTGCCGTCCTCGAAGTCGGTGCTCTTGCCTTTGACCTCGCCTTCGAGCCGTTGCCGGTCTCCGTGCGAGAGCAATGCACCCATCGAGTCAACAGCGATTGCAATTGGTGGCAGTTCTTCGTGAGGGTTATCCCCTGATTTCTCAATCTTCTCAGCGGCCTCTTTGTAAGGCTTGAGGATTGATTTCACCGTATCGTTAAGCTCTTTCATCGAAAGGATCGGTTTAACTCCGTACGGCAGATCATCGACGGTCTCTTTGATGTTACGCTTTCGCAAGAAGCTAGTCGCATAGTCTTCATCAAAGTCCATCTCATAAGTGAGGAAGTAGCTATGACCGCCTCGCTTGATGTTCTCTGCCAAAACTTCATAGCAGGTCCGCGTCTTGAGTGCGGACTGTGCGCCATAGATGTCACTGACCCGTCCGTATGGGAAACCCCATTCGGAGTTGTCGGGTGCGTGCATCATGTGCAAGTCCCAAGACGGATATCCGGTTGAGCAATAACCGGGAATTCCGTAGGTGTCCTGCATTTTGTGGAGTTGCATCATGGGATGACCCCCGGCACCGGAAACAGACTTGACTACCTCGTCGAATAGTCCTTCCATCAGGTCTTTCGACTTCTTCTTAGCCATTTTGTCTCCTGTACTTCTTAACCGGGGTTAACCGGGGGTCACCTGCTCAGTCTGCGAGTTCTTCCTTGATGTCTTCAGCCTCTGCCATGTCATCGGTGCCGAGGACGTCCTCGTCATCGAAGTCTTCGTCGAAGCTGTCCGGGTCCAGTTCGCCCTCGTCCTCGTCGGCGTCTCCACCGTTGTCGAACTCGGGATCGAAGCTGTGATCCATCTCTTCCAGATACGCCTTCATCGTCTCCTTGTCGAACTTCTCCAAGGCGATGGCGCGGTCTTCGAGGCTGTCCGACTCCGGCTCGACGTTCTCCATGTCGACACCCACTTCGAGTGCCATTTCCAGAAGGGCGTCTGCGTCCGGCTTCCACGACTTCGTCTTGCTCGACGTGGTGAATCGGACGGCGTACTCCTTCTTCTTGATCTCGCGACCACCGCGACCCGTGAAGGTTCCACCCTCGTTCGAGCGGACGATCTGAAGGAGGTACTTGTCGGGGTTCATCAGCGGATCTTCGTCCTCTTCCACAGCCTTGATCTCGCACTGCTCGCGGACTTCACCACCGACGCTCTTGTTCGTGCTGACGATGCCGGGGCTCGCGAGAGCCGCTGCCGCCATGTCGTCATCCATGTCATCCGGGACCAAGTCTTTGGCCTCCTTCAGACCCTCGGGAGTCGACTTGTCCACGCCAACGATGGCGAGGAAGTCGTCGAGGTGCGCTTTGATCAGCTTCGCGTCAGACGTGGCGAAGCGCTTGGTCGAGTCGAGCTTGAAGAACGGCGTGAAGTCGATCGCCTGAAACTTGGCGCGATGGTTCTCCATGTCGTTCTTGAAGGTCTCCTTGTAGATGCCCGGAGCGCAGTCCGTAGCCTTCCAGTGATCCCATGCCGTCTGACAACGGAAGCAGTTGCTGAAGCTCTTGTCGAGCTTGTAGCCGCCGTCTTCATCGTTGTCCGGGACCGGGTCCGTCCGGCCACATCGGTGATAGGGACCGAAGTGCTCCAGCATGTCCACAACCGGTTCCAGCGTCTCGCCGATTCCGGGGAACACCCAATAGACGTTGAGTCCGTCGCCAATCTTGAGGCGGTGGTCTTCACCGCCACCCATCGCTTCCGCCTGCTTCTGGCGCTTCTCAGCGATTTTCTCAGCGAGTTCGTCGTTACGTGTGTTAAACCCTTTAGCCATTGCTTCTTCTCCTAGTTGTTCGTTGGATACCTAAAAGGTATACCAAATAGAACTTTGATTTTCAAAAAACGATTAGAACAAAAGGTGTTTCTCAGCAATACGGGGCGCTAGTCTTCCAGCAACCCGGTTGCAATCTCGGCCAACTTGCCGTCGACCTCTTCGGGGTCCACCGTTTCGATCTCGGTGGTACCGACGACGAGCATCCCGACCTCGATGGCCGACTCGACGGTCTTCTTGGCCGTCCACAGGATGTTCTTGAAGGTCTCGATCTCTGCGATCTTCTCCTTGAACTCATCGTACTCGGGCTGCGAACGCATGTAGGCGTCGATGGCAGCGTTGGTCGTCTTGCCTCCCTCTTTGACCAGCGGGTTGCGGTCGTCTTTGAGGTTGAGGATTCGACCCTGTTCGGCACGCCAGATACGGAAGGCATCCTCGGTGCGCGAGCAGTATTCCTCAGCGCTGTACGCGAGGTTACAGATGCCTTGCTTGACCTTCAGTAAGAAGGTGAAGACTTCCGTGGGGTGTTCTTCCACAACCCGAAGGGTGTCGAGAACTTGACCCAGGTTAATAACGCTCGCTTCTCCGTCTTCGTCGATGACGATCTCAAGGTTTTCCTTGACCGCCTCGGGCATGATGTCTTCCATGATCTCTCGTGCTTTCAGTGTGTGTCGACTCATTGATATTCCTCCAAATCCATTTCATCCCAGATGACGCGACAGTAGCTTCGCGGACTGTTGAGAACGACTTGAACTCGTCCGTTCCATTCGTCCTTCTTGCCAGTCAGTTCGACTAGCTGTCCCTTCCACGGGCGGTGAATGACCCCGTTTTCGTCCGGGCGGTCTAAGTCCCGGCTCTCGAAGAAACCTGGCCACATCATCACAGTGTGTTCTTCACCTTCATCAACCAATGTCATTCTCGCATACCATCCTCCATTCTTGGTCTTCTCAACCCTCATGTCCTCGACGTACCCGCCGACAAACATCGCTTGGTCCTTCTTGACCCGCGACAGTCTGCTCTCGGGATACGACTGAACCTTGGGATGGAATGGCGCAACCTCTTTCCAAGGCTTCACAATCATGCCGTACGCATCGTTCCGTTCTTGATACCACCGGAATTTGTTGCGATGCGACAGGTCGTAAGGAATGCCACCATCCTTACGGCCATTGTCTTTGCGAATCTTGAAGTAGATTTCAGCCACTTCCCAAGGCGGGGCAATAGGGTCGAAAAACCCTGCTTTGATAAGCTTACCCATGACACCTTTGTGAACCTTCCGAAGATCGCACTCTTCCATCATCTCTTCAATGGAGGTGAATCCCCGGCGTCCGTCCTTGCATAGCTCGCCAATGACGGACTGACCGATTCCGTTGATCGCTCGCAAAGGCCAGTAAATCTGGTCTTCGCCCTCGGCTGGTTCAAAGTCTGGCGCATACCCGTATATAGTCGGGTACACGATCTCGATGCCGTACTGTTTGACCAAATGCTTCAGGTCTTGAGGACTACCTGCGTCCTTTGAGCTATCGCTGTACTTGAGCACAGCGGGCCAGAACTCGACGTTGTGTCGAGCCTTGATATACGCCTGATAATAGCTCAGCAGCGTGTAGGCCACGGCGTGGCTCTTGTTGAATGAGTATTCGGCGAACGCCACGATTTTCACCCACAGGGTCTCCATGAGTTCCTGTTCGTAACCGTTCTCCTTGCCGCCCTCGATGAAGACCTCTTTCCACTTCCTCATCGCCTTGAGCTTCTTCTTGCCGCAGGCTTTTCTGAGGTAGTCCGCTTGCGAACCGGAGAATCCGGCTATCTCGCGAGCGATCTCCATCATCTGTTCCTGATAGACTAGGAGTCCGTGTGTCTCACCGAGAACCTTCTTGAGATCCGGGTGATCGTACTCGGGCTCCTTGCTGCCATGCTTGATACGGGCGAAATCCGTGTGAGCATCCGCAGCAATCGGGCCGGGTCTAACCAGCGCGACCGCTGCAACAAGCTCGTCAAACCTGTCAGGCATCAGGTCTTGGAAGTAGTTTCGCTGAGACCAAGTGTTGAACTGGAAGATACCCTGAGTTTTAACCTGGGTAAAAAGCTCCAGTGCCTTCGGGTCGTCCAGCGGGACATCCTCGATTGGAGGAATGTCCACTCCCTTTCGCTTCTTGATCAGTTGACCGGCGAACTCAGAAACGCTCACGCCTTCAACAGTCAGGAAGTCAAACTTCGGGTGACCAGCGGCCTCACAGTCCTGATATTTCCACTGTGAAACCATTGCTCCACTCTTGTGTTCGTAGAGCGGAACGCACTCGTTGAGCGGGAACCTTGTGATAAGCGAGCCACAGGCGTGAACCTGTGTGAAGGTCACCATCTCTTGAAGAGGCATGATGACGTCCTCGATCCAGTCGCTGTGCATCGCGACGAAATCTTGGAACTCAGCACTGCCTTCGAGCCGTTCTTCTAGCTCAGCCCGCCCTCGGGCCGTAGCCTTGGCGTGAGTGTTCGAGAGCAGCGCTGTCAGCCTGCCAAAGCTGTACTGAACATGCTTCCCGTTGTTGTCGGGAATGGCATAACCATTGCTCGCAGCGACCTTCTTAATCGCTGATACAATCTTGAGTCGGCCATAAGCACCGATGTCACAGACGTATTCTTCTCCCCACTTGTCCTTGATGTGGTGTTTGATTTCATCACGGGCCTCGGCGCTAAAGTCGAGGTCGATGTCAGGCAGGTCGTTTCTATCAGGGTTGAGGAACCGCTCAAAAATGAGGCCGTGCCTCAGCGGGTCAACCTTCGTGATGTCTAGTAGATAGGAAACGAGACTGCCAGCCGCACTACCACGCGCAAATCCACGGCCAAGCCCTTGTTCATCAATGTACGCACACAGGTAACGAATGATCTGGAAGTAATCGAGGTATCCCAGCTGCTCGATGATCTCGAACTCATACTTCAGACGGTCGAGGTAGACATCGAGGGTGTGCAGGTTATGCTCGAATATCTCCCTCGGTTCCGCTACCGCTGTGAGATACGGTACAGTCTTCTCGTACTCGACTTCACCCTTACTGGCGTGCTCGAATGCGTAGATATGACTGAATGCGTCCCTGTATGCTTCCAGTTCGTCAAGCGACTGTAGGTACTCGCCTTCGAAAGCGATGTCGGGACACAGCTTCTTGAGGACGCCTTCACCGATGTATTTCAACAGGTCGCCTTTGACGCTCCCTGTCTCGGTCTCCATCTCGGGCATGTAATACGTCCCGGTCTGAATCCTCGCCTGACACTTCTCGGCGATCTCATCCAGATGGCTCATGCACTCGGCATCCAGTTCCTCGTCATAGACGATTTCGTCTCGTGACGGGAGGTAACCGTTTACCACGGTTCGGGGCAGGTTCTTCGTCATCCTGCCATCACCATCCATCCTGCGAACAATGTCGTAGAGATGAGACTGTCGCGCCTCGGGATAGTGAGCGTTGAAGGTGTAGACCTTCTTCATATCGAGGCCGCTCACTGCGGCGTTTCGCAGTTTGACCTCCTTGACTTCATCTTCAGCTGCGGGATTCATGCCCAAGTAGAAGTCATCTCCAAAGATGTTGAAGATATCGTACAGACGTTTCGGCACGTCCAGCTTCGTCGAGTTCGGTTCTACGTCACGTCCCCAACCGTCTTCAGTTGGCACGACGCACAGCAGACCTTCGCTGTGTTCCTCGATGACTTCGAGGTCAACCCTTGGCCGGTAGTAGAACCCCCGGCTCTTGTCATTGCTGAAGTTGTTGAGAGCGATGAGGTTCTTCAGCCCTTCATCATTCTTGGCGTACAGTAGAACGACGCCCCGAATGTTCTCCTTCATCGACTTATTCCGGGTCTCCACGTTAGGCGAGACCAGGAACTCCGTTCCTAGAACGGGGTGGATGTCGTTCTTGTCACATTCCTTCTGGAACTCTAGGAGCCCCGCGAGGGTCTGCTTGTCGGTCAACGCCAGCGTCTCGTACCCGAGTTCCGCTGCACGGTTGACCCACCTCTTCGGCTCCATTGTCCCACTCTTTAGAGAGTAGGTCGAATAGTTCTGCAAACTCCATATCATTCCGTGTCCTTTTTGGCCTCTCGTACAATGCCAACTACGTCTTGCCTGTCGAGGTATGTTGCATACACCCGACAGATTCCGCGAGCCCTCGAATCACACCGAAGGCACTCGGAGTGGTCGGCCTTATAGAGACCGTCGCTCGGTCGACACTGGAGTTCGTTCGAGTCGGTAGTTGGCTTGCTTTCGTTCGTACTCATAGATGGCCTCCAGATGCGCCACCGTTCGGTCGAGGTCGTTGTTGACCACGGTGTAATCCCAGCCCTCCAAGTCGTTGACTTCGGAAGCAGCCTTGGTCAGACGGCTGTTGATTTCGAGGTCGGTGCGACCGTCCCCAGCCATCCGCTTCTCCAACTCGTTGAGACTTGGCGGCACCAAGTGAACCCCGACGACCTGACCCGGATAGGCTTCCCGGATCTGGTTGAGGCCGTTCTTGTCCACAACTGCGACCGCGTCTTTGCGCTGGAGGAAGATGTCGTCAACGGTCTCGGATGCGAAGCCGTACAGGTTGCCTGCGTACTCCGTGAACTCCAGGAATTCGCCCTCAATCTTCATGTCCTCCATCTCCCCGAGCGACAGGAAGTTGTACTCTTCTCCCTCAACTTCGCCATCTCGTGGTGGCCGGGAGGTGTTACTCACCGCAACCTCCAGCCCACCGACCTCTTCGGTCAACAGGTTTGCCACCGTGGTCTTACCGACGCCGCTAGGGCCAACGAGGCAGACGATAACGCCTTCGTCGACCATGCGCTGACGGAAGACCGGGAGGCCGAGGACGCACGTCTTACCGTGGCTTGTGGCGCGTTGCCACTCACGGTTTGAACCGGGTGAAGCGCCGTGCAGGCTCAGGAGCATGTCACAGCGGTCAAGCCAGTGAAAATCTTGGTCCATCCAGTCCTCGTAGCCTCGGGGATGAATCTTGTCCCAGAAGTGGAAGAGGTGAGGGATGAACACCTGGAATCCGAGATCCCGTACTGCGTTGCCGACGCCAATTGCTGCCTCAGTACAGGTGTCGGGGTCGGAAGTGTAGGGGCCAGCGATGTACACTGAATCCACGTTTCTCAGGATTGCTTCCGCTCTCATAGCTTGTTCGGTCATCATTAACCTCGGTTAATTGAGTTCACGTCGAATCTTTTTGGCATCCGGGGTTTCGATGTTGTCCCGGAAGTATTTCGTCACGTCTTCTTCCAACGAGTCCACAGCGGTGTAGAACCCGGCGGAATCGTCGTCGTCCTCAGCTGCCTCCAGCTTCAGACGGTCGATAACACCGATTCCATCGGGGAAGTCGACATAGGCTTCGATCACAAGGAGTCGAATCTCCCCTTTGTAGTAGCCCTCGATGATGTCGCCCTCGACCTTGTCGCCACCCTCGTACATAACGAAAGCCATGTGGGGTAGCGCTGAGTCCAGCTGGACCTTGAGGTCTTCCATGCTCGTCTGCTCTTGTTCGCCTTCGTCTTCCATCTAGTCTCCCGTTGCACCAGCCGCCGCCTCGATAAGAGTGCCGTATAGATCAACAACACTCTGGTGTCTCTGACGAAGAGCCACTGCCGCGTTCATCTTAGTAGTATAGTGAATGATTTCCTGAACAGATGAGGCGTTTCCCAACTCTTGTTGAAGAAGCGTCTCATAGTCCTTGATGTCTTCAATTAGCCCCTCGCTGTCCTGCTTGTGAATCTTGAACAGGCTGACGACGCGCTCTTGTAGTTCCTTCTCTTTCTTCTCAATGCCCTTATTCATGCCTTCTCTTCCCTTCACTCTAACAATTGCATAACTCGCCTAACTTTTCCGCATACGCCCAAGTTTTTTCATTTTTATTCTCAGTCTGTCTCGCTCCCCCTGAGACTTGCGTATGCGGTACTTGAAGTAGGTCAGGAACTGTTCTTCGCTCAAATCGTCAGGGTCCATCCCCTTCTCAAACGGGAACCCCATCTGCCAATGCTTCTCGTTGATGCGCAGAATCGAAACCTTCTTGTCAGGAGCGAACTCGCCGATCTTGGTCGCTATATCGCGGGCCTTCTTTTCAGTGCCATGATCCAGACAGACAACGATCTCTTCGGCCTTAGTGTCTGCTAGCAACCTGAGTTGGCGCGGACTAATATTGACCCCAAAGAGACTGGTCGCATAGGCTTCGAAGCTGAGCAGACGAGCGGAGTCAAAGATCCCTTCGCAGACGAACAGGATCTTACCGTTCTTGACCCTGTCATAATTGTACAGCATTTGAGACAAGATCTTGCCGCTCGGGTTGAGCGTCTTGCGCTCCAACGATCGGTCAACAGCGTAAGCCAGATAGGCCCGGTCGCCGTCAGACTTTACCTCGAAGAGAACACGCCCTTTGAACTGCCCCATCTGAGGTGGGATGTATAGCTCGTGCTGACTCAAGAAGGTATCAACATCGTAGCCCCTGATATCCTTGATCCAACTCTCTACTTTCTCTCGAAGGGGGTGAGCCTTCAGCGGCTTCGAGCCTTGAACCCAGGTGTCAATCGACTCGTGCTCAGGTTCGACTTCCGAGCGCTTATGTCGGCGCTCAAACTGCTTCTCAAGAACCTGTAAGTCGGCCCTCAGTTCTTCGAGATTGCTCGCCTTTTCTCCACTGACGATCTCGACGGCTCGCTCAAACGAGACATCGAGGTAGTGCATCACGAACCACTCTACCGAACTACGCCAGTCACAGGTGGCACGCCAGCACCGGCAGGCCCCGGTAACCGGGTTGAGGTCAAAGACTGCCTCGGAGTTGTTGCCGCCGTGGCAGAACGGACACAGGAACCTGTACTCCACTCCCTGCCCACGGTTGTGCGCTGTTGCGTCCGGGAAGTGGGCTTCGACAAAGTCGATTATCTTGCTGGTTCTCTTCTCGTTCTGCTCCATAACTACTCCACAGGTCTCAGCTTGAACTTCTCGGCGGCACGTTTCACATCCTTGCGGGTGCGCCAGACCACATCATCAACCTCAGTCCTCCACAGATCCGTTGCGTACTTGCGCCAAATGAGCCAGTGATAGTTCGCCGAATCCGTCTTGCCGTCTCGGGTGAACGAGATGCGTGGCAGAATGATGATGTTGTTGGGCGGGCGGTGCTTCAGGAGGTTCTTACGATCGTTGCAAGGCTCCAGAAAGCTAGAGCGTACCAAGAAGGCGACACCCTTGCGGGCCACCTTCATAGCCTTCTTGACGAAGTCGGATGCCTTCTTGAGTTCCCCGTCGATCCGAATGGTGAATGGCGGGTTGGTGATGACCCAATCCGGCTGAATGTACTTCTCAACCGGTGCCTTCAGGAAATCAGTGGTGAGGTCAGCTTCGAGACTCGGGTCGATGTCATTGGTCTGAATCGGGTGCCCATACGCTCCGAAGACGTTCGCTACACCTCCGTCGCCAGCGCAGGGCTCTAGTACCCGCGACTTGCGGTTGAACTCATTCACGTCGTAGTCGAGGTATTCATACAGCAGGGCCACCGGGCCCGGTGGGGTGAAATATTGATTGAGATCCTTCTCCTTATCCGTCATCTCCTTGCTCATCCTTCTTTTTCCTCTTCTTGACGTTGAAACCTGCTACAGTCTCGTATTCCTTTTCTTTCTTCTTCTCTTTGGTAAACTTCTGCTTGAACTGGTTGATACGGTAGACCTTGTCCTCATCCGCCTCACCAGTCGGGTCTACGCTACCGTTGAACACCTCGTGCCACGGTAGCAACCGGTGGTTCTTCTCGAAGTAGAAGTAAATAATCTTGTTGTCAGTGGAGTTGTCACGAGTCTTCGTGACCTGAATTTTACCCCGGTTAAGTAGTCTATCCTCGGGGTCCACGTTGAACATGATGAGGTTGTCGCAGATCCTGGCGATGTCGTAGCTGCCACCGACGTCTTCAGACTTGACGCTGCCGTTTCCAACCGATGACGCCTTCATGGGCAGGGTACACAACATGATGAGCCCTAGCTCTTCAGCCAGCGCCTTGTTGTCCCAATACACCAAACCCTTGTTCTGCCACCACTGATCGCCTGCGTCGACCGGAACTTGATGATCCGGTGAGTCAATCGCGACAACATCAATGTCGATGCCACGATCCTCTTTGATTTCCTCGATCATCTGCCGGATGGTATCGGCAGTAAACTGGCGAGGTGTCACCTTCCCTAAGATGATCTTGCCCCACCCCTCCTTTTGAGCCGTCTTGAAGAATGAGTCACCCTCCGGGTCTTTCAGGTTGTTCTCATAAAGGGTGTCATATTCGCGATCCAACACGATAGCATCCAGTCTGGACGCTGCTTGGACCTTACGGTTCTCAGCAAACACGTAGAGAACGTTCATCCCGTTCTCGGGGTGCGCCGCTACGCGAATCAGGTTGGTGAGCAAGACGCTCTTACCGGCGTAGGTCGGACCCGCGACCGCCGTCAGTTCCTCGGGTTGGATACCACGAGGGAAATACTTCTTGAACGGGCTCATGTTCAAGGCCATCGACATCGTGATAGCAGAAGTCGTTCCCAACTCCTGACGCTCCATCTGTCGAGTCGACCAGTCCTCACTGTAGTCAAACAACTCATAGTCGCTTTCCTGAGCGTTGATCTCCCGTGAGCGACGCTGTAACTCCGGTAGGACTTGATCTAGATCTTCCCCTTGAAGAAGACTGTTGGACATATCGCTCAAGAGACGGAACGCCTCTTGTTCTGCACGAACGTCCTTCAGCTTCTCAAGGGAGAACCCGGCCCCGACCGTACTCGAACTGGAAAGGGAGTCAACCAGTTCATTCAGCGCCTTCTTATCGTCTGAATCCTTTTTGTCGTCGAGTTGGATGTACTGCTTGACCACCTCGGGGGCAGGTGTGTCAACCTTGCTGATTTCCAGCATCGCAGCGTAGAGGTACCTGTAAACTCCTTCCTCAAGGTGCTTCGGTTCCAGCTTGGCACGCCTGGCCTTCAGTAACACCGACTCGTCTTGCAGACACCCCGTTAGTAGTTTCTTTTCAAGACTCATCGAACCACTTCCTTCGTGTGCGTTTCCTGAACTGCCCGCCCTTCGAGAAACCGATGATGCGGTAGTTCGTGATTAACGAGTTGTACACTGAGTTCCCGTACCTTCCGAAGAACCCACCCTCTCGTTTCGAGCTACCATCATCTTGCTGCACGCGTTTGTGCGGAAAGTTGATATTGGTAGCCATAATGGTGGGCTTCACTTCCTCGGTGCGATGCTTGACGATCTGCTCGAAGACTCCGAGAACGTTCTCGGTCACCTTCGATTCCTTGCCTATCTCGTCAATCACGAGGAAGTCGCAGTCCTTGATGTACTGCCACATCTTGCTGGCTTCCGGCTCTCTGCCGAATTCAGCGTTGTTGTACAGGTTCAGCAGGTCTTTGAACGGAATGCAGTAGCCGCTCAGGCCACGCTCAATCGCCGAGCACAGCATGTGAACAGCCGTGATCGTCTTGCCAGTCTCGTTCACTCCAAAGAACACGAACGAAAGCCCGTTGTCGTACACCTCTTGGTTGATACGGTTGACGTACTCGGAGAACAGGTCTTCGTACCCCTTCATTGTCCCCGGAGCGGGCATCTCGTCTACAAGGTCGTACTCCTTGATAGTCCGCTCCATGATGTCTTCGTGCATCACCACCTCAAGGTCGTGGTACTGGACGTTTGCTTGCCAGAACCGCGCCTTGTATGTGAACTCTCGTGTGGCCTCTTTTCGTTCCTCCTTGTTGCTTTCATCGTACTTACCGAAGATCCGCTCCTTGTAGCGAGCGAGCCTTCCACCGTGATAGGACATCAGAAATGGATCGATGCCGTCTGCCATCCGTTAACCTCGGTTAAAAGTCCCAGCTTGCTTCGTCGGAGCGTCCCGCGATTTCCAGGCCATCAGCTGCCGATGTGTCGGCACCCTCTGTGATCTGCTCGCCGCGAACGAAAATCTCAATCTCGTCTTGCTTTTCCAAGAAGCCCAAGTAATTGCTACGCCTCTTGCTATCCCACTTCAGCCATTCCTTCGTCTTCTCAGTGACGTACTTCATCATCATGTCCAGCACCTCATCGAAGCGCGAGGCGTCACGTATCCCCATCGCTTCCGAAGTGTAGGTGAACATGTTCTTGACTCTCCCTTTCTCACCGCGCTTGAACTTGAAGGTCATCCCTACGTTCTCGCGGTAAGCGCTGGTGAATCTGGAATACAACTTAGCCAGTCTCTTGCCTCTCAGCATATCTTCTCCTATTTCAAAAGATCATCTACATCGACATACTCTAACTCGTGCTCTTCAGCCTTGTACGTTCTGATCCGGCGTCGAGCGTGTTTCGCGAACCACGGATGCCCGTTGTCCTGAAAGTCGACGAATGTGACCGTTTCTTCACGGTCAGTGTTGACCTCGCCGTTGGCCATCTTCTCTTTGCGCAGGATGCGACCAATCTCCTGTTTGGTCTGGATACCGGACTTACCGGCACCAGCCTTGATTCCCAGGTCGCAATGAAAGTTCAGCCCCTCGGAGAGCACGGTTCCAAACAGGATAGGCAGGTCGCCCTGCTTGAACGCCTCGATGTCCTCGTCTCGTGAGTATGAACTTCCATGAGCGAAGGCCATCCCGTCCTTCGGAATGCCGAAGTCGGTGGCCATCATATCCATGAGCCGTTCACCATGCTCGATCCGTGTGACAAACCCGATGGTCTGACCGTTGTCCTTGAACTCCGACAGCGTCAACTCACAGATAGCCCGGTTGCGGAACTCATCGCCCACAATGATCCGGTCGTACTCTTTGTTGTAGGTCAGTGGGTTGGAGTCGAAATACACGTCGTTGCGCACCACTTTGATGAGAGGCCGTGCAAGCCACCCAGCGTCGATGAGCCACTTCGTTGATATCTCATGAATGGTAGGGCCTAGGTAGCCCTCCAGAAGTCCGTCTCGGTTACCCTCAGTGCCGTCTGAGCGCTTGATAGTAGAGGTCTCCGGTGTACCAGAGAACCCGTGGCGTAGCGAAGCGTTCTTGCAGGACTTCGAAATTGAGCGCCATGTGTTCGACTGGAGGTGGTGAACCTCATCAAAGATAAGGTACTCGACGCTCTCCAGATACTTCTTGATGCGCGCCCGCTTCTTCTTGCCTTTTGACGATGTCAGCGTTTTGTCGATGGCGACGGTGAACTGCTCGGGTTGCCATAACCCATCACCGATGAACCCCACGGGCTCATCCATGTACTCTTCCAGTTCGCCCCGTAGCTGCTGAGCGAGATCCTTGGAGTTGATTACGACGAGGGTCTTCTTGCGCCACGTCTTGACCAGCGCAGCCATGATGACTGTCTTACCGGCACCAGTAGCGAGGTCGAAGATACCTCGTGTCTTCTTGTAACCCCTGACCAATGACTCAAGCTGGTAGTCCCTGAGCTTCAGCGGGTTGCCGCCGATCTCCATGTCATCGAGGTGAAGCTTGGCGACACCCATGTCTGGCATCTTGCGAATGCGCCTCTTGTCCTCGATTTTGTACTCAACGCCAGCACGCTTCATCAGCGTGACGACGCGAGGCAGGAACCCGGTGAGAAAGCTGCCTTTCTTGGTGACGAAGTATTTGTACTTCGGCATCCTTGGATTGTGCTTGCGCGCCCAGAAGTCATTCTCTTGGCGCAGGTACCTACGAAGGATCTTGATAAGTTTTGTCGTAACCCCGTTTAGCTGCGACCTGTAGTCGTTAACCTCGATTAAAACCATTTTAGCCCCTAGGTCCAGTGTCCTTTTATTCCGTCAATAAAAGAATTGAACCTAGGGGCTAAACTTTCCGCTCAGGGCCGAATTTTCTAAATTAGTTTAGGACGGCTCGAAGAAGGTGCTGCAATCGTCTGACTTGGAGGGAACGATATCGCGTGTGTAATCCTGAACATCTGCGAAAATGTTCGGGAAGCGCACAACCTCTAGCTCCATCTTGTGCCACCCTTCTTTGATCGACTTGATCATCACCGGTTCCTCTACGATGTCATACGGCGGGTATGTCATCGGCACGAACTGACCGGGGTAAAACGAGATCCCCTTGTCATAACGAGCCTCACACTTATACGAGATCTTACGAGATGAGTTGACCCGAGCCAGCCGAGTTACCACGTCCCGCGCCACATTTGGCTGGTGGACGAAGTCGGCCTGAACACTGAGTTCACTGGCTTGCCCCTTCGCCTTGTCGGCTCTTCGGCAATACTCGTTGTTCGAGGCATTCAGAAGGATTTCACCTTCGAAGGTGTCTGTGATTCGGTTCTTACGGTATTCGTAGACCACCCGGTTGTACAGGCTTTGATACCCCTGATCGCCCTCACTAATCTTGTTTCCAAGGTTCAAGTTGTAACACAGCGGGTTGTTCCAGTCCGGCACCTGCTTGATATCCAGGACTCCGAACTGGAGCTTCCCGTCTCGCATGTACCAGAAGAACCCGAACTGGTGACAGATCTCTTCGATGAGCTTCGAGCTATTCCAAGGCTGCGTCATGAAGACCGACGCCTCGTAGTGAGGGGTCTGCGCCTTGACCTTCTTGATGTTTGCTCGATCGATCAGTCGCTCACCAAATGGATACTCTCCATAAGTCGAGATATGATAATCCAGAATATCGAGCGGGTGAACTAGGACGCCGCCGCGCTCGATATACCTGCCTGCCTCGTCTACCTGTCCGGCAAATGAGGCGTAGAGGACAGATGAGCCCACACCGTTTCTGATAGCGAACCGTCTGTCAAGAGAGCCTAGCTTCCAGTTCCATTCGCCACCCCTCAGCTTGACGGCTTGAAGCCGCTGGCCGTCACGCGTCTCAGCGGTAGTCACCTTGTGATAGGGGTCGTAAAGCTTGCCTACATACTCAACAGACCGGTGGGTCTCCCTCGTATATGGGTCTACAACCTCCCTGTGTTCCTCATAGTGGTTATCCAAGACCTTGGGGAAGGGTGAGTGTACCACATGCTTCTGTATGCCCCTCAGCTCCCTCTCAGACGGCCCCTCGTTTTCCTTCTTCCCTACCACGATGTCAATATCGGCTGCGCTCTCTACAGCACACTTGTTGGCAGCATAGATATACAGGTCGTCACCAGCTGACAGGCTGTTGTTGAGCATCACCTTCTTGCTCACGGCCTGCATCATGGGGACGTTGTATTGGTGGCCGTACGCCAGTGGGAAATACGAACCGAGGTCAGCCCCGTTCTCGGGGACCGGCTTTCGAACTACCCTGAAATGACGGGCATGGAAATACTTCTCAGCCGTTTCCTCGTTCTCAAGGTCTGTACCCAACTCATCAATGTCCTTCTCAGTGAGGTCTCCGCGCTTGAACCTGAGCGTATTTACGAAGTCATCCTCGTCCGGCTTGTAGGACTCGGTGTAGCTGTACGGATTCTCAGCCGGATCTCCGTTCTCGTCGAGTGCAACGTCTGGCTTCTTCAAGGCTTCATACCGGCTCCCGTATTCAGTGGGCACCGAGAAGTAACACCTCTCGAACCAGTTGCCGGAGGTGTCCCGTCTCAACTCGGAGCTAATACAGACGCCAAACTTCCCTGAAGCCTGTCCCAGAAGAGCCCCGTTGAACTCCTTGTAGTTCACGTTCTCAGGGTCGTTGTACCCCGTTTTGACAACCGTCCCCTCTCTAACAAGACTGGAGAGCGGTCTCATCATGTCGAATCGCAGCCCTCGCAGCCTGTCTACAAACAGTTCTGCAATGTCATCACCGTTGCCATCTGGCACGAAGAGGTCATCGCCACCGGTCGTGTTGTCAACATGGAAGTCGATGTGTCCAACTATGTACTCAGACGATAAGAACTTGAGCGGGTCGTGAGCCTGAAGCTGGCCGTACAGATCTCTAACCGTTGCCCGGTGAGACAGCGCGTACTCATGCTTGTCTGACTCAGGAAGTGAATGGTTGTGGATCTCTAGCGCTGCAAACCCCGTTTGATCCATTGTCGCCGCAGCCCCGATGTCCTCAATCATCTTGAACCTGTAGATCTCCCGGATCTCACTGGTCACCGTCTGGGTATCAGACGTCGGGTCATCGTTATCGAACTCAAGGGTGTAGGTCTGGCCTGCGTCGATAAAGCCTGTAGACAACTCGGAGTCAGCTTCAGGGTCAAATGGATAGAACCCATTCAGTCTGATGTAGACCCTGTCATAGTTGTCAGTCAGTGCCCCGTTTGGAACAGGTCTTACGTGACAACCGCTTTCAACCAGTTGTCTGATCTCGGAGAGATAGCCGAGAATAGGGGCCGTATTTGGAAGTTCTAGCGCAAGCTTGTCGTCGTCATCGCCTCCATCCGGTGAGCCAATGGCCTCGTATGGAATGACACGGTAGTTCCCTTGGTGGGGTTGACCTAGGATAACTTCACCGGGGCCTTCAGGGAACAGCTTCTTTTTCTCTCCTTTCATTTCACCGTAGTCACCTACATTGGGATCAAACGTCCACTCAATGAAGTAGTTGCCAACTCTCTCAGATCCAACGACTCTATCTCTAGGCATATTCAAGATGAGCATGTGGTCACCAAAGCCGTTATTGGCGAGCCTTTTAGCAGTAGTTCTCTTGAAGGTAGTAGCCCGCTCGTACTCCCCACCGCCTCTGATGACTTCGATCTTGTAGTGGTCACCGGGTTGCCACTCGTTGTTGTAGCCACCTTGAAGCGGCTCGTGATAAATCGTCCACGGATCTTCGGGGGACTGGCTACCCAGCTTGGCCCAACTGCCATCATCAATGTTTGTAATGATGGTATTCGGTGCGTCGGTCTGCCAAGCGTGCTTAGTCTCAGCGTTCCCCTCCGGGAACGACGTCGTGGGGTCATCATCGGGGTATTCGATGTACGCCAAGAAGTATTCCAGCGGCAAGATAGCATTGGCCTCTGTCTTGTCACCCTCAACATCCCAATTCTTGAATCTGTCGTTGTAATAGTCTCCGCTACCGTCTTGCCAGTCGGCGACCTCGAACTCAGCTATTGACGCTCCACCGTATACAACCGGATTCATCCGGCCACTTGCTACGGTCCAAGGGGAGTCATCATAAGGCGTAAAGTCGAGACCTACGTCGACCTCACGGGGTGCCATGATCTGAAAATACTGGAATGAACGAGGGGTGAACTTCGACATATAGCCGTCAGCCTTTGCATCCTCGTACATACGCACGGTAAAGCTGAGCACTCCTTCGCCAAAGTCTACGTCGGTCATGTAGCCCCGGAAGTCGCCTAGCACTTCCTTCCTGTCCTTGACGAAAAAGACTGTGACCTCGGCGGATTCATAGTCGACGTCACGAAACTCCTTCATGAAGTCGCGTACTCCATCCCAGACACCCACGTTGAGCGTCGGGACCGGGGAACCAGACTCGAAGCCTACCTCCATCTTAGCTGGCTCAAACTGTGTGACCAGTGGAAGGTAGTTCCCCTCGTAAGACTCGCCCCCGATCGTTTCCTCAATCGTCAACCTGTGAGTGGCGAACCTGTAAAGCTCGCCGTTCACCTTAATTCTGATTGCGTAATCCTTCATAACTTCTCCATTAACCTGGGTTAAGCCTGGGTCACCTTCACAATACGCCCTGCAAGTTGACCAAAGGCGAGGTACATATCCCCATCTGGGTCCACCTCGATTGCGTTTACTTGCTCGAACCCTCCAAATGAGTCTACACCGAAGGCGCCGTCTGAGTTCCAGACCGTTGAACCATCTGCCTTAGAGAGTCGGGCGAAAACAACAGAGTCCGATCCACCACCTGCCACCAAATCATAAGTGCCCACATACACGTCACCGTGCTTGTCTACCGCCAGCTTAGATGGAACCATGCTCACAGTGAATGGGTCAACAGACCAGTTAGGAGTCCCGGAGGCTGAATACGTGTAGGACTTAGTGGTGTCAAAGGAAGTAATCACGCCTGTATCGTCGCCCACATATACGGCGTGCGCCGCTCTGTCTACCACGATGGTGGTGATGGTGCCACTGACTGTCCCGAGTAGAGTAGTGGCACCTGTTTCACGATCTACTTCCCATACTCTATCCATACCGTCTGCGAAGAACACCTCTCCTGTCTCAGACACAGTGATGCAGTACGCGGAGAAGCCACTGTCTACGTCGATTGGCCACTGACCCGTTGTAATCTCTTCCAGCCAGCTGCCATCACTTGTCGGCTCGAACTTCCTGATAACGGTATCGTCTATTACGAACAGTTCCTCATCTCCGAGTGTGCTTCCACGCTGGGGGAGCCCATTCTTGTTCCAGACAGCAAACTGTCCTTCACCGAGGCCATAGTTTGCAACGGGGACCGCAAAGTGTCCTTCTCCGCTGGCGTCACTGGCTCCAATCGTTCCGTCTTCATCCAGGTAGTAAACAAGAGCTTCAGGTGACAGATCTTGACCGGAATTATCGGGGTCTACAGTCACAGAATCAAGCTCCAGAATAGGCCACCCCGAGTTATCGTATCCCCAGAATTCACCCGTCGTTACCACCGTGCCATCGAGGTCCATCCTCTTGACGCTCTCGCCGTCTGTAAAGGCCAAGAACAGCGTTTCAACTCCATTTTCCTCGCGACTAGTAAGAGTCATTCCTTTGATCGGATCGTTGATGTCGAGCAACACCGTCTGCGTAATGGTTGCGCTGGGGAACCCAGCAGGTTCAGAAACAGTGATGGTGGCCGTCTCCGTGCGGCCAACCCTGTCCACAAAGTCAATCTCGTACTCTCCGTTGTAGCGAGGCGTGAGGATGAACGCAACCTCCCCGGTGATCATACTCTTGGTGAAAATCCACTCCGGGTTGTACTCTCCATCTGCGTCATAACCTCTGACATCGAAGTGGTTGTACTCTCCGGTATCAGCGGTGATAGGCATGGAGTTGTCATACGTCACCGTACCCCCTTGTGCGTCCACACCCGTCACCGTTACTTTCACCTCGTTCAGTGTGTTGACCAGCGATGGGTAAGAAAGCGTGTAGCCCACGATTCCACTCTCTTCGACAAACACCGTCATGCTTCTGATATCTGTGTACCCAGCGGTATTAGTCGCCTTGCACTGGACGGTGTAAGTCCCTAAGTCGTTGTACGTATGAGAGATGGCATCGTTCGTCGATGAACCACTCTGGGTACCCTCTCCGAAGTCCCACTCGTATGAGAGCGTGTCGCCCTGTGGATCGGTAGCGATGACTGAAAAGGTCAACTGTGTTCCGGGGAGGATCGTCGTTTTGTCAACCGAGATACTTTCAATTACTGGAGTCTTAGCCTTCTTGGTAGGGCTCTTGCCTACAGTCCAATCATGATCAATCAAGGGGACTTCGATCTCCTTGTAGATCCCATCTGGATCTGAAGAGAAGCCTCCTTCGACCGAGACGTAACGCGTCTCGATACCATCTGTGTGAGCGATGACCAAGGGGAATGGCTTCTCTAGCTCGAACATCGAGTTTACCGAGTAAAACAGACGACCGTACTCTTCTGACTCCGGTGGCAGATTGTCAGCCGTCAGCGTGATATGAGTGGCCACGCTGCCCTGATACGAAAGCTCAGGCATCAAAAATCCAAAGTCTGATTCCACGAGACCAAAGTTGCTGAACATCTCAGACTCAGATTCCACGATACAATCAGACCAGTCAATCCAACGGCCAAACACAGCCTCTCCAATCGAACGCCTTGCGGCAGACCCCGGACTCTTGAAGCGGATACCCATGTGCGTGTGCGCCGATGTGGTCATTCTTTCAGGTACATCAAACGAGGCTGCACTAGCCATCAGGTAAATCTTGTAACCGGAGGGAACCGAAGGAGAGCGATCGAGCACAATCACTGAATCGAAGCTCTCCTTGATGAGATACTGAGCGTCCCAAGTATTTGTGTCCGGGTTGTGAACCAGTATGCTGTAGCCCTTCAGGGCTCCTTCTTCAAAGGACTCTTCGATTGTCATACCTGTCCCTTGTGTGAAGCCGGTATGAGTCAACTCCACAGAAGGGAACGTGTATGAGGACACATCGGTGTTAGACCAACTGGTACCATCGTAGTTGCCGGTGATTAGGTCGAAACCGTAACAGCCCGTCAGGTTGATCATGCTGAGGCAATCGAAGAACTCCATGTTGGAATTCTCGAAGACAATCTCTTCGTACCCCTTGTTGGTGTCGAAACGATCTGTGAAGTCGAAGATGGAGTTAGCCATCCCGTTCACAATATTGCCGATGTAGTTGACACCCCTTGTCGGGCCGTACACAAACTCGTCACCGTCTACCGAAGGAGATCCTCCCCCGCTGAACAAGACCGTGCTACCGTCTGCTAGCTCCACGGTGTCGCTGTACACCTCCATCCAGTCTACGTCGTCGAAAGCAGATACGTGACCTCGGGTGGTTCCTTCGATATCACCATCTGGTTGCCTGAGCCTCGTCGATGTGAACACCGGTTCGTACAGCGGCTCGGTACTGATTTGGATGTCCCCGATGCCAACCTCGACGCCGCCATACCCGTTGCTATCCATGAAGCCGAAAGAGATCTCACCGTTGCCAATCGGAAAGTCACCTGTGTCAGTAAGTTCCTGGGAACTCGGGGTCCATGTGTCAGATCCTAGCTCTCGCCACCACATCATCAACCGGTCTTCGTTAAGAGACACCATACTTCGACCGTAGTGTAATAAAACCTGATACCCCTTGGTCTCGTCTTGCTCACTGAACACAGTTCCCAGCTTGGTAGTACCAGCCGAGTCATAGACCTCTAGCGTGCCCCCATAGGTCATCCTGAGCGTGTAGTCACCTATCTCAGCGATCTTGATGTCACCTGAAGATGGTGCGCTACTAAAGTCGCGAAGCTTGAAATTGAATTTGATCTTGTAATGGCCGTAGATACTGCTACTTGAGCGATCCCACGCCGAGAGTAGCCCGGAGCTTCCAGACATGGTACCATAGACGTAGTCACCAGAAGACGGTGCCTTGCACCAGTTGAACAGTTCTCCGTCAGCGTCCTCTTCCCACACAGTGTAGGAATTCGCATTCTTGTTCTGCTCAAAGCCCCACGATGTATGAGGAAGGATGAACCGAGAGGTGTTGAACTGATAGGGCTTAACCTCGGTTAAATTAGCGACAGGCGCTGAAACAGCGTACCCCTTCAGGGAGGACTTCCTCAGATATTCCTCCCTCTTCGCGGTGAATAAGTTCTGTCCCCTGTAACCGCACGCCGTAAGGTCGTGGAGCACAAGGTCAATGAAGCCGGTATTCTCCTGAACTCCTTTGGTCTGCATGCCTGAAATAGACCTGTTGACCGGGCTGGAGCAAAAGAGGTAGCGTTCGTGAAACTTCCCTCCAAACCCGACTGGAAGGACGTCGCTGCTCCCGCCTTTGATGAGGTTGTAATCCACAAAGGTGAACTCGCTGTGGACCATTAGTACGTCTTGCCGGTTAGGCGGCTCATTACCACCCCTTCCGCACCTCAGAAGCATGAGAAGGCTATTCTTTGTCCTACCGGGGATAACGGATACATCCTCGACCTTGAATTGATCATTCGGCATCGAGGGCATACCGTTTCTGGCCCCACCGGATGTCCTGCCGGGCTTGATCTCCCATGAGACACATGGCTCCCAATTCAGGAAGTCACCGTCGAGGGTCTTCAGGCCCATCAGATAATTTGCACTATCGAGGTTTGTCCTAGTGGAATACGTGTCGGGGTCGCCTCCTTTTAGGATGACGAAGCTACCCATTTGTTCATCGAAGTACAGATCGAAATTGACACTGAATACGCCGTGATCTCTTTCGGCCTGAGTCATATACTCAGTAGGAGTGAAGTAAGAGAACAGACCGACGTAACGATCGGACTCCGCGTATGAATAGTCACTACCGATTCTTGAGAACTGAGCGTAATGACTCTGATTGGTCTCCAGCGACAGGCCACGATCGTATGACACAAACGTTCTCATGTCTCGCAGCTGAGTCTTATCTGAATCGTCCCACTTCGTTCCGTAATAGACCAAGCACAGGGTGTCTGCACCAGCGGCTACTCTAAGTCTGAAGCCGTGATCCCCATAGGAGCCAATTGGATGGAGTTCGTTTGAGATGGAGTCGCTATCCGGCCTGTCGTAATCCACCCCGAAAGACCCGGTGACCTCTTGAGACGAGTTCACCCACTCCACCATGTCAGGATCTGAGGTCTTCCATGTCGCGATGTAGTTCTTATCGTCTACACCCTCTTCGTCGATCCTCTCGACGTAGCGGTATGCTACAATCAGTTCATCTCCTAGGGTACACATGTCTGGTGACCCGTGCTGCAACGTAGAGTCGCTGGCCGTCGTCACGCTCACGTCATCAATAGGGATGTCGTTGAACTTCCTGACCAAGTCGAACAAATCTGTCTGCTCGTTGTGCCGATATAGACGAACGTGCTGCTTGGACGAATCCCTTGGGTCTACCATCTCACCCAAGAATAACAACTCTCCTTTGTGCGAGTGAAGCCGGGGGTTATCGATCGATGCCATCACAGACCCGTCGTCATCCCCGGACAGTTTCAGGCGTCTGTAGTCAACAACTCCTTTGTTACTCTGACCAAGAGTGCCGCCTTCAGACCTCTTCCCAAAGGAATACTTCAGGTCGAAGGGGTCACTGAAACTTGACGGCATGACTCCCGACAGGTCGTCTTCCTCGATGTCACTAAGGTCGTCGAAACGGAACCCACTTTGGACAAACGAGCGTGGCTTGACTCGGCGTCGATGATCCCCCGCGATGGGGAGCCAGTCATTCTTGCCCTTGAACGTCATATATGTAGGCACCACTCGGCTCAACTCGGACCCCGGAACCACGACGGTGGCGTCATAGGGGGTACTCGAATCCAGGGGTTGCAACTCGTACTCACCATCGTAAAACTCTTCTTTGTTTACGATGTCGGTTTCAATTGGGTGATTGATGGATAGTCTTTTCATTCCGAACTCCTGAGTGTCATCTCAAATTTGTAATACCTCTCTCCGTCATCATCTAGCAACGGAGTGTACGTCGCCCCATCTTCAATGAAGCATTGGTAGACCTTCTCTTTGTAAGCTCCATTGTTCTCTAAGACCCACACGGCCTTGCGGCTCACACCTACCTCTTTGACCACGGATTGCAGCTTCGACAGCGTCTTCGCGTCAGTAAGGCTGTACTCTAGCTCAAACTCTTTTCTGAGGCTGTACTTCTTGGGGGTGTAAGGTTGCTCGTCAAACACGAAATTGACCTCAGTCTCTGCTTCCTGAGAAGCCCCGGTGCCTGCGTCATGGCCGTATTTCAGCGGGACCGACGAAGAACGACCGAAGTCAAACGAGTGCAGCTTGAACTTGCCTTCGTGAGTATGATAGGGATCAATCCTTATGCCGAGATACCTGTACCCAACGGGGTTATCGAGGACCAACGCTCCACGGTCTGCGAAAATCTCAGCCCGCTCTCCTTCGAACTTGTAATCGGCATTGGTATCGACCCAGATCGTAGAGCTAAACGACGAGGCGATCTTACCAGCCTTGTTCGCCGAAAGTGGATCAGTTCCACCTAGGTAGTGAACGAACTCGGAAAAGCGACCTTCCTCGAAGTCTGCCCTGTCAATCTTGATGATACTTCTGTTGACCGAAGGGTAGTTAACCGGGGTTAATAGATTGCCTGTCTCATACTTGCGAAGGTCGAGGGTATCCACATCGGTCCAGTTGTCACCGATGTTGTTTTTGCCAACAATCGTCACCTCGGGAACGTTAGCGCCCGTGATGATGAAGGTGTCAGCCTCAAAGGTCTCAAGACCTGAGTCCTGAGCGTCTGCCCAGATGTGAACAGGTGTGTCGTCTGTGAGCGTCGTGTAATATCCGTGGACTCGATCCGTCTGAATGTCATGAGTATTTGACAGCACCTTCCTGTCTAGCATCCACCTATCGCTGTCAGACGAGACTTCTCCAGAAAAGAAGAACTCGAACCCATTTGGCCAGTGGTAGGTGTCTGACACCTTGCTACCCTGTCTTCCCTCGGAAACCCTGTAGGAGTAAACCGGCTCTTGACCAGAGTGGCTAAACAGTTTGACATCATTGAAGTCTCTCCACTTCTCTCCATCAAGGACGATTTCCCCGCCAACTCCGACTGCCTCCCCGTTATTCTGTTCTCCATTAGCGAAGCTCTCATCAAACCCGATTACTTCGCTCAACAGACCGGGAGTCCTGAGTAGTCCCCATCCCATCTCGTGCAACAGGACTGCGTCGGTGTTATCAACTGTTGAGTTATCAAAGAAGCATGCGAACTCCGTGGCGTGATCGGCACCCGGCGCGCCAATAGTTTGAGCAACGCCGGTCCCCCTCTTGCTAACAGCTTTCGTACGGAAGTCATAGGCATGAACGCCCTGAGACCTGTTCGCGTGCTCATTCGTCTTGACGAAGAAGATAGCCCTGAACCTACGACCTCGATCCTGAGCGTTGTCGTGGTGCTGCACTACGATATGGAAGTCCCGGATATCGGAAGCCCCGAGGCCACATAGTGTACCAACTGACGTCCAGCCTCCATCTCCATCTCCGACTCGGCAGTCTACTTGCTTCCCGTTGTAGACCATCCTGCACCTAGCTTCTGTGTGCAGATCTGGTTCCCACTCCTTGACCGCCGTAGCCTCGAAGATGAAGTTGTTTGCAAAGTAGGTCTCATCCCCTTCTCGCTGCAACCGAGCCGAGAACCTGTAACCAGTAGGGGCCTTGTGCATGCGCTCGCTAACGGCATCCAGCTTTCTGGACACCTTGGCTTGATGGATGTCTACGCCATCGTTGTAGCCATTCTCGATACGAGCGGAGTGCCATGTATCGGGATAGGGTCCATCAACATGCTCTACCAAGTAGTCTGTATCGTCCTCATACTCAGGCAACCAGACCTCATCCAGTGGCACCCCGAAAGGCGCTTCGTCCTGCATGCAGCTTTGGTAGATCAACGGATACCTCTTAATAGCGTCCCCAGGTCTTGGATCTTCTGTGCCCAGCGTAGCAACGAGGTAGCCGTCGTCGAGCGTCAGGTGGGCAGACTCGATACCTAACCCACCGCCGTCAGCCTGCTGGTATGCGTTCCAAACCGGAAGGGTTTGAAAACGGTACAGATGCCCTGAGAAGCGAGCGTAGTCACCGTTTACCGCCGTAGTGCCACGGCTGTCACCGAAGTTTGCTCCCTCCCATCTGTCACTCCCTGTGTTGGGGATATAGACCAGCGGCTCTTCTACAGCTGGATCAATAACAGCTAGCTCACTGGTTCGCGGCGGGAAGTCTGCCGGAGCGGTAGGATACACGCCTCGTACGGCCAACGAGTAAATCATTCCGTCTGCGCCGTAACATGCTGACAATGACTTCAGGTGTGTATACTTCTGGGCATCGTGTCCAACATTTCTGATACCTCCTGAATAAAAGTCGAAATGTCTTGGCAGTGCGACCTCCCTCCATTCAGAACCGCTGCCAGAAATGATCATGGGGGCGCGATTTCGCTGGTTCAACATAGCAACAAGGACTTCGTCTCGTGATTCATCATACTGCGCCCGCAGATAAGGGAAGGACGCGGGGTGAGTCGGATGATCCATGCTGGAGTTGATGTAGGACTCGGTGAAAAGCTCATCCATGCTGTACCCGTGGTGGTACAGATTTGTAAGAGCCTCAGCCCCGCTTGTCGACTGGATAAACGAGCTTGACACCGGGGAGTAAATGGTGTCCCGACCAGTCTTGAACTCGAAGCCACTCATGTCGGCACCTTCGGTTGTAAGCTTGGCCGCAAATGTCAGGGGCTCGGAGGAAAGATCTGGGCTCCAAGCCTTTTTCTCGTCAAACTCAGGTGTGAGGATGAAGTGAACGTTGTCTTCTATTCTTACGGCGTCAAATGCGTTGATGCCAGCGCTATATTCCACGATGTAGCTAGGAAACCTCAGTGACTCCCGCGCCGAGAAGGTACCTGCATCAAGATCCAGAACCTTGTAAGCCAACTCACTCGACCGATTCTCCCAGACGTTGTAATCGTCCATCGCCTCGTAGATAAGAGCGACGTTCCCGTCTAGCGTCTCAACTGCTGCCAGACTGTCACTCCTGAGAGATACATCCAGCGCGCCTCCCATGTACGGTGTCATCGTGTTGTTGCAACGATCGTGATGGAACACCACTAGCTCAGCCCTGTACTCCTTGACCTCGAAGAACATCTTGTGGTCTCGAAGACCTTCTGAGTAGTTGCCTTCACCCTCGGGGGTCGCCGATGCTGACTCATCGCTGTCGTACCGACTGAGCATGTCAGGCATCGCTGACAGCATGTGGGAGCCTGCTGAACTCCAGAACACCTTGGCATCCGCGTTGGACACGGTGTAGTAATAAACACCCTTGTCCAGTGTTCTGCTGGCAGGAGCAGATGATCCAGTCGGGTCTGAATCTATCACAGCGCCCGTATCAGCACGCCCAAGCTCCCATGCGGGATCTTCCGAGCTAATAGGGTTGAACCCGAAGTAAATCTGTCTGGACTCAAGGGGCGTGTAGAGCACTCCGTAATAGACCCTATCACCGCTGTCCATCTCCAGCGTTCTCAGAAACTTGATGGTCCTGTCAGACGTGAACGAGGTACCCAGGTCGTGACTGATACGGCTGAAGTCAAAGTTCTCACCGTATTGCCTGACACTACCGTAGCCGTCGTTGAGAGCTTCTTCAACGATGAACTCCATCTTCTCGTCGCCCCGCCTCGGAGACGACGCCCTGCCAACACCTTTGCCACCGGTTGCCTCGACGAAGAGCTTGCTGTCATCCATAGCTGAGCCGTCACATACACACTCGTTGTGCATCTTGACGTTGCCATTGAAGTATTCAGCCTCTTCGCCAAATTCCTTACATCTGAGATCCGACTGAGCGTCGTCATACAGTTCCTCTACAGGTGATACCGCGAACCTCAGCGGGTCTTCGCCGATAGGGAGGTCTGTGAATTCGACCTCTGCGGTAGCGGTATCGGTTTGACCTAGGTTAACACCGGTTCCCCATAGGGTCGCCTCCATCGTTCCGGGGTAGGCCGGAAACACGTCGTAGTAAAGAGTGGTGCCTACCGATGATGCGAACACCGGAGCCGTGGACGCGTTTCTGGAAGGTAAGTCCAAGTAAGGGATAGCCCTGAACATACCCAGCCTTATCTTTACCTCAGCGCTAGACTGAATGGCCAGCGCAGCATTCATCTGTGTGGCTGTGAATTTAGCTTCAAAAGCCTTGGTAAACTCACCATCCTTAACGAACCCGGCCACAAAGTTGCCGCCACCCTTGATGACGATGCGACAATCAAAGCCTGGATCGTCTGAGTAGAAGGTCTTAGTGGTGTTACCCCCTGCTTCCTCGAACTGGACCCTGAGTTCATACTGGCTTAGATCCATGTCATAGGAGGCTCGGAATTCCAGCCTCTCACCAAACCCTCCTTCATCGAGGGTAAAGTTTGCATATATGTCGGTGCCACTACTAACACTTATGGGCTCATAGGCCCCCAGATACATGCTAAGCTCTTGACGGTCGTCCTGCACGTTGTAAGCCGTAGGATACTGCCAAACGGCTGAGTCTAAGCCTCCGTGCGTCTGAAGGTGAAATAGACCACCTCCAAGGGAAGCTACCGTGCCAGATTGCGATGAGAGGTCAAAGACCCCTTGGTTCGCTACATCCACAAATTCAGTGTCATGGGATCGATCATGTAGTTCCTGATCACTGGTCACCTTGATGTGACCGCCATCAATAGGAACGATGTTCGTTGTCGGGTAAACCTGACTGCGTACTTTCATTTATCCTCCTTAACCCAGGTTAACCCCGCTGGCCGAAACCAGCGGGGCTACCCATCGTCATTAGTCATCTTTCATGGACTTAGCCAATCGGCTTTTACGGTCCTCTTTCATCTTGGCAAGCTGCTTGTCAATCTCAGTAGCCATCTCACGAGCGTACTTCTTGTCTTCTCGGCGGTTGCCGGAGCTTCCACCTTCGACCTTCATGTTCACTGTGTAGGTACTGTTATCGACGTACTCATTGTTAGTTCCACCACTTCGTGTGACGGACTTCGGATCATAAGAGCTAGTTGCAGACTTGTCACCGACCACACCACCATCGTGGTAAACCGGGACACCTTGTAGCTCTTGAAGCTTGGCAAAATCGAGCTTACCGCTATTGAGTGCATCGAGCGCGCCCCTGCCACCAAGCGCTCTCATTCCGCTTCTGGACAGCACACCTTCACCCTTCTGGGCCAGAATTAGCTGTTCCTCTTCGTTGCCTCCAATCATTCCACCTTCGTGGAAGATCCCACCGATACCTCGTCCTAGCATGCCGCCCAGACCAGCGCCAATTGAGCCGCCCTGAAGGCCACCGACTAGTGCTCCACCGACACCACCGACGATGGTGCCGATAACCGAACCGACCTTCTCGCCGGTCGGGGCATCGCTTGCCATAGCTTGAATCAGGTTGATCCCAGCCATTGCGATACCAACTGCGGACACCGCTGCTTGCATGGCTCCTTCTGAAGCCCTAGCACCCTGCTCTGCCCCCTGAGCAGCACGCCTCGTGCCCTTCTTGGCCTCGTCGATAGTCTGGCTGGCGTTCTTTGCAGAACTAGCAACCTGACCAGTCTGTTGGGCCTGGATTTGCTCCAGTGTGCTTCTCATCTCGATGGCGTTGTCACGCTCCATCTGGAGGTTTACACGCTGGAAGTTTAAGAGTTCAGCCTTGGTTGCCTCAGAAGAAATAGCTGACTCCGTCGCGCCTTCCCACGCGTACATCATTCCGGCCATCGCCAAAGCAATGGTGACAATTCCACCAGCTGGGCCGTTGCTAAACAAGCCAACGATGATGTCAATGATAGATTCGAACACAGCCTTGATGACTACAATGATAATCTCAGGCAGCTTGGCGAGCAACTGCGCGATAAGAGTGGGGATAACCCCAGTAATTGAACCGAGAATCGTAGGCACCTGTTCGATGATGAGCAGGAAGAAGTCAATGATAAGCGGGAACACCTGTTCAACGATGCGTGGCAGCGCACCAGCAAGTGTTTCCACGATTTTAGGCAGGCTATCCTCAAGGGCCGTGATGATACCACTGATAACCTCGGGGAAAGCCTCGATGAAGGAGTCCACGATCTCGGGCAGATTATCACTAATCGCCTCAATCATGGTCTCAAAGTTCTCACTGAACTCATTGGTGAATTCCTCGATTGCTCGGGGGAGTTCCTCAATGAACTTCAGGTAGAAGACCCTCATCCTGTCTGCATCACCACTCAGTGTCATCTCGACGATTCGAGAGATACCGGTTGTGAGCATTCCGGCCATTGACGATGCGGCAGCGGCGAACGCTGAACCGAAGACGCTAGTGGCCGAATCGAGGATTTCATAGGTTCTGAGAGCGAACTCATTTTGGATGAAAGCCTCGTCGGGCAATGAATCAAGGAAGCCCTTGGTCATCTGCTCTTTCGCCATCTTGAGACCGATGTCACCCTCGACATCATCGCTGAACATATCAGTAAGGCTCTTCTTCAACTCGGGGCGAAGCTCATCGAACGTCCTGCTAGCAGACTCGGACAAATCCATGCCCATTTCAGTGAGCTTGCCTTTAAGGAAGTCGGTACCAGCTTCAATCAGTCGATCCGAAGCCACGTCAAGCGCTCCAGCAAACTGGTTCAAGCTAGTCTCAAGGTCTGGTGCTCCAAACAAGCCTTGCGTGAACTGTCCCATGATGCTACTGACAGCCTTCGCGTTGAACACCTGTTTGAATGCCTCTCCAAACTGCTCCTTGATGACGTCCTTGGTCTTCTTCAGGCTTTCCCTGTACTGCTTCTGAGCGTCAAGGATGGATTGCTGACGTTGCTTCTCAGCGTCCATGATGGAATTGAGGTAGCTGTAATAGGTCGACTCGTTCCGTTGCAGGCCATCGATCGCCGTACTCACATTCCGCTTGTACTGCACACGGATGTTTTCTAGTTGCTCGATGTACTGCTCGTACACCTCGGCGTTAGCCTTGGCGAACTCGGGAACGAAGACGCTATCAAAGAAGCTGGAAAGCGTTTCTCCAGCGTTCTTTGTGAACATCTCCATACCTTCTTGGAGGCTCTGCCAGACGAAGCTGTTATCAATGACATCTGATCCACGATCTTGGAGAGCTTTACCACGTCCGGCTTCCATCGCGGCAACGCCCATCTGCCAGCCAATGACAGCCTTTGCGGCATCTGCTTCAATACCTCTGACCTTGTCTGTAAGCTCCCTATCAACATCTTGAGGCTTAGTGGTCTTGGCTACGTCGCTGAGGCTCTTAGTGGTCTTCTCGACCTCCTTCATAGCCTTGCTTGCCTTCTCACTAGTGGCCCCCATGTCATCAAGGTTCTTTTCGAGGGCCTTGGCCGACTCTCCGGTACCACTAACCTCTTTGGAAGCCTTCGATGCTTCTGTCATGCCAGCCATCGCCCTACCATCACGGCTTGTTACTTCGTTGGCGATTCGCTGGATGTTGCTGTCAATGTTGCTCAGGTGATCATTTCTGACTGATGCTCGGCCTTCCGCGTTACGAAAGATATCCATTCCCTCGCCTTCAAGGTTCTTACGAATCTCTTGGGCGAACTTCTTGGGATCGGTGATACCATCCGGCAGGAAGCTAAGCTGTCGATCGCCAATCTCTTTCACCTTGTCGTCAATGACATCAAGCAGCATCTTAATGGCTTGCAGCCCCTCGTCGTCGAACACCATCTTGTACTTCTTTTTAGAGGTGCTGACTTGCAGTTCTGCGAGCCGTTCAGCTGCCTTCGTCGCCCATTCGAGCGAACCCGTCAGAGCCGTAGGCGAATCCTTGTACAACTTCTGCGCAGTACCGACGTAGGTGTCAAGGGCCTTCTCAGCCTCTTTGACCTCACCTGCGTCAAGGTAACGGGAGAGCTGCCCTTGCGAGCGGTCCAGCTTGAACTGGCGCAGCTCCCTCAGCCGGTCGTTGACCTTCTCCTGCTCCCTTCTGTACTCTCGGGCTCGATTGGCAACTGTCGCCATCGCGCCATCGAGTTGACCCAGGTTAACTCGTCCGCTCCTGACTCCAGCCACGAAGTCATTGACTGCACCCTCGGCATCACCCATCGTCGAAACGATGTCTCTACCAAGTGACTCTGACATCTGACCAATAACCCCCATCCTATCGAAGTCCAGGGAGTCGGTCAGGGTGTCATTGATTACGTCTGCGAGTTCATCTGCTTGGCCACCGAGGTGTTCAGACAGCTTCTCATAGAGATCGATCCGGTTGTCAACGTGTTCGTTGATCTCCTTCTCAGTCTCCTTAGTCTCTTCAGCCAATTTGTTGAATTCCTCCCATACCTTCAGCACTTGGTTGTCCAACCGGATCATCTCCGACTGATACTGAGCCATGCTGATACGGTGTTCTTCAGACTTCGCTGTCAACTGCTCTTGACGCAAGACCCTCATCTTCTCGATGTGGTTGATCTTACGGGCCCAGCCAAGAACCTTGTACTGGACGCCAGCGTGCTTGACCTGTGGATTGAGGATCTTCTCAGTGAGTTCAAGGTTCTCGAACAACATCTCGTTCTCTTCGCGCACAGCACTGAGTGCCTTGTAGCGAAGCGCGATCAGATCGTTCTGAAGCCCCTTAATCTCCTGAAGCCCTTCTATGCTAAGGAGGTATTCACTCGCCCTCATGTCGCCATGCGGGCCATTCTTGACGACCTCGTTGAGATCGTCCTGCTTAGCGATAAGCTTCTCGGTCGCCTTCAATTCTTCGAGGCGAGCGTCCACTGTTTCGTCAAGCTGCCTTGCTTCCTCGGTTACAAGCGACAGGTTTCCTTTCAGATTCCTGTTGGTGATACCGATCTGAGTGTTCTTCTCCTGAATAGCATTGATCCCGGCTTGGATCTGGAGAAAGATATTCTTGGCAACCTCGTACTCGTCGGCGGAAAGTTCCGCGTTCTTTCTGCGGATTTCAAGAAGCTCGAAGCCAGCCTCTAGGGACTTGTCGAACTCTTCCATCGCAAAGTCTGTAGAGTCAGGCGAGAAGTCGAAATTGAGGTCATCGATCTTCTTCTGCAAGTCTTCGTTTCCGAGACCTATATCACCGCGAAGCAGTTGCTCCTGTCTCAACTCTTCCCATTTCATATACTGCTTAGCAAGAGAGTTGAGGGTCTTCTGACGCTTCGCAGCATCATCCATCAGGTCGATGTATTCCCTGAAAATATCATTTCGCCTTTGGTCCAGCATCGTGGTGATCTGGTCGTTCTGAATCGCATTACGAAGATCCTTGACCTGATCTGCCGTATCACTGACGCCCTGCCCTGCCTTGCTTGCGGCCTCAGAAAATATCTCCGTAAACTCCCCTAGGCCCTGCATATTGACATTAAACAGACCGGAGTTCTTAGCCATTCTCCCCATGTCGTCAGCTATGTCAGCCGCGTTGTCGGAAGAATCAATCAAGTTGGCTGAAACGCCTTGTGTAACCTCGACAAGCTCAGAAGCGACAGCTTCGTCGCTCATGTCCTCGACTGCACTCCTGCTGTCTTGGAACGGCTTCATGGCTTCTTTCAGGATAGGCGTCTTGACGTTCGCCTCCCTGATTCCACGAAGGATCGCACGCTGTGTATTGATCCCCAGCGCCTTCGCTTGATCCCCCATCGTCTTCTGCAACGCTGGAACATCCATGAGCATCGTGGCCTCGGAATGGATGTCAGCCGAGTCCATAGTAATGAAGTCCCCAAGAACTTTCTCCGTGTCCTTGATATCTTCTTTTAGTTCGTTCAACTCATGGCGAATCCTCATGAAGTTCTTCATGGGGACAGGGGCATCCATGATGTCGAACAGCTTGTTGAGCAACGCAGATGTTTCACGAACAGGGTCAACTTCGAGCGTCTTCATGACATTGAAGTTGACACCCTCCATCGTCTCAGCAATGCGCAGGATGTTTTCGTGGACTTCCTTGACATTGAAGAGCAACCCGTCAACTCCTTCGACGGTGGCCATCTCTTCCACGTTGAAGTACAGCGCGTCTTCAAGCTCTTTTCTAGCTCTTACGACCTCAGCCGCAGTCTTGCCGCCAACATTATTTAGCAGGCCATTAAGGCGCGCGCTGTACTCTTCCTCCATACCTCTTGCGAGGTCATCGAGCAGACCATCATTCAACAATTTCTGAATCTGCTTGCCATGAGTCTTCCATTCCTTGTTGGCCTTATCGCTGACAAGGTTACCAGACGCAGTGATACGCAGATCTCCGACCTTCTTGATGTTATCGAGGCTCATCTTCAGCACCTCGATTTTGTCCTGCACATCTTCTATAGGTCGGTCATCCCAGATGTCAGCCCACTCAGCAGCGAAGCTATTCGCCGCTTCGGACAGCGTGAAGAAAACACTGCTAATCACCCCTTCCTGAGCTTTGAATGCCGAACGCTGCTTACCAAACTGGCGGTCTAACATCTGAGCAGATAGACTGATCAGCTTGTCGTTGCTCTCTAGGATGTCACTGTTGATGTTGTTTACTCGCTTGCCTACCTCAACCCGGACCTGCTCATAAATCCTGGGCAATTCATTGACAAGGTCTTCATCCGACATCGTCAGAACTTCGTTCTCCATCGAGAGTTCAGCACCGGAATTCTTGAACAGGTCTCTCACTTTATCAGCGGCGACACTGGTCTCAGTGCTGAACAACCTCACCTCATCATTGATACTGCCAAGATCCTTCCTGAATTTCTCAAGCTCGTTAGTCTTGGTTGTCATCTTGGCGATAGATGCAGCCGTCTCATCAAAGGACTCTTGCATGTCCTCAATTGAGTCGACCATATAGCCAATCGCAGCCACAAGCCCAATCATAGCGACTGCGATGAGCCCAACAGCTCCCGCAGACAAGCCCTTGCTAGCAACAGCGGCTCCACCAGTTCTTGAGGCTGCGGCCCTAGCACTGGCTAACTCACTCTCACTCGCGGCAGCGATTCTAGCCGCCTGAGCTTCTGATAGGTGAGCCTTGGCGTGCCTTTCGGTGACCGCAGCGGATACAAGCAGTGAGTCAATATTAGCGTTTACCGACCTCTCATGAGTGAAGAGAGCGGCAGTGGAGGTGATGACTGAGCTAACAGCATTCTTCATGGACGTGAACAGAGTTCCGAACACCATGATTAGTGCGCCGATACCCTGTGTTAATACGATAGCAGCGCCTCCCCATACAACGAAGTTGGAAATGAGCTTATCCAGCCCAAGCATATCCATCGCCTCTTGGAACTGTTGCAAGGCATGAGTAATAGAGATCAAGGCTTCTTTAGCAGGATCTAGCCCGTTTCTCATGAACTCAAGCAAAACCTGCTTTGCAGACTCAAACTTTCTTGCAAGCGTTTCTTTGACGTTCTCAGAAAGGTTCCTGCTTAGACCAGCGGAATCGTCCCTGAGTTCAGTGATAGTGGATTTCACATCGTCTACGTTGCCAGCCAAGACCTCGAAAGCCTTAGCACCACGCAGTCCGAACAATGAGAAGCTTGCGTTCAAGTCCCTAAGCGTCGTCTCTCCACTTCTCAGCTTCTTGTTGACCTCTTCCAAGACCGCGAGAAACTGCTTGTCGAGACTCATGTTGGGATCAACTTCAACGTCAAGAGCCTCTTTGAACTGACCAGTCTTAGCAGCGAACTGTGCGAACACGCGCTGCAAGGTACGACCAGCCTGACCGCTCTTGATCATGTTGTCGTTCAGGACGGCGAGAAACGCCGAAAGTTCCTCAAACTGGAAGCCTGCAACTTTACCAGTTGCGGCAACAAATTTGAGACCCTGAGTCATCTCATCAAGCTCCGCCTGATGGTTCCGGTAGACGGAGGTAAGAACGTCGGAGATACGATTCATCTTCTGGAGCTTCGATGTCGCGTTGTCCATCGAATCGCCGAAGACGTTGTACATACCAGCCATCGACCGAGTCGTGGCTTCAGCGTCTGCCGACGTGGTTGTGATGAGTCGCATAGCAGCGTCGAGACCGGCCATTGACTCTTCGAGAGTCAGACCAGCTGAGCCGAACTGTTTGACGACCTCGGCAACTTCCTCAGTTGCCTCACCGAACTCAATTGCGGTCTCACGAACCCGCGTCTTAACCTCGGTTAACATTTCCTCGAAGTCCTTCGAGGCAGATCGAGCAACAGTCATCACACGAGCGTATGCGCGACTCTCTTCAAGGATCTCCATGAAACCCATCGACAGACCCATGAGGCCAGCCATGATGAGGGACATAGAGTTGATGAACTTAAAGTTGTTGCGCACAGAATCAGCAAGCTCCATGCGGTAGAGGCGGAACCCCTTACCGGCGCGCTTGGCCGACTTCTCTACTTTATCAAGGGCGTAACGAGACTTGTCTACTCTAGCACCCATCTTACTGAATGCCTTGTTGAGCCTGAGAGCTTGCCTTAGCAGCTTGCTCTCTACCTTGGTCAAATCCTTGCCCTCTCTTTTCATCTGACGGAAGGTATGGACAACGTAGGCCGTCTTGTCACGCATCTCTTTTGCGTTGCCACCCAGCTTTTTCATCTTCTGGGCACCAACGAGGGCAGCATTGCCGCCTTGGTCGATAGCCTTGTCGGCCATGTTCATCTCACGGCGCATGCGCGTGATCTGATTCGAGAATTTCGTAATGTCAGATTCAGCATTCTCGAAATCCTTACCCATAGCGCGAATACTGCCGCGCTTCATGCTAGCTTGCCCGCCAAGCCCACCCACTAGTTGTTTCCTAGCGTTGCGAACTCTCTTTAGTGCGACCTCTGCCTTGCGGCCAGCTTCAGTAGAGCTTCCACCCATGCGGATGAACTCTTGTTCAAGCTCTTCGATGCTATTCGACAGGCGCTTATAGTCCTTGTCGATGTCCTTGGCCGAACGCGCAGCACGCTTGTAGGCACCTGCGGTGTCTATTGTCGCTTCGCCAAGGATCTTCTGGCGAGCGATGAGTTCCTTGGTTTTATTCTCTACTTTCTTGAGCTTGTCAGAAGCCTTAGCCATCTCGTCGAAGGCGTTGGCTTTCTTTTCAAGGGCGTTCACAGCGCCACCTTTCGACAGCGTGTGCTCAAGGCCCTTCGCCTCACGGCGGGTGTGCTGGATCTGCTGATCGATCGACTTGTACAGCGACTCGATCATCTCCAGCTTGCGAGCCTCTTTTCCAGACTCGTCCAGACCCGCGAAGTTGCCGCCGCCGCTAGCTGCTTCAGCTTCGATGGCGCGCTTCCCAATGATCTTTTCTTTCTGGAGCCGAGCAATAGTCGACTGAGTCTTTTTGAGATCCGACTGGAACCTCTTGATGAGGTCACGGGACTCCAAAAGGGTAGCCTTGTCGAAGATCCCCTCTCGGGTGCGCTTCTGAAGCGCCTCAAGGGCTTCCTCATTTGTGTCAATCGAGAGATGGAGCTTCTGGTAGTCTCGACGACCTTTCTGAAGCTCGTTGTAGTACGTCTTCAACACGTCACGGTTTGCCCTGTACTGTTGCTTCTGCTTGTTCAGGGTGGCCAGCGATCGCTCAAGGCTGTGCTCATCCTTCTTGTTCACCTTGATCGACTTCTCGACTTCCTTGCGACGCTTGTCGATTGCCTTGATCTCAGTCTTGATGGCAGCAATGCGCTTCATGCCCTCTCTGTTGGGCTTGATATTCTGCGCCTGAACCTCCAACTGGTCGCGACTATTCTTGAGTTGCTTAGACTCATTTTTGAGAGCCCGGACTTGGTCGCGAATCTCGTTGATACCAGACGCAACCCGAGTTCCAGTACGCTCGATCGATTTACCAAATGCCTCCATTGAGTGGAGGTCTTGGTTCTTCATCGCCTTGGCTAGTTCTCTACCAGCCTTGGCACTGGTATCACCCAGCTCTTGGAGCAAGCCCCTAGCGCGCTTGTCAACACTGATTTGACGCTCGGTGTTCTCGGTCCTCAACTCGATACGCTTAGCCAGTAGCTCGGTAAGCTCAGCGGTCTTGCGAAGTTCCTGTTGCTGCTTCTTTTCAGGACTGCTTTTCAAATCTCCTTCGAGATCTTGCTTGACCTTCTCCAAGTCCTTGTAGGTTCCGGGATTCTTTTTGACAACATTTCGCTTCTTCCCGATCTCACTTTGTGCATCCTTGAATGCGCCACCGGGAGCGACCTGCTGCATTGCTCTCTTTTCCAGAGCCAGGATCTTCTTTAGCTCCTGACGACGACGCTCTAGGGATTTAACCACCTTGTCAGATTGGTTTTTGACGCGCTTCTCTTCCTTGGCAAGATGCTCAACAGCAATGCGTTGCTTCTTGAGTTCTGAATCTTTCTCAACAGTAGAGTTTTTAATAGCAGCCTTGCGCATCTCTTCATAGCCTTCCTTGGCCTGCTTTAACTCCTTCTGGATGTGGTCAAGGCTGTTGCTTTTAATCTCCTTGTTAACCTTGGTTAATTGCTTCTCAGTCTTGCTAACACTGCTGCTGAGATTATCCCAGGTCTTAGTCCACTGTCTCGCCTCATTGAATGCAGACTTGTTGGACCGCATTTCCATCTCAACTTCTTCAAGCTCAGCCTCGGTCTTTTTGATAGCCGCGTTGACCTTGCGAAGCTCAGTGACACCGACGTCACCAACTTCTTTAAGCTGCTTCTGAATCTTCTGGAGGTGAGCAAGAGATCCGCGCTCGATTCCCTTGGTCGAGAACCCTTCCATGCCGTCAGCGTTCTTGCGGACACCATCGGCGTCGAGATCAGGAGACCCCTTGCCACCACCAGCGCCGCCGCCACTCTTGGACGCCTTGCTGAACTTCTTACCGGCCTGAGTTGCGTCCTGCTCAAACTGTTGACCGAGCCCCTTCATCCGTTTTTCCATCTTATCAAGCGCCTCTTGAAAGGCACCTACTAAGACGTTCTCGATCTGTTTGCCGTCGTCTTGGAGCTTCAACTTGACGTTCGAGTTCGCAGCCAAGGTCTTCGACAGACGGTCGATGGCTTGATTGAACATGCCGATCAACTTCCTGAACGATTCGAGGCTACTCTTGTCGAACTTGATGTCACCGTCGAAGTCAACCGACTTCAACGCCTTGTCCACTTGGTCAACAACTTTGCCCAGCTTCTCGGCAACCTTGTTGATGCCCTGTACTTCCTTTACAACTACTTCAACGCCAATCTTGATATTGCTGTTTGCCATGCCGTCCTCTCCTTTGAGCGGTTATTTATTCCGCTCCTTTTCCATCTCTTCGTGCTCTACTGCACCGTACTCACTCTTGACTACTTTTGAAGCGCGAAAAATCTGGTAGGGCTGATCGGCAATCCCACCGCTAAAGAACGGCATGTCTGATTTCTCAGCATGATACATTGCTTCCCCGACAACCTTCACCCATTCGTCAATCCATGACACCGGGCACTCGGGGTATCTGTAGCCGCCAACCATGATGAAACCCTGGCGACCCTTTGGTCCTTTGAGTTCTGTGTTCTGCTTCGCCTCTTCCTCGGCTCTCTTCTGCCGGTCATGTCGGCGCCTCTTACGCTGCCTACGGAGTTTGTCATTGCCATACGCCTTACGACCCTTGACCCTCTTAGCGGCGACCTGAGCGGCCTCCTGAGCGGCTGCTACGGCCTTTGCGCGGCGCTTCTCAAGGTAGGAGCGGCGATGCTCCATGCTGTACTCTCCGCAGGGCCGGTTCACGGCCATCCCGCTTTCGAGACAGTTGTCGCAATCGAATGACTTGAGTTGATTCCTGTTCTCTTCATCCGAACTCCAGTACAAGAACCGGATGAATCCGCGTAGCTTCGAGGCGTCTTCATCAGACAGCGTCGTAAGCTCGTGGTAAATGTGTTTCCCGATATTGGACAGCGTCTTCTCGTCAAGCCAGTCACCGTCCATGTGTTCTTTGTACTCGAACTTGGACAGGTTCCCGTCTTCATCTTCGGCGTACAGGTTCTCCCAACCGAGCAGGCCGCAGTGTCCAACCTCCATGTAAAGGCTGTTGCCCATCTTCAAAAGGTTCTGGGCTGCTAAGTCGGCGTACTCACCAACTGTGAGACCTCGGACAAAGAACGTCGCCCCTTCGTATTTGAACTCTCGGACAAAGTCGCCCAACCGTCTCTTGAAGCCCATGCTGCCTCCCTGATACTACAATGGCCCCATCTCCAGTGAAAGGAAATGGGGCCATTGGAAATAGATGCCTGACGCTTACTCCGCGTCTTCGTCCTCGACATCTTCTTCATCTGCGTCTTCTTCTTCGTCCTCGTCCGCACCAGCCGAGCCGAACTTCTCCATCAACTCGTCTTGAATCTCGTCCGGCAGGTAGTCGAAGCTCTCTTCCGGGTCTTTCGGGTTGAAATCGACCGGGGCACCAGTGGCGTCCACGATCCCCTGCCAACCGGCAAGCTGTTCGAGCACGAGGTTCAGCGACACCTGATTGCTCTTGAACTTGTTGACGCGACCTTTTTTGTTGAGGCCGACCATTCCATCTCGAATCTTCGCTTTGTCGCGTGCCCGCAGCTTCACAAGCTGGAACTCGGCGCGGTTCGGATCGTCCGCGTCCTCGGATTCTGGAACGTATGCAACCGGGGTGTTGGGTTTCTGAATCTGAATAGCCATACTGTCTTCTCCTAGAAATCGTACTGCTGAATTGAAGTCTGTCACTGCTTCGTCGATTAGAACGCAGAACCAGTAAAAGAATTTTGTTGTTAATTTGATCGAGAGGGTGTATCGCCCGTCTTGTAACTGTCTTTTAGTTAAGCATAGGGAAGTTTGAAATGCAAACTTTGAGACCCAGCTTAGGACAGCCAGCGGCGCGCAATACAGGATAGCTAGAAGCAGAATGCAACGTGCCCGGTGGAACACGGCGATATAAAACGCTAGAAGAGAGATGGCAATTGGGATAACTAATTGGTCGATAACAACCTCCTTTTACAGTCATCCTTTCCCTTCACCTATACAAATTGCATAAGTAGGCAAAACTTTCCGCTCAGACCCAAATTAACCGAGGTTAAGGCAAAAAACCCCGCAGGGGTTACCCTGCGGGGTTAATCCGGGTCAAAGACTCAGATTACTGCTCGACGTCCTCAGTTTGTCCGTTCACGAGGATGCAGATCAGGTCCGTGGTCTCGTACTCATCGTCCACGATGGCCGTGATAGGCATGTCGCTCTGGATGAAGCTACGGTCGCTGACGACCGGCGTCTCACCGTCAAACTTGCAACGAGGCAAGATGACGTACTGCTGAGGGAGGATGCCAGTGGCACCAATCTCAGCGCCTTGGGTCTCGGAGATGCATTTGAATTCGAGATAGAAGAAGCTTCCGTTTTTGAAGCGGTTGTAGTGCTTCCCGTCATCGAACTCCATCGTGAGCGTAGCGCTCACTTCAGCCTGCTCGGCGATGACAGCTAGTCGGTTCTTGGAACCGAGGCCGTACTTGTCGGCGTTCAGGTTGTTCTCCAGCGAGACCTCTCCGCTCAGAACCTCTTCGTAATAACCGTCGATGTAGACCATCGACTCGAAGGAAGTGAGAGGGGCGTCCTTGCCGGTAACCGGGTCGGCCACGACGCGTGGCGTACGGTTGTCAACGTTCGATCCAGCGGGATGGAACATCTCAACTTGAGCGTTCGCACCAGAGTCGATGGTTCCATCAGCGTTGGAGAGGACCAGCTTGTAAACTTCGTCCTCGTCGGTGTAACCCTTGCCGTCACCAGCGCCAGCCAACACCTTCTCGTTGTAGTAGATACCGGTACGCTCACCAATGGTGATCTCGGCGGCGTCCATCTCGGTGCGGCCTACGTCAGCCGGATTCGGGAACGCCTCAGCGTTCTCAATCAGGATGTAACCGGTAGCATCCACGTCATCCGGGTCACCGATAGGTGACGTAGCCGGGAGGACATCCTCCACGAGCGTCGCCATCGCGTGTTCCTTCTGACCGAGCAGTGAGGAAGTCGCGGTAACGATGCTGTTGGTCTCGAAGCTCCAAGTGAAGCTCGAACCCTTGCAACCCGTGTACATGAAGACCGCTGCGTCACGGTCGACCTCGACGGTCAGACCTTCAGGCAGGTAGCGGCCACGCTCGATGTGGTGAGTGAAGACACCGTTGTACTCGGTTTCCTCGTACTCATACACGAAGGAGCCCTTCGCGGCCACGAGGTTGGCATTCACAGTGGACACGTCGGCCCATGCAAAGCCTGCGAAACCGAAGACGAAGTCACCGGCTTCAACGGGGTTGGTACCCGTGTTGTCAGCGGGGACATCATTGGTGTCAAGGAACAGCTTGACGGTATCGACGTTGCCACCGTCAATCGTCACCTGTACTGCCATTTGCCCGGTGTACTTGACCTTCCGACGAGATGGACCGATCTCAAGCAGGCCACCGTTGTCGTTGAATTCAGGTACATCATAGCCACTGCCGTCTGGTCGAGCAATCGGATAGATGGTGATAGAGGCACCACCGGTCGTCGCATCTTCCGGGTGATCGGAGTCAGTAGGGGTCACGCTGTGAACGTGGCTTCGCTCACTACGGGTATAGGTATCGTACTCGTAACCAGTCGCGTCCTTGTCGAATCGGAGCGAGTTGTTAGCACCCGCTCGGTCAACCACTGCGAAGGTGCCGGTTGCAGCCAGGAATCCACCGGAGTGTTCCTTGGCCAGCGGAAGAACGCCTCGATCCGTGTCCTCACCGACCGCAGTCAAGACGTCATCTTCCATACGACCGTGGACTCCACCGTCGCAATTAGGAGCCTTGATGTAGTCACCAAGGGTGTGTCGAATCAGCATTCCGAAGCCGGAAGCTGCTTGCTCAAAGGAGATGTCACCCGAGATATCGAGGACACCGGGGATGATGTTATGACGACCACGGTCGCCTCGGATGGCTTCACTCTCAAGCGTCTCTTCCGACGCTGACAGACCTTCCGAAGTGAACGCGAGAGCGTGGGTGGGGTTTACGGCCTCACCCCAGATGCTCTCTTCGCCGATAGCAACAGACGCCCTCGCGCCAGTTGCCTGCACTGTATTCTTACTCATTTGTTCCTCCTGATAGTTCTTACTTCCTAGAGATTGTGCTCATGTCAACGAACGGATAAACGATTTTGATATTGACGTTTGAAACTGACCTCACCTCGTCGCCCACAAGCCGCCACTTGGGAAAGAGTTCACACTCTTCTAACGAAGGGGAACCGATTACAAATCCGTCGAGATCGAGGTTCCCATCGACAAGCTCAAACAACCACCATGCGATTTTCCGAAGCTTCTTAGACGCCGCCTTCGTCTCGACCTCGGGGATGATGTACTGAATCTGGCAGTAAAACTCGAACTTGCGTGATACTTTGTGGGCTTTGCGCCCGCCGCCCATTCCACCGATGGAGTCACGACTTACACCAAACCCGCTGTTCCAAGCGTACAGTGCGGGCAAGTCAGCCAGCACAATCTCGTTTGGATTAACGTCATCAAATACGTTGGGTTGGTCCATGAACTTGAGGTAGGGGTCTTCTTCGAACCCTATCTCACACATGCGGATGATCTCTCTTTCGATATCGTTGATCAGCCCATCCTCGCTGACCTGTAGTGCTCTTCTCGATTTAGCCATAGACTTACACCTTGAGTTCCAATTCGTTCAATGCGTCTACCAGTGGGGCTACAAAACCCTTCCTGACGAAGTTTTCCATCATCTCAGCAATCTGACTCCAGCGGTTGTTGTCGACCTGAAAGATGTCACCCTTGAGGATTCCCTGTTGTCGGAACCACTCGGTGAACGAAGGTCGACCGTCTCCACCTTGGAAATACAGCCTCGGGAACTCACCCTTGTTCATTCGGAAGCCACCGGACAGAAGCAGGTTGGTGGTGGAGAAATACTTATTACCTCCGTCGTCAAACGCCTCCATGATGCTGTCGTACATCAAGCCAGTCCAACGCGTGTGGTCGGTATACTTGATCTTTTTGTCAGCATGGTAGGCAGGATTGCCCTCATTCTTGCTCTTGTATCGAGTGTGAGGGGTGTGCTTCCCGAACTTGTTATCATGTTTGCTTTGAAGCTTCTCGAACCGCTCCTTCCAGATGTCTTTGTAGACGCTGGCGAGTTGCTGTCGGTAGAGATCGTTCCCATGCGATCCACCGGATGCCCCTTCGAACATGTCGCGGCGGTTCTTAAAGGCAATACCTGTCTCGAACATATCCTCGTTGACGAAGTTACTACCGAAGGTCTTCTTAGCCTTCCCGATGACCTCCTTCTTGGCAGCATCGAACTTCTGGTCAATCTTGTCCTTAATGGCCTGCCGCCCCCCATCATTGGAGAACCGCAGATTGAACATTCCGTTGTCTTCTTTGACTGACATTATTGAGTACCAGGGTTGAGTTTGCCGAAGATATCTTCAGTCTGCGCATCACGCTCAGTGTCGGCATTTTCAGCCATCGGAGCGAGGCCCGGACCCTCACCTTCGACACCCATCTGATCAATGAATTTGGGAAACGCCGCAGCCTCTGGTGGCGCATATCCTTCGGTCTCGATGTATGCCTTGACGTACTTTTCAGCGCGCTGTTTCCAACGAGCCGCATACGATCTCTTATCGGTGCTCGTTTCTTCTTTGTAGATAGAAGCGAACGTATCTGTGTATAGGTAGTACGCTGCTAGGTAGGTCGTCGCCACCGCGATAGCAGGTGGCACCGGTCTGGCCGGGTCCGTAGCCGTTGGGTCAAAGTGTCTGACCTCTCCATCCTCATAGTCGTCAACGGTCGAGGCTGACAACATCGTGTCAACCTGTACCTCGGCGTCTTCAATGTACTTCTCAGCTGCTTCATCTGAGATATGAGGGTCGAACTGAACCTTGACTTCATCTCCTGCTTCGATGGTCCCGAACCAGCAAGTTGAGGGCAAGGTGATAAGACCGTCTGGCGTCACGTAATCAGATGCGATACTCGCGCCCTGCGTAAGCAGGAATTCCTGATTAATGTTGTCGACAATCTTGTATGCATTGAACTCGGTAGGACTGGTGAACTTGATGACCAGTCTGAATTTCTTGTCAAACGATGGGTCGAACTGGATAGCCTCAAAGTCGAACCCGAAGTCGGGATTGCCGGGTTGCCCTGGAGTGCTACTAGCAGCTTTCAGGTTGACGTTCACGATTGAGTCGGAAAACCGAATCACCTCGTTGTCACTGGCCTTCAAGATGCGTCTTACTTCGCTCAGCGTGGTATAGGTTGCCACGAATCCTCCTTAACCCCGGTTAATCTTGACTCCTTCCTTCTGCCCACTTCCAGAAAAAGAACGACGCTGCCGTAAAGCCTGCGCCCATGACAAAAGTCACGTCAGGATTCTCATACCACTCTTCGACGGGCTCAGGCTTACGCTTGAACATCTCGTGTGCAAACTCGATCTCATCTCCTTGTCGGACTATGGTATCGGCCTGTATGTCAACGATGCCGTTCAGGATGAGCGCCTTCTTCTCAAGCGCTTCGTTTTCCTCAACGACCAGTGGGTACTTCCTGTATCTCTTCTGTAGTTCCTTGGACTTCTCCAACGTGGTGTAGAAGTAGACCTCGTCATCAATGATGATATGGTTCTTTCCACCTTCATCTTCTGGGATGAACTTACACTCCTGTGCCGCCCCCTGAACGGAGGCGAGGACGCACAGGGCGATGGCGATGCTAGAAACCAAGTGCTTCCCACGCATCGTCCAACTCCTTGAGAGAGCCGTTGTCAACACTCTTGTCGACCGCAGCTTTCTTCTCTTCAATGGTCTGAATCTTCTTCTCCACGCCTTCTAGCTCTCGCTGCTTGGACGCCTTCTTGGTCTTATTCCGAGCGATGGCCTCCTTGGCCATGTCGAGGCGTTTCTCCATTGCCCACTCAGCTACCTTGCGTTCAGCGTCTGTGTCAGACCCCGAAACCACCTTGTAGATCAGGACTGTGGCAATGGCTGCAAAGAGAGCGAATGTGATCAGATGCCACTTATACTTCAGTATCGCATCTCTAATCATTTCGACTCCTTTGCGTACGTTTGAAACAGCATCTTGATGTGCTCCAACTTCTCGTTGGCCACTTCTTGGTTGCCGTTCATTCGCTCCATTCTTACTTCAATATCATGGTAAGAGTCATTGAGGTCGCTTCGTTCTTCCGAAGCAGCCTTCATCCTCTTGTCAACGGTACTAAGCTCCTTGTTGACTTTGTCATCGATCTTGATGACGTCCTCTTCAAGATTGGTTACCCTGTGCTTCAGGGGAGCTACATCCTCCTTGATTACCCTTACATCTTCTCCCAATGTCTGAAGGTCACTACTGGTCGCGAAATGCGTTCCGAGCATTGTCATGACCAACATTAAGGCACCGAGGATCAGTGCCGAAGGGCTTTTGACGAGTTTTTCTGACAGCGATGTCAGATCCATCTTAGCCCTCCTTACATAACTTCATCTTCTTCGATGTCGATTTCCAGGTCGGTAGCGATCTCCATCTTCTTCTCGATGAACTCACGAAGCCCTTTCAAGAGCCCCTTCATCATCTGGTAAGTGATGGCTGAGACCGAACCAAGGATGACTCCGTCTCGTAAAACCTGCCGAACCGACTCCCCCTCTCCTAGAACTGCAACGGCGCATCCGACTACTATGCAGAGAACGCCCAGAACGAAGTCCTTCCATTCCGGCCAACGTTCCCTTACTTTCATGACCCAAGCCAGCAGTGAAACCAGTGCGAACACCGGCATCATCAGTGCTGGGGAGAAGCCCAATAGATCGATTGCAACGTCCCAAATTTTAGTGATCACCTCAGTCATTTTGTCCCCTTAAAGGGGCAACCCTTACTCGTCTTCAGCCTTTTCGTCCTTCTTGTCCTTCTTGTCCTTCTTGTCCTTCTTGTCCTTCTTGTCCTTCTTGTCCTTCTTGGACTTCTTTGGCTTCTTCTTTGACTTCTTGGAGTCACCC
>Ga0136558_1000087_pt1 | contig 54715 bp, 94 predicted proteins | sample AntRauTorckE6833_FD_101391 | JGI IMG/M metagenome (GOLD analysis project Ga0136558, IMG submission 101391) | Saline lake microbial communities from Rauer Islands, Antarctica - Metagenome Torckler E6 #833 | ecosystem: Environmental > Aquatic > Non-marine Saline and Alkaline > Saline | place...
TAGGGAGGAAACCCTGTGACAAAAAGTCACAGGTTTATACATACTATTAACTTGTCAAGAAAATTACTATACTAGAAAGTTATCTACAGGTCAAGGTTAAGATCATTTACAGTCTTTTCTTTTCCTTGAGAGCGAAATACGCAAGTGCCAAATTAGCACTGGCCATTACGAAGTAGAAGAAACGAGCAGCCAAGTCGCCCCCTGGAATCCAGAGAAGAGGCATGGTTAACATTATCATTTCCGCAGCACAGAATCCCGCGAACCCTACTGCAACTCCAATAGCAGCATACCGTACTAGTTTGACACCATGTAGTAAGGCAATAAGACCTAAAGGAATGAGGAACGAAGCAACTATCGGGGTTTGTCCCATCCCCAGCACAGCCCAGTCCCATCGTACCACTGGTGTTGCCAACACTTTAACCGTTGAAGCTACCGCCTGAATCTCCATAAAAGGAATGAAGAAGGGAAGTAGGAATAGACCCGAAGCTACTATAGCAGATGTTCCTGAAAAAATACTCACTGTGAGAGCATCAGCTTCCAGAAAAGACTTGCCTCTGGCCACAAAGAACACGAAAGCAGAAAAAATGAGAGCTAGGATTAACCGCAACATTCCGGGGTCGAGGATAGCAGAGGTGACTGCCGAGTCCGCCTGAGCAATGCCTGCCCCATATCGATCCTCAAACTCTTCATCACTATATAAATCGGAACGAGGATCATCCTCATCGTCATCATCGTCTGCGCTCCCTTCGGGAGGGGCATGGTCACTTCTGCGCATGGAAGTGTCCGTGGTCTTTACTAGAATCCTTTCTACCGCAGCAGGATGGGTTACTCCCCACTGTTGCACAAGTGCAGCAATTCCAGCTACATGAGGACTAGCCATTGAGGTCCCCATGAACATACCAAAGAAATGGTGGTCAGGTTCTTTTGGCTTCACAGTTTCCTGCATAACTCCGTCCGGTTGACCGTCACCATTCTGGTCGATTCTTGTATTTCCTCCAGGCGCGGCAATGGTAATGAAATCCCCATATTGCGAATAGAAGGTAGGATGCTTATCATATTGAGTAGCTGCCACCGCGATGACTTCCTCGAAAGCCGCTGGATATCCAGGAGATCTTCTGCCGGAATTACCTGCAGCTGCAATGATGGTTACGTTTTTAGATCGAGCGTAAGTAACAGCTTCTTGAATAATAGAGGAAGCGGTTCCCGATCCCAAACTCATATTAATAATATTTGCCCCATTATCCGCAGCGAATCGAATACCGTCTGCGACCCCCGCCGACGTTCCAGACCCGTTGGAATCCAAAACTCTCACTGGCATGATAGTGGAATTATAGGCAAGTCCTACTAGACCATAATCATTATCTGTAGCCTGTGCGATCGTACCTGCTACGTGAGTACCGTGACCGTGACCATCCCAAGCAAAATCACTGTTATCTACAAAGTCATAACCTGCGACCCTAGAAGTAGGTTCCAGATCCATAACAGGAATGATATGTCGGTCTTCATCCCTATCTAATGCAACTCCAGTGTCAATTACAGCAACTACGATATTACTTCCTGTGGACATAGTCCAAGCTTCCTGAGCGCCTACCTGATCCATATTCCATTGAAATTTATACAAAGGATCGTCGGGTTCCCAAGAGAAAGTATGCAGTAAAAATTCCTCTTCCACCGCATTAATATACCGGGCATACTCACCATGATTCATCAAGTGAGAATGAATTTCGGGAACCGCTCCCTCGGGCACAGTAGCAACGTAAATATTATGGATAGCTCCCTTATAGGAAGTAGGCTCCAAATCCAGACCAGTTTCGCCCCCAATCCTCTGAATTGTACTATCAGAAAGATTTGGTTTGAAATCAATCACAACTCGATCTTGTGTAGGATCGTCATCCATTTCAGGATCGGTAAAATTAGACACCTCGTGTTCAGAGATATCACATTCACTCCAATGATGAATATGATTTTCTTCCCCACCATCGCCACCACAGGTTCTAATTATCACCAACATGGCAATAAAAATACCAACTAAAATAAGAATCTTTCGTAGTTTCTGACTTCTTTTCATTTTTCACTTCCTCTATTAACTTCTCAATAAGGATAACTTCCCTGATAACAAATTACACCCGAAACCTTAGCATACTATTTGAAAAGGTACAAGAGATATTACTCTTCATCTTCATCTTTTTCTAAAAAACTTCCAAGAAAAGTGTTATTATTTAGGTCTTCAGGATCATAACAATGAGGACTAAGCCAAATTCTTTCTCGGGATCTGTTTTCTATACCGCGTCCTACTTTGCCTATTTTTCCTAAACCACCCCCTGTTTTCCATGTGATCTCAGTCCAAGAGGAAGGCATCTCATTTCCTTCATAACCGCAACCCGGAAGAATGCTCATAAACATCTTCGTCAAATTCTCCCTCTTGATAAGGAGGATCTAAAAAGACAGCAGTGGGGATAGCTGCCTGTTTCAGTGAGTATTCAGTGACTACGCTTTTCCAATCTCCATAGCAAATATTTACTTTTCGTAATCTTTTGGATATGTGTGAGAAAATTTCTACTAAATTTCCTCTCCTGCCTGCTGCATGGATCCCTTGTGGCCTGCCCAATTTGGGAACTCTTGTGCCTATTTCCTCATCAAAAATACCTCTAGCCCCCGTCATTGATGAGTGAGAATAAACCCAATAGGCTGCTGCTTTTACATCATACCATTCAGGATCTTCTTGCATCTTGATGATCCTATCTTTGCGATCATAAACCCAATTATGTCTGGCAGTCATATCGAGTTCGGAAGGGGGAACTTCAGCTAAATTAGCTACGCCTTCTGGATTAAACTTGATTGCTCGCCAGAAATTAGTAAGAAGACCGTCTATGTCATTTACGGTTTCGTATGTAACCGGATTATTCCTAGAAAGCAAGACCGCCATCGAACCACAGAAAGGTTCGATATAGTTCTTAACATCCGAACCAAATCGTTCCCATACTATATCTGCTACTCTGGATTTTCCTCCAAAATAAGAGAAAGGTGCTTGTAATTTATTATTGGTCACTATCGGAAACATCCTCCCCTGCGGGGAGGAAACCCTGCGACTTTTTGTCACCGGTTTCTGACGGGGAAGCGGGAGGATCTTCATCGCCCAAGCCCCATACCGAATCAACCAGCATCATCATGAGATTAGCTACATCAGCAGCCTCAATAGGGACCTGCATTTTACCTCCGATCCCATTTCCTAACAGAGCAGAAGACAGATTCCCTAATTCAGTTACCGCATCCAAAAATAGCTCTGCAAAATGTTTACTCCTCCATTCGGTACCCTTGTGTAAATTAGTCTCCATTCTATCTTTCATGAGATCTGCAAAAGCATCGATCTTTTTATGAATATAGGCGATTTTTTCTTCTCTGGTTTTTTCTGACATAGAATTACTCACACTGTAATAGAAGCGGCCCTAACGGTAGGTTCAGTATCTTGGTCTGTAAACTCGATCTTAATATCAAAAATACCTTTGGCATTTTCTAATACGATCACCAATGCCCCTTTAGGCAACGTCAACCTTCCTTGTTGGATCCAACCTTCTACTTTCTTAATATATTGTCTCAAATTCATACTAGGGGGTACTCCATTCTAAACGATTGATACGAGGCGAAAATGCCTCTAATATTATCACGGCCTACAGGATTTGCGCTATGAACATTTATTCCTATCTCTTCTATGGGCAATTGGTTATCTAATCCATACTCAATAAGCCACTTGGCTGCTTCATGGCCTGACTGAGACTCTTCTCCAAGGTCATGGTCAAAAGATATATAGGACGGCAAGCCATCTCTCTCTATGGTTCTGACGAACTCTTTATAGGTTCTAACAATGACCCAAGGACCTTCGGTTTTAGGATTACGTTCGTCATCTAAATATAGTCGATAGCTCATTTTTCAGGTCCAGTTAATGAAACTTTTTGTAGAATTTTCAAAAAGTAAGTTTCCAGAGGTCTTTTAGTTCCGGATCGTTTTCCTGAACCTGTTGAAACAAAGCCTTATTATACTCTCCGAAAGATCCGTGAATTAGGACACGAGGATCTTTCCACTTTATGACTCCCTCTTCCTCACTATAAAGTTCACTTTCTTGAAGATCGTAGTCACAGGAAAAGGTGAGGACTCGAAATCCCTTATCATCTTCCATGTCTAAAATAACATCTAGATCAAATATATATAGTCCGGTTTCCTCTTTCACTTCCCGAACTACTGCTTCTTCTGGAGTTTCGCCTTCATCTACTTTGCCTCCGGGTAACCCAAAGTCCGTTGGATCATCCTTTCTAGAAACACCCAAAACAAAAGGTCCTTTTAAGACCAGAGCAGTAGCTGCCACCATTTTTGTTTTTTGAGTCATATTAAGACCTTGAAAAAAGTACATCTCGGTAGTGTCGGGCAATGTCAATGGATCTTTGGATATCTGACATTGCCCTGTGATCTCCTTCTACCCCTTCGTATTCTTGGGAAGGGCACCATCTCTGTACCAATTCAGTGAGAGATGATACGTCAATGTTGCGATATGAAATACGCGCATTAAGGGAACCAAAATCTCTTTTAAAGAGGGTGCGATCAAAAAAGATAGAGGATCCCAATAATGGGGGCTTAACTTCGGGATCGTCCAAACCATTCTTTATGAAGAATTCAAGTAGCTCTTGCTTTACCTGATACATAGGAATTCCGTTCTCTAACACATCGGAAATTAAACCTGTTTCCGTATGTGTCTTAGTACAGAACTCGTTCATATTTTCCAGTAGTTCCTCATCGGTTTCTATTACTTGTTCATACCGATCAATCTCATTGAGGTCATCGTCAAGAACAACTACTGCAATTTCTAAAATACTGCAAGTTCCCAGGTTCAGACCTGTTGTTTCCATATCAACTGCTAAAATCATTTTATACTTCCACGTTTTGAGGGTAAATTCAGACAATTGTATCACGGACCTATACTCATCCTTACTATATCACATAAGATAGGTCAAGTGAACTCTGGAAAAGACTCGTCCTCCCCTGAATCTGACCATTCCACTTCTTTCAGTTCCCACTCATTTTTCTTTTCTTTAGAAGGAACCATATAAGAAACTGAATACTGTCTTATATTATCTTTTCTACTTTTCACTAGGATCCTATCTATTTTGGAGGGGATCTTTTGTGCCCATTTCTTTCTTCCTTCTACGTCTAAGGGAATTCCAAGATCTTCTAAGATTTTTGCTACCTTAACTGCTACCCATACTGCCCAACTACCTTCAAAATCAGAAGGAGAAGATCCAAAATGGTTATGAATATTAAGAACTGCATTAGGGATCCCTGAATTGGGACTTTCTAATAGATCCGGAACGAAAAGAGGAGTATCCTCTAAACTCTCTAAGAACCTACTAATAGGGTTATTATCCTCATTATCTTCTGCCCAATCTGTGAATTTCCAGTCATGATCGGTAAACAGATCTTCTCTAATAAGAATATCAGGTCGGTTACATTCTCCTATCAAGAGATCACCTGCTAATATATCAGGATCCCAGTCTTTTCTAGCAATTCCAATATAGAGATGTTGAGATCTTTTTGTTTCTCCATAGATCCCTAACATCTCTGACAAACACTGTTCACACATTATATTCTCCTATACTTGGTTCTACTACTACTTGTGTTTCTGCTTGTGCTACTACTTGTGTTTCTACTTGTGCTTCTACTGTTCTTACTATTACACTTGCTATTACTTTTTCTTCTGCTTGTCAATCTACTACTCTTGCTGCTTATGCTGCTTGTTCTACACTTACTACTTCTGCTACTTCTGGTTCTACACTTACTACTATTTTTTCTACTTCTATTTCTGCTTTTGCTTTTCTATTAGCTATACTAGTTAAATTGGTAATTATAGAGTTTCATATCTTGGTAACCTCTATGATCATATATTAGATATATAATAGAGATTCAACTATTGGATACTACTTGACTCAATCCTTAGTCAGATGAGAGGGTCTTCTCTTATTAGAGATCCATGCCAGATCATCCTTTTACGATTCCAACTTATTACTTACTAAGTCGCCGGTCTTCTTCTTGCGAAGATCCATGCAGCCTTTGATTCTTGGGATTCGTACTAAAGTCGAGTTTCTTCAAGGTAATTGAAAATAACAGAACCTTAAACTCTATCAGGGGCTTTTTTATAGAGAGGCCGATAAACTCTTTGATGAAAACCCGGTCTGTCTCCAAGTTTCCTGCTTTTACAAGAAAGGATAGAGAGGGGAAAGTATTTCAGAAGATGTTGTGAAGTGTCTGAAAAGCCTTCTAAGACGTTGATAGTTTAGAAGGGGGTATGGGGTTAGAAAGACAGACCGGGTGTCTCTTACGAGACGTCTGTGGCACTACGGAGTTATATAAGAAGAAGAGTATCTAATAGATCCCACATCTCAGTAAACTCATCTTGCCTGTATAATGCTTTTCGAAAAGCTGGATACTCTTTTTGGTACATGGTATGAAGTCCTGGATTTCCTCCAGCACAGCATTGTTCAGAGTTCGCAATTCGATCAGCTAACTTTACGAGAACCGCTTCTTGCCGTCCTCTAATTTTTGGATACGTTTTGAGATGACGTTCCTTTCTATTTTTACCATCTTTGGAAGTAGTAACGCGCCAGACGATGTCTGCGACGTTCTCCCCAAAGATCCTATCTATCTCTTCTATAGTAACATTAGTGTCCTCTACGACATCATGAAGCCATGCAGAAGATACTAATAGTTGACTATCCCCATACCCAAATCTTTCTAAGACACCAACTACTTTCCGAAGATGAAAAGCATAAGGGAATTCCCCATACTTTTGATCTCCATGATTCTTAATTGCAAATTCTTTTGCTTTTTCCATAATATAATCTCCACGAGGAGGAAGGCGGTTCTCTTTATATGCCCCAGTCTTATTCGTTTTACAAATTCACCGAAAACTCTTAATTAGTTTGAGGGTAGCTTCTGTAAGATAGTAATGGTCTTCCATTCTACCAAGTGCTATAGGGTCTGTAGGGTCTTTTTTATATGCGGCGGAAGCTTTTTCCATGCCATTTAAATTAGCATCCATAAGCCATAGGCTTTCTCTTAATACTTCGTCTCGAAATCCTTTTATAAATTTCTCAGGATCCTCTAAAGAAGTTCCCATAACCGTTTGCTGGATCCCTGAGCCCTGGGACGGACACAATTCAAAAGAGAGGATCAATCGGTCTTTATAGTAAACCCCCTCCCCCTCTGTAAAATATATAAGGATAAAAGAGGGAGATCCTTTCTGATTTGGTCTCCAGTACCACTTCCCCATAAGCATTGTGCCCATTATATCCTTCCATGAGCTAGTAAGGTCCCATTGGTATAAAGGGAACGCTTCCTGTAACATAGTAATATAGGGCTTTAAATATCCCTTTTTTAAAATTTCTTCAAATTTTGGCATTATTTTCTGATTCCGGCGGGTACTTCACAACCGTGAGATTTCAAAATCTGTATTCTTTCTTCTGCTTTTTGGATTTCCTTCCAATCATACTGAAAAAAGACTTTTTCAAAAGCGTCTGCATATTTATGGACATCTTTGTCGTCGGGGAGATACAGTCCTTTTTCGGTTTCAGAATTCATCCATTTCATAATTTACCCTTTTTAAAGAGTTCTATATTTTCATCCAGGGCTTCCCTAGCACCTCCCTGAAGGGTTAGGATAGCCTCGGTGAGAGGAAACCCCTTGGGAATCCCTAAAATGTCCCTGAGTACAGGTAAGGAGCCTGCAAAGGAATTTGTAAGAAGAGAATAAAGTTCATAGCCTTTAATGTCTCCGCTTTCTATGAAGTCTCTAGTAATAACGATTTTGAAATCGTCTTCATATTCTAGACAAAATCTTTTTGCTTTTCTCATTTGTTTTTCCATGAAACAGGTAGCGTATCAATACAGACTTCCTCTAAGAATTCATTCTAGCCTGTTTTAGAAGGCGTCTAGACTGTCCTTTAGAGGCTCTTAATCCAGTATCCTTTAGAATCTCAAGAAGGTCTATGCAGTCCTATTTTGAATTGGGGTGACTACAGAATTGGGCTAGTCCCAGAGGATCAAGACCACTTCTTTTCGTCAAGGCTCCCAGTAATCCCAGTTGCCAATAGAACTCATAGGTTGCCTCACTTTTTGTCTGAGACCCGAGATCCTTGAACTCTTTTTGAGGAAGTTTGACTCTGTAGGTCATATATTTTTCAGCATCTGAACCCGTAGATCTCCGATCAATATCATGGATCTCTATTTGAGATACCCTTGGATCTTTTTCCAGATGGTCAGAAAGCGCCTCCAAATCAAAATTGAGATCGTCAATATCGTATTGCTCCTCTCCAATAAGTATCTCTTTGGGAAGGGGATATCTTTCAGAGGAGAAAGGAAATAAAAAGCGGTCTGTATATTGACCTAATAGGTCTAATTCAAAACCGTTGGACAGAGCTTCTTCGGGTTCTATGATCTTATTACACTCCTTTCGTTTTTTCTCCGATGAAATATACTGGTCTATTTCTCCGTTTTTGTAACTTTCTAGAAAGAGAAGAGTTCTCATCAGGTAGCGGCGGGATATGAGATCCAGAAGGTGAGATTTTTCCTGATAAGAGGTTGGGTTGTACCTCCCCCATTGTTCGATATGTAGAAGATGAACTAGATCTCTTTTGATCAAGGTATCTAGATCTTTTTGATGATAGAAAAAATCATCTTCAACTTCATCATTTTTGATGAGTCGAATCCTGAGAAGATCCTGAGCAATGTCAAAAAGTTCTTCTACTTCGGTTTCATATTTTTCAGTTTTCATATACTTCATTTACTGCCCTTTCTCTTAATATTTATAGAGGTGCCTATACCACAGGGCATCCTCATATTTTTTCACTCGGTCGTATTATCGTTGCCACGCTTCTGACTCTTTATTTATTTGATCAATACGATCAGTCCCTGTAATAACAATCTCTGAAGTGCGGACATCACCGTCTTCATTAGTTTGAACCTTGTTTTGGCGAACCTCTTTTACTGCATCGGAAACGGATTCTTTTTTGATTCTCTCATTTTCCAAAAGTTTAAATTCTCGATCGAGATAACTATCTTTCTGGAGGTCTAAGATGTTCTGGTCGCTTTTTACGGTGTGAGAGTACAAAAGATTTTCATCTCGCCAGGTAGTCCCCAATTGCCGTATTTTAACCCTTCCGAAAGTATCAATTTTATTAATGCGGCGGTATAGTACGAAATAAGCGATAGCCCAGAAAAGGGGAGCCAGCAATAACGTGATCCAGTGGAATTTTACTCTCAGTATAAGATGTGTAATATTGTAGATTGAATAGTCCTCGAAATAGACTTCCGAAACGAAAGGAAAATGAAGAGCTGTTGCTAGGATAGAGGTGACGATTTCCTCTTCACTGACGTAGATGTCAGGTAGATTGGGATCGTCCACACTATCTAGTGAGGAAGTGTCTTTTTCTTTGAGGCTTGGATCCTCGTAGACTGCTTGCATAGCAGTCCCAAGTGGCAAAGGACTAGTGGAGTCTATTGTAGGCTCTTCTTGCTCCGATTCAGATAAAATGTCTAGAATCGGGAGGATTCCATCCTGAAGCTCGGGAATTCTTGTGCCTAACTTAATAAGCTGGTGTTTAAGATCCTCGTTTTCCTTCATTACCACTTCCTTTTCTAATGACACTTTTCTCAGGTCATCTAATAATTCATTAGCGGTTAGGTTGGCATTAAGCATTTCTTTTAAAGACTACTCTCATTACCAAATGTTTTTGGATCCCGACAACAGCGATCCTCAACCTATCCATTTCCTCTCTGAAATTATCGGATGCTGTTAGGGTATACAGATCTTCCTGAATAGAAAGGGTCATTGCTATGATTTCATCGTTTGTACAAAGTTTTGCCATTTTAGGAATTCACTCTTTATAGTCTTCCAGACTGAATCTTCGAGATTTGCCACATTGTCTACCTAATGCATATTGTAGGGGGCTAAGTATGATAGGAGGTTTTTCCACAGGAACTCCCGAGAGATCTGATATTTCATTCTCAGGATAATCCCCTAAAATTTCCCCAACTTCTACCAGCCCTCTTTCATCTTTCATCAAATGCTCCTATTCTTTCCCAGGTTTCTTCTTACCGCTGCCAGCGTACCATTTTTCTTCATCATAGTCTAGCGTATTACTTAATAAATAATATCCTTGAGGTTTTGATAGAGCGTTAGCAGTGTACCTACCCGAAGATAGGGCAATAGGGAATGAGTAAGTGTTACAGAACCCTGAGGAAGAAGAAGATGATGATGAAGACCAATTCCATGCATTCATTTCTTTTGGAATTCCTTTTAAATCGGGATTGGGACTGTCCTGATTCATTTCTTTAAATTTACTTCTGCGATCTTTTTCAGACTTTTTCAGTGTTTTCTGTAGAAAAGCGGGCAATAAATCTGTTTTCCAATCTGCCATAAGGTTGATCCTCCTGAGAGTATTATACTAAATACTGTAAAAATAAAAGGATCATTTCTTTTGCTTACTCTTCTACTAGGTATTGACCCAGAGTAAGGTTCCCACATTCTTTGTAGATTTTATCAGACAGGCGCTCATCTTCTTTTTCTAGATAGGAGTCCAAATCTAACGAGATCTTATTTTCTATTTTCCAGAGTTCGTTTTTTCTTCTGGCTTCTTCTAAAGCTCGTTTGTGCCTATTTCTCTGCGGAAAATAGGTCAACATATTCCATAAGACGTTGAGGCAAAGGATTGCTAAAGCAATAGGAGCCCTGAGGAGGGGTGCGGTATCCTTTTTAAGACCGAGGGTAGGGCCCCTCCCAGTCTCCTCACTTATTTTCGTACCAACTTGGAACGAACTCGCAGAATTCCAGTATTTCTAAAAAGGCGTCTGGGGTAAGGTATCCATCCCCGTGCTCTTCCAAAGCATTAAGAACATTTTGGATTTTAGGGAAATGCTCGATCCCATATGGCGCTGCTTCAAAGTTTGGAATCAATTTGCCGCGAGACGATCGCCACGTCATCCGGTACTCTGCAATTGCCTCGTCTTCCTTATAGATCCCGAAAACTATTTTAACCTCCCCCTCCTCCCTCTTTAATCGAGTATACTCTTTGGTCATTATTTCAGTCATTTCAGATCTCCAGTTTATTTAGTGTTGTTCGTTCTCTCTTACACCCTATATACCCTGGAGATCTTGGAATTACAAATCTATTTCAGAGGGTCTACAGCTTTTCTTACGGAAGCCATGAGTTTCTGAATGTCAGTCCTAGTAATTCCTCTAGCCTCCATAATGGCACAAGCTCTGGAAATCGCCAGACATGCGACAGCATTATCATCTCGATACCAGGCATCTTTAGGGATCTCTAAAAGAATAGCTGACGCAGAGATCCCTTTGGTCGTCATGCCGGTGAGATATTCGGGGGTAGGGGCATTACATTCCATCGGAAATTGCGTCCACAATTTTCCTCCCATAGCTACCAGAAGAGATCCCGCATATTCCCAGTGAGTTGAGAAAGGATGCGGGTCGCATAAAGGATGCGGGTCGCATTTTGCTCTTCCGATACCCCAGTTAATATTCCAGCCGTCTTTAAATTCTGATTTTGTCGTATCAAATTTCTCTTCTAAGACGGGATCCCTGTAGCAGGCAGTTTGAGACATATTCAAAGAAGGAGGAGTTCCCCCCGACATCCAATTAGCACAAACCGTGTTCAGTTTATAACCGGGCGGTGCTTGTCTAGCCCAATCTTCTGTAATTTCCTCATCACTCATAACACTCGTCCTCATCCTCATCATACTCTTCATCATTTAATTCCCAGGAAACGGTTCCCTCACCGTCTACCCATGCGATAAATTCCTCATCACAATCTTCGCAATAAGTAACTTCTCCTTCAAAGACTAGCTCCGAATCCATCTCTCCAAGCCAACCCCCGCATTCGGGACATTCATCAATTCCGGCCATGTCTCTTACCTCTGTTAAATACCTGCTGCAACCACCCAATAGATGAACACAGACCAGGCTAAAAGTGTTATTCCAATAATTGCTACGTTTTTCAATGTCTCTTTCATTACTCAATCTCCAGGGTTGGGTTTAGAGTGTTTTATCTCTTACACCCTATATACCCTGGTCTTATTTCAATTACAAATCTAATCTCGTTTACAATTGTCAAATACCAGATCCTTTTTAGTCTCAGCTCCCGTATTTGTATCAACTGTGAAGAAGTTATGCCCGTCCTTACCCGCCTCCCCAATAATGGACACTGCATTCTCTACTAGATGCGTATGATATACATCTGCAATGGAAAGCATAGACTAGTCTCTAAACTCTCTTAGGAACGCCATAAGGTCGGGTAGTGACCTCATCGGCATTCTATATCCCTCATATATTTTTATACTCATTTTAAAATCCTATAAGAAATTCGAGGTGAACCTGCCCCTCTTTTTACCGTTATTTTTCCGATCGAAATATCTACTTTCTGAAATTTTTCAAGAAAATGTCTGATATGAGTATGAGATCTAAAAGGAACTAGAAATTTGGACTCTGGATTAGCAATCATATACTCTCTAAACCTAATCATCCATTCTACTCTTTTTTTGTCTTCTAAGATAACGTCTAAACAACTGGAATTATAATCAGCGCCCGAACCAGTTTGTAATTTTCTCTGCAATGTAAGATAGGTTGGCAGAGGAACTGAGCTATCTTCATAATAGAGCAAAACGTTGGCATTTTCAATAGGAATTTCTACATCCCCTAGTTCTACTATAGATGAGTAAGAGCCGGGCCAGATAGAATGTGCATGGAGGGGAACAACTTTAGGACTAAGTAAACAATCCTCTTCTTTCCAATCTCCTAGAGCATAGGTATAGATGACATTTTTGATACATACCGAAAAATCCCTTTCTAGATCCCACAGTTTTTCTTGAATGGCGGGGTCCTCATCCCGTGTCCATTGCCATGGGTGCTTAAAAAAACAAAGGACACCATCTTTATAATAGGACTTTTCTTTTAACAAGGGAATCATACAAGTTTCTTGTAAGTGGCAACTATACCGCTCGATATCCTTAACACTTGCATTTATAGGTATATCAAACCCAATAACTACCGTAGAAGGGGAAGTAAATGTCCTGACGGGAAGTCCACTTAGTTTAGACCTTGCTTTTTCTTCAAAATGGGAATTAGTAAGCAAATATTCTAGCTTCTGTAGGGCAACGCTCATTTTGTTCCTTGGAATCATCCTCCCGGGTAGGGAGGAAACTTTTCTTCGAGCTACCCATAATGGACCATACCCCTCTGATAAGACTCATCAGCCTTTTCCTTGACCTCATCTTGGGTCAAGGCTTGAAGCTCTTCCAATTTTTCTTTTGCTTTTTCGATGGTATCCAATTGATAAGAAAGATTGGCTAGACTGGGCGTCGGCTTTTTAGAGGGATCCTCCCATAACTCGGGACAGGATCTTAGTGCCGAACTGAAATTTTTAGCTACTCTCATAACAAAAGTTTCAAACGTTTCTTCTTTATCTTCATCATGAATTGCGTATGTATATCCCGTTGCCATGATCGTAGTCCCCTTTTAAGCGTTATCCAGATTATTAATTTTTACTTCTGACGCTTTTACTAGTTCATCGTGTCCCCGTAGTTTCAGCATTCCATTTTTTAGAAGGCTCAACACTTCCAGATGCTTGGTAATGCCTTCTGACGTTTTGAACACAACATAATTATACATCCGGATTCTTTTTCCATTTTTGTCCAGATGTTGTGGACCCAGGTCATATTCATCTTTTTTGAAATTGGCAGCGCCAACTAGTTTTTGATTATGCATGTCTTCTTTGAATTTTTCACTGGGGTTTTCGACCAGATAAGCAAATTTATTATTATGAAAAACTACGACCGCATCGCTTTCCGTCGAGGAGAGAACCGTTGTCTGCGCATCTGTGAATCCCTGTCCTCCCAAGCCTCCAAATCCACAAGCCGTTGTCGGCCATGTCTGTATCCAACATTTTTTAGAAAGACTATATGGACGGACTTCATGCCCTGCTTCCCCTAAAGTATCCAAGGCTTTAGTAAAAAAAGTGAAATCATGCGCATTAAAAGATGAGGGAGCCGGAATTTCCGTTTTAGAAAGGGTGTCCGCTTCTTTTAGTAAATACTCTGAAATTCGATTCAGATTCAGGATCAGGTCCTGGACCGCTTCATCGGGCGAGTTTCCGACACCAGATACCCCGTTAAAAATAATATGAGGGGCGGAAGCTAACCATTTCCCTTCGAGATGGCTCACATTAGCAGGATTCGGATGTCTACTTACAAAAGTGTGTCCTGTAAGTTCAATTTTACTCATTATAGGTTCTCATCATCATTAGTTGTATTTTGTTGTCTAGCAATTCGTTTCTTCTGGACTCGATAATAAGCTGCATCCTTTTCATTGTCAAGGTCCAGTGGAATATACTCTTCAATTTCCTGGACCTCTCCTCCCAAGATCGCCATTTGGTATTGTGCTTTCTGGAGTTTGGCTTTTTTCATTAGTTCTTCTTCTTTTTTCTTGAACCGACGCATGGCAGCGTTGTTGTTCAATCTACGGTACATGGCATTAGGTCCGATATTCCTAAGATAGTACAGTTCATTGTCTGCATCTACCTGTCCCTTCTCTTTAAGCCATTGTCCCCGCGAAGGACTATGCCTCGTAATTTTTCGATATCCTAACTTGTCCATAACAGGGTTCCTTTTACATCAAGGGGTACATCTTCTCGATCACCCTATATACCCTGGTTTCCAGAGAATTACAAAATTAAAGCCACATTGTTCCTACATAAGACTGGACATTCCGGGAGGGAAGAACATCTTTGGTCGCAGATAAAAGTCTCTTTGTGATATTGGAATCGAAATCACGAAAATATTCCTGGCATACGTGCCGATAATAGAGGAAAACTGAAGGGTGATCAGTTTTCTTGCCGGTCTCGTTACAGGGAAAGGGATCCAAATGAATTTCGACGACCCAGTCTCCATTCTCAAAAACAAAATATGCCATTTCATCTACGTCCTCAAAATCCGAATGTTGGACGAGACCGGACATGCCTTTCAGGTTGGTAAGTTTTTCAAGAACCTCAATAGCGTCTTCACGATCTTCAACTTCGATGTCGATATATTCACAGGGTTGTGGATGCATACTCATAGGTAATACCTCTTTTCGGGAAAAATGTTCTTTCCATTTTTATCACAACTACGGTCTAAGATCAATATCCTTGCGCACTTTTTATCTGCAAATAATATCCATAGTCTTCTATAATTACGGTTACATCTGGGTTGATAGGGCTGAGTCCCCCGTCAGCAGCGTCTTCTACTGTTAAGATGAGGTTCCTGTTTTCAACCGTATCTTCCATTCCATAAGTCAAGTTACCTTTCCCTTTGACAATACGGTACACACAGCTTCCCGTTTTCTTTCGGAACGGGACCTGCTCGGGTAGGTCCCCTACCCTAATCGCAGTCTTTCGTTTAGCTCTGTTAAATTTAGTTTTCAATACCTTCAAATCTTCCTGAAGATCTTCCACGTCCCTTTTCAGATCTACGCGACCTTCTTCCGTCATTACCCTTGCGATATGCTTGAGTTGTTCACCAGCTTCATTGATCTTGACTTCAAAGTCCTTGAACGTATACATTTTATTCCTTTATTTGCGAAAACGACAATAGGGTATTCTTATTAGATTAGAGTTCAAATAACGTGTGTCGTCAGTAACTTCCTCCCCCAGCCAGGGAGGAATAGCAAATTCTTCGTCTGGTTTATTTAGTTCTATTTCTGCGACCACGAGATCTTCATTAGCTCCCTCAAAAACGTCTATTTCCCACTTATGACCTTCATGCGGGACGATCCATCTTGTTTTCTCAAGGATCTTTCTACTCCCATATCATACCTTTCTTTTTATACTGTAAATATCAGGTTCTGTTCCAGATCTACGTAATGAAACTCTCCGTTGTCTCCCCAACCTACCCCCTCCAAGAATTCATACACTTCCTCATCGAAGTATACATTACTTTCATCAATATGTAGCCATCCCTCGATATGTGCCAACTCAGCAGCGCTGGGGATTTTCTGCCACCCTCTATTTTGACAGGTCCAATAGAGGTTGGAAGCCTGTTTATGGAACATCCAGACCACATGTTCTTTGGCAAGAGTTTCCCAAGGGAGCGCTAGTTCCTTATCATTAGAAATAATGAAGAGAAACGCCCGGATCGTAGAGCGGAAATCATTATCGGAAAATCGAATTCCAATTTTCTTTGGAGGATCACTCGATTTATTCATCTTCGCCTCGCACTGGATTATGCCATAGAGACCCGTACCGTTTTGAACTCAATATTTTCGGTAGTGTCTGCAAATTTCTTCAAACCTTCTAGGAGAATAAGAGTATCATTAACGTTATCTAATGTCCAGTATCCTGATGAAAGTTTAGAACAAGACACACATATTGTCTGCTCTTTGGTCCACATTTTCAAGTAAAGGACCCCTTTATAGGTTACAAAACCTTTCGCTTCCTTTTTGAAATCTGGATCATTCTCAATGAGATCCACAAGGTCCTTTTCTGCCTGTTGAATAAGGTGTTTCTGTTTTGACCTTTCTCTCAACACTTGGTCGGGAATATACAGATAGGAATCTCTAGTTTTAAGACAGATTGATAAACTTACCATGGCTGGTTTTATTGTTCCTAAGAACTTCCTCTACAGCATCTGGAGTAATTTTAGATAGTCTCAATTTGGTTTGGAAATCTCTATTCATCTGTTTTTCCTTCTTCTATTAGTGACGTAATGGAACCTTCTTCGATTTGGATCTCAGCCACTTCTTTGATGGCCTCAAGCGCCCATTCCTCGGTAGACATTGCAGTCTGTGTTATATGAGGTTCGTCATTGCCGGGAGCTTTAAAAATTCCTTTCCACTCATCATTCTTATCCCCAATGTCATTCTCTCCTAAGGGAATAGCAGCGATCAGGTATCCCTTAGCAGGCCCTTCCTCTATTTCGATCCATTCTGCATCCTCAGTTTCCAACTTCTCTTTTTTCCTAGCCTCCTCAGAGTTCATATCCCTCAGAGTCTCCAGAATAGGCTCCAGAGCCTTTGTCTGTTCCTTTAGCTTCGGTATCCGTTCCAGATCATGAAATGCTTTCAGCATCGCCCTGTTGGCGTCTGACCATGAGTGTATTTCTTCCCACCTCAATGGAGCTTCTTTCGTCTTCTCCCATGTCAATTGATGATCAAAGGCTCTCTGAAAATCTTCTAGTATCTCCTCAATAAGTTCATGGATTTCCTCTGGATCGTTGGTATCAAGTCCCCAGGTTGCTTTGGAAAATTTGCTATCAGTTACATATTGAAAATACTCATGATCTAAGGGAACCCAAACATCGAAAGAGATGTAGGACTTCTCTTTAAAAAAATCTAGTCTGATTAAATAGGGCCAGTGTTCTGGAGTATCCGTCCTAATGATTATGGATCTTCCGATCATCCAATAGAACTCAAGATCCTCATAACCAATCTTTTTTAGATCTCTGGCAATTTTAGCGACTTTCGTAAAATTTCTTTTCCAAACAAGGAACCCTACAAAGAATAGAAATACGATGAGGGCGGGGACCAGTGAGATTAATAGTTGTGATTCATCTAAGGGCATTTTTATTTCCCGAAATTAAAATGGGTGTTAAATTTTTCCATCCAGTCTGAATCTGCTTCACGAACTAGATCTTGATATGCGTTGTCCGTGAAGTTATCAATAGCACCGTCAGTGGGAGCATTTCCGGGTTCATTACATTTATCCCCAAGACGGTTAAGAACCGTTGCTGCTCCTTCGGGAGTAAGACTAAGAATTTCATTGATGAGAGATGAAGGATCATGCCCCTCTCCATAGGGTCTAAAACCGTTGGCACCCCACATTTGGACACCGGTTTCGAGATATTCTAAGCAAGCGTTATGAGAAGCCTTTACTTTTCCTGTTCATTTTTATTCATTTTCGCTTTTCCTGTTTGATGTGTATTAACTGACTTCATGACCTAAAATCAACACGGGAAGAAGATCGTAGTGTTTCTTTGCTGATCATTTTAGGTCCTTGAATATGAGGAGGTTGAGGGCAAAAAGAATGAGGAACTGAATTTGGAGACACTAGTTCTAATCTCTTCTAAGATCTTATCATCATCATGGTGAGATAGTGCTTCTGTCATAAACTCTGAAATTTCCAACATGTGTTCTTCTTTCATTCCTCTGGTGGTGACCGCAGAGGTTCCGATCCGAATACCAGAAGGGTCGAAAGGCGACCTAGTATCAAAAGGGATGCTATTGGAATTAACAACGATACCGGCTTTCTCTAATACCTTGGCAGCAGTTCCCCCACTAATGCTACTGAGATCCAGAAGAAAGAGGTGATTATCCGTTCCCCCTGAAACTACCCTCAAACCTTTTCCTTGTAAAGAGGTGGCTAGTGCTTTTGAATTGGCGACCACCTGTTCTGTGTATTCTTTGAAATAGGGACTAGCAGCTTCCTTAAAAGCCACTGCTTTTGCTGCAACCGCATTCATATGAGGTCCCCCTTGAAGGGCTGGAAATACCGCTTTGTCAATCGCCTTTGCAAATTCTTCTTTACACAAGATCATTCCACCCCTGGGACCTCTAAGTGTTTTGTGCGTGGTCGTAGTTACAACGTCAGCATGGGGAAAAGGGGAAGGGTGAACTCCCGTAGCTACCAACCCCGAAATATGGGCGATATCTGCCAGGAGATAGGCACCAACTTCTTTGGCAATAGAAGCAAAGGCTTCAAAATCAATGGTACGAGAATACGCTGAAGTACCCGCAATGATCATTTTAGGCTTTATTTTCAACGCTTTGGCACGAACCTCGTCATAATCAATCAGTTCGGTGTCAGGATCAAGACCATAGTGATGAGCCTCATAGAATCGACCAGAGAAGTTCACTCCCCAGCCATGAGTCAGGTGCCCACCTGAAGGTAATCCCATTCCTAACACCGTATCTCCTAGTTCCAGAAGAGCGTAATACACAGCAAGGTTGGCAGGGCTTCCAGAGTAGGGTTGCACATTAGCGTGTTCGGCCCCAAAGAGTTTGCAAGCCCTAGAGATAGCCAGCTTTTCAATCTGGTCTATGAATTCTTGTCCCTGATAGTATCTTCGATCCGGATAACCCTCACTATATTTATTAGTGAGACTGGATCCTGTGGCCTCCATAACAGCTTGTGATGTGTAGTTCTCACTGGCAATAAGGCGAATGGTTTCCTTCTGTCTTTTATTTTCCGAGGCAATGAGATCCGCTATTTCTTTATCAACTTGTTCTAAATTGGTCATATTCTAACTCTTTTAACTGTGTAATTTTATATTTTTGAGAAGAACTGAAATACAGTGATTTCGTATCAGGGATCTGGGAGTTGTCTTACCCTCTTTCCATCTAGCAACAGAAGGTTGACTAACCTCAAACAGTTCTGCGCACTGGCCATGGTCCAAGCCTAAAACTTCTTGTGCCTGATGAGTCATCCGAGGCATGTTCCTGATCAGGTTCAATTGCCTTTATAGCCTCTTCATGGCTAATCTCCCTCATTGATTTAGCTCCCATAATCGTTAATCTTCTAGTAGTTGGTAGGTTTTTGTGAATAAATTACCCATGGCGTTATCATTGTTCCTAACCCTAACACAATACCTGCTATTTTTAAAGGGGTACTATCCAGACCCCATCCTAGACCAATAATACTTGAAGGAATTATTCCCGCTGCAACAAATCCCAAAGCCATTGGCAAACTTTTATTAGAGGCTCCTCCAATAAGTCCATTAAAACCCATAAGTCCAAAAGAAAGGATCATAGAAGTATTTAGTGCCTCCAGGTCTACCGATTTGTTATTCCGACTAACGGCTCTTCCTCTAGTTGCATATCTTTCCAGACTGTTCAATCTATTAGCATGACTGTTCAATCTATTAGCATGACTGGCAGAAAGAGAGCTATAGTCGTTATGAAGAGTTTCCAATTCCTCTTCCAACTCCAAGATCCTTTCTTCATGAGCGTTAATTACTAGGACTATTATCTGATCAGAATTTCCTTGTGAATTTTCTAAACTTGGAGTTTCCTGACTCATAGCAACGGAGGGTATGAAGATTAAAAAAGCCAATATTGCCGCAGATAAAATTCTCATCATTTCATTCCTCATCATCTTTCAGTTTATTAGGTACAACTTGCTTATGCATCCAGTGCTCATCTGAATCATCTAACATTTCTTTGAACTCTGCGCTTACGTATTTGGCAATATGAGAATCAAAATCGTCATAATGAAAACCACTGGCAGTTCGGACAACATACCCTTCTTGTGTGTTAGGGTCAAGGTCGTCTGCTAATTTATGTAGGATGTCGATATCGAAGGGTCCCCTATAAAGAACGGGAACGGTTGGTAGTTGCAATTCATTCTCCGCAAAGTCTACGGTCGCGTCCCAATCCAGACAGTTACGTTCTTCATCCCAAAGGGAAATTACGTAAAGGAAGCTCTCAAGGTCATTGTAAAAAATTGAATGGCACGCAAAGACATTCTCAAGAGCTACTTTCCAACCTTCTGGGATCTTATAAGACACTTCTCCCCACTTCCTCTTAGCCCAGTCTCTACTGGGGTGATGCCTAGAGTCAATAGACCGGGCATGATAATGGTCATTGTAAAAATTCGTATTTTCCCCGTCCATTTTGCAAGAAATCACGATCTCCTCAGACGCAACCAGTGCCGAGTTATACAGATCTTCCTCAGACCATGTACGATCATCGTCGGTGGCACCACCAGATCCCGGCAAATGTGGTGTACGTTGATATTTGTAATATTTCGATCTGTTATTCATGATCTAACTCCAGTCTAACTCTTAATTCCGAGATGAGTTCGTTATCAGTCATCTCGTTCATTTCAGTTTCCCAAATATATACTACATCATAACCCCATCCTTCCGCAAGCTCTTTTTTCTTAAGGTCACGCTTCCAAATTACAGAAGCTTGTTTGGAATCCCCTCTATGATTTAGTTCATCATTTTTTTCGTATAATTCAGGCAAGCGATTGGTATAGTGAGAAGACCAAAGAAGGATAGGTTCGATGAATTATCAGAACTCAAAAATGATCTGGTCCAATGGGAAACTGACGGATATGTGAGTACAAACCTTCGGGATAGGATCGATGATATCAGGCTAGGATCACCAATTTTTTATAAGTTATACCTTATTATCTTCCTCGTCATTTTCTTCAATGTCCTCTAAGCCGTGCTCTTCCTTGTATTTTTCCAGACAGTCTAGGAAGGCTTGATATGCCTCATCCCCAGTCATCTTTTCTATCTCTTCTGGAGAAGGGCAGTGTTTAGCCAGACCTTCCCATAATTCCTCCATATACTTATCGCTGAGATCTATTAAAGGAACTGTGTATTCCCAGGTAGTATAATGAATTGGAGGACTAGTAAGATCTTCAAATTTGGGGGGCGGTGGAAATTCCGTTTTCTTAGGTTCAATTCCCTTTGACATATTTCTCAGAATTAGCCATAAGGCGGAAAAACTAAACCCCAGATAAGCTACCACTAGAATCGTATCGTATAATCCAACTTCCATTTTACTTTCTCTCTTCCTATAAAGGTATTCAGGTATCTAATAATAAATACCACATGATACGGAAGTCGTCAAGACATACTGTTATACCACCGACTGCCGTTTTTTCGAACGTGTGCCTCGTGTCCTTTTTGTGCCTCCCACTCCATAAATTCCTCGAATTGGTCTTTATCGATATTCATATCAGAGAATGGTTCGATGTCTCCGAAATCGCTTTTGGTCAGGCCTTCGGCGGGGAGGTGTTTCGCGATGATGTCGATCATCATGTCCCGTTCTAGTTCAAAGCGCTCGGTGTTTAGCTGGCCAATTCGATTGATGAGTTCGGCGCGCACTGGTTCTGGGGGTACGAAGCGTATTGTGCGGTCCAACCAGGGACGGTCGAAAGTCCAGTCATTGCGCGTGCAACTATCAGCCAAGTCGTCCCAGCCGTAGGCTCGTAGGACAGTGTCGAGGAGGTCGACGTGGCCTTGCCGAAGAGATTCGATGGCCTCGTTGGCGGAGCCGTCGAGTGGATCGTCACCGGCTGGGTCGGAGTCGTAGATATTGTAGAGGTCCGTGGGGCCTCCGACCTGAGCGCGGGTCAGGTTGTGGTCTGTTGGGTCTTCGAGGATCGATGTGCGAACTTCTAGGAGGGTTTCTGCGGCTTTAGCCAGACTTTTTCCCATCTGGGTCGGAGGTTCGCCGATAACCAGTCGATGGTCATCGGTTTGAGGTCCCCACGGCCAAGGGAAGTATGGGAAGACGTCGGTTGGGCTAAAGTTTAAATCACTCTTTAACGTGCCACATCGCCTCCGAACAAACATCTCGAATAGACCGGAAATCAGGATTGGCAAAGTATATTGCATTTGTGGGTTGAGTATGAGCAATCGGTGAGGTGGACAAATTCGCAATCGGTCGAGCTGTTGTCCTTTAATAGGTATTTGCTTTTTTATAAGGGTTGGTGTCCAGACTTTTGATACAGCCGAAAATGCCAAAATTTCCTAATACTGCGCCCAGGCGTTGCGTAAATGCTTTCGTACGCGGCCAAATAGCCACCAATATTCGCGGTGAGGATCATTATCTAGCGAAAGAGGCAGTGAACGTCGGAACTCAAAAACACTTTCACCTTGTGGACGAACTCTAAGTTGTTTTAGTAAAACCGGAAAGTGTTTTTCCAGCCATACCAATTGCTCGTGCGGTGCCGCTTCTGCCAACCCTGCATTGTTAAGAGGTTCAAAAAAATCAATTACGATGTCAGATGCTTGAGGATAAGGCCGCCGCTGGATGTCTCTTGCATTAATATATGCAGCCAATGCAGTTTGTTCCTCCGTAGGAACATCAGCCGCAGCGGCAAGGGAAGATGAATGGTTGTTGGAGTAAATGGTGAAATCTCCACGAAAGAACATTCCTGTGTACGTCATATTCTCGTGTTTTATAGAACAAAGTGAGTGGAGGTTTTGATCGGGATATTCATCGAGTTGGGTTGAGATAAAGGAAACTTCTTTGAAGTAACCATCACCATTATCAAGCCATTTCTTACCATCTTCTTCATATTCTCGAACTAAATGCAATAATGCTACCTGAACATTAGCGCTACCTTCCCATTCCTTAGTTCTTACTGCTTTCCAGCAATCAAATTCTTCAAATAAAGGTTGAAGAACTTGCTTCCTATGCTTAGTCTGACTAATAGAATTGGGGGCTAAGGAACTTATAGAAGCATGTTTTTTGTCAGTAAGCAAAGAGGGATATCTTTGGAAAAACCTTCCGGAGAGATCCAGTCCTGTTCCAATTTCTTGTCTTAAAAGAGTAGAAAGTTCTCCTTGAGATGAAGATCCAAGGAAAGGGGGATTTGCTACAATGAAGTCGAATCCTCCTTTTTTATCAAAAATATCAAAGAATTCAAGGTACCAATGAAACAGGTTTTCTGAAAAGTCTACTTCCAAAACTGCGTCATTTATTTTCAGGGGATCAAGCGAAATTAGACCACGTTCATTCAAATAAATTTTATCAACCAGATCCGAATTCATTAGATCAAGATCATTTATGCATGAAAAATTCAACCAAGGGTGGCGCGTTTCTTTTATTCCTAAGGCTTTTAATTGGTTCTCAACTTCGGATAAAGAGGTGTAGCCAAGTAATGAATTTCCTACTCTTAGATCGGGCACTATGCCGAAGTGATGCTCAAATAGATCTCGGGATTTTTCAATAGATTTTTTATTAACATCCACTCCATAAATATTTTGAGAGAGGACTTGTTGTAAGCATTTTTCTACTTCCATATTACTAACACGAAAAATTTCAAGAGCCAGAATTTTAGCCGCACTTATTAGTAATAATCCTACTCCTGAGGAAGGATCAAGAATCCGAAGCGAACTTAATTTTTCCAGGTACCCAGGATCTCTCTCATGCTTTTCAAAATATAAGCGTAAGGGAGGCTCTACGATCTGTTTACAAGTTTCAAGAGAGGTATAATGAGATCCTTCTTTCCCCGTTTCTTGGTAGGTAAGAGACTCCCAATAATTATTACCATCCCTGAAAAATTCATAGTTATTTAATTCTGTCATACGTCTAACTCCTTTGTGAGTTTATTCTTCTCCCAAATTAATGGGGTAATGAATATCTTCGTATTTTTCAACAGCTGTTACCAGTTGGTCAAGGCGGTTCCATTCTTCGGATCCTTCCTCAGGTTCCACGGACATTAGCCTTGCTATTTCCCTAAGCGCTTCATCGTATTCTTCTTCATTTTTGAGTTCTATATCCATAGAATTACCCTATCATACTCTAAAAGATATTACAAGTCCTTGCTATTATTGTTTAAAGCCCTTTTTCGATAGGCTTCATACTGAGGTGTTTTCTTGACGGTATCCATCAAGGATTGGTATTCTTTATCGGACATACCTTCCTGAAGATCCTGTCTCAAGGAATGGACGTCTTTGGGATTCGCTCCTTCAAAAAAAGATGCGAGAGACGCTACCCGATCATCCTCCTCATCCCCTAGGTTTTTAGATACGGTAGGTACCGGGTTCTCTACTTTCTCTAAAACCTCTTCGACGGTTTCATGTTTCGGGGGCAATTGAAACCCTTCATCTTCCATACCAGATTTTATGAAATCCATTGCCATTTCTGAATAAGTCATATCCGCAGCTTGAGCAATTGCTTTCAAAGTTTCCAAAACCTCTGCATCCTGGCTATCCCTAGTGCGAATAATTAATTGTGCCTTATGATCATTCATTTATTTTCCTAGTTATATGTATTTTTACAAAACAAAGCCTCCCCTAATATCTAAGGGAGGCTTCAATTATCATTTTTTATTTATGGTGTCAATCCTTCAAAAGATCCTTAAAAGGTGAAAAAGTTACTCCATCGTTATATACCTTTACGGTTTCTTCTTCTTTTTGAGAGTCGCTGTTGGCAACCTTGTCGTCCTTTTCAATCTCTGCATAGATATCTTCGAGAGGAAGGTCAAGAGGATCGATCTTCTGACGGCAAAGGTATTTGTCCTCTTCATGTTGCTGGTCCCTATAAGTCTTGGGAGCAAAGCGACCATCATAAAAGCCATCTTCCTTAGCTTTTTCTCTGGTTGCTTTTTTCCAGCCTTTTGTATAATTGCTGTCTTCTTTGTCCGAACTCATCTCGCTTTCCTTTTCCTCAGGATAACAGGTTACAATTCTTTTTCCTCTACTACTATCCAAAACAAAGCACCAGTGGTGACTTATAATGGTATATTGTGGACCTTTTCGGTTTAGACTCTGTGCTACTCTTTTTTCCCCTTCTACCACTAGAGTATGAAGGGCATAAATAGCATTATGAACGTTAGCCTTTATTTCCAGTCCAAAAAATAACTCTTTGGTTCTATTTCCTGCTCTTTCCATGAACCTATCGAAAGCATGATGTGTGATATAATATTTCTCTCCCTCTATCACACTTGCTGCGACCGCATGTCGTTCATTTAATGCTAGGATTCCATTACCGTTTTTATCTAATCCGAAGTTCTGGTGTAAAGGATCTACTTTCCAAAATTCATAGCCTTTTCCATTTTTATAATCCACACCACCATCATCATACTGAAATTCTCTACTCATTATATACCTCTACTTCCAAATTAGGTACTTCTCCTACACTCTATATACCCTGGTCATCAGGATATTACAAAATCATTGTAGCAGAAAAATCGTAGAGATCAACAAGACCTCCATCATCCCCCGGTTAAATAGGGATCATAAGGATGCGACGCAGGTTTAATATTTTCTAGTGAGGATTTGAGGTATCTTTTTAGGCTATTTATTTTCAGATCTTTCATATTCTTGGGAAATTGGATGATGGGAAGAGTATCCCATGCGATATTACTATCGCCTGCACATAACTGATAAGTATCTATATCAATCTCCCCTCTACCAAATTTAGAAATAGTTACGTTTCCTTTCTCAAAGGTGTAGGTAAAATCAGTTTGATTACTACTTTCCCACGCCCACGGCCATAGTTCATTTCCGAAAAAAGAATCATCTCGACCTTCAATTTCCTTTTTTATTTTTTTATAAAATTCGTAGGGACTACTAGCTTCCAGAATTTCGGTAGGAATATGTTCTGGGTTCCCGTCATAGGAAATGGATCCTATCCATATATATGCAGAAACAATATTTTGCGGGGTTTTTATATAAAAATCTGCTCGGGTTGCCATATCATTTCCCTCTGGAGATTGCAAGAGTGTTACTCATTTTCTTCTCCCAAGATCTGTACTACCATTAGTAGCCTTTTGAATTTCAGGTTCTACTTCCCCATGATCATGAAGCTCACAATCTTCTTCCACGTATTCCTGCCACTTCCCCAACAATAATACAATTAGTCCCCCAAGTATCATACCTGCTATTTTAAAACCAAAAGGAGATACTAGGGTAACTGAATAAACCGTTAATAGTACCCCCAATAGCTGACCTATTTGTAAAAATAGTTTTAGACTTGCCTGTGAAAATTTGGTTTTGGAAATCATACTACTCTCATTGGAAAATTTTGGGATCAACCACGGTCTTTAATCCTCTGCATTTTGGACATCTTACAGGTAAATAAACGATACCCTGAGTCTCACAATGAGGACATTCTACGTTTTGAAGAACTCCTTGATTATGACAACGAGGGCATCCCTGACCGCCACACACGTCGCATTTTACTTCATCTAAAATCCCAACTCCCGTACAGGCTTCACACGTTTCTTGTTTATACTCGCCTGGATCAATTCCTTCTCCTGAACAATGTGGACATCTAACTAGCATTACTTGTCCCGATTTCGGATGTGCTTTTTATGTACTTTACGATATTTCTTCATTACCAGACGTCTTTGAAGATTACTTATATGGTCAATATACATGACACCATCTAAATGATCCAGTTCATGTTGAATGGCAGCCGCAGTATATCCGGTGGCCTCATGTTCAAAGACTTCTCCCGCTATATTTTGTGCCCTCACATTCACGTAGAGCGCCCTCTTAACTTTAGAAGTAACTCCAGGCATCGACAAGCATCCCTCTTGAAACTCTTCCTGTCCGCCTTTCTCAATGATTCTGGGGTTGACAAAAATCATGGCTTCAAACTCCTCAGTATTTGCGTCTTCTAATAGCGCTTTATTCAAAATGAAAACTCTGTCTGTTGATCCTATCTGCGGCGCGGCCAAGCCTAGACCCCCCCAATATTGAAGGGTGTCTTTAAGGGACCCTACCAGTTCAATAAGGTCCATATCAAATTCTTCAACATCAGTACAAGGGGTCCTTAACACTGGGTCAGGGTAATACACCATGTCTGTTACTGCCATAATGTCTTCTCTCTTTTTTATTTATTAAAATTCTCAATTCTCATCAAGCTCTGTCTTCTCGAATAATCCCGATAATGCCATTGCAGCAATTCTCGATAACCCGGACTCTTTTTGCTCCAACCTATTAGGTAAGTTTTAATCCACGGCCAATCAGGATCACCTCCTCTGGCATATTTCAGGCATTCTTTATAATCCTTAGCCTCATATACTTCTCCTCTCATAATATAAGCCAAAAGAGGTCGCCATAAAAAAGCATAAAGATTGTGCCTATCTCTCTTGGGACCCGAGGATATATCAAAAAATAGGGCTGCACAAAGAGTCTGTCCTATCTCAGTAAGATGTAATTCCCATTCATCTACCCCCCTCGCATTCTGTAAGGAGGAATATTGTGACGTGACTAGTCCCAATAAAAGCAAGTTGCCGTCCCCCGATTTTTCTATTTTTCGATTGGCTCCGTGCGAGGTCCAACATTGATAAAGCCGTAGGATCTCCTTGCCTCTCAATCTGGCAAGGATTTCATCCTGAGACAGACGAACTTTTTTGAGTTCAACTAAGGTGTCTTTTAATGAATTGAGATTCTCAGAAGAGATTTGGATTTTATTCCCACGATGGGAGAAAGTCGTCACATAAGAATCGTTTCCCTTCCGTATTTTTAGGCCCCCAAAGCGAATACTTTTTTGGAAAACCTTTTTTATAGTCGACTCCATGGTTTTAACTCCTCTTTTAATCCACTTCTTCATTTTCTACATCTGTGTCAGTTCTGTTCAAAAAATCATATATCACTATGGATAGTGAAGTGGTAATGAGGACTATACTCGCCCAAAGGTCGGGTGTCAAGCCTCCTAGACACTGTAACCTTAGCAAGAAATAAAAACCTAAGAGAAGAATGAATTTCCATAAAAACTGGAGGAAATACATTATTCAGGGTTGTTGGCTTCCAGGTCTTCTAATGCCCACAACGGAGGTTTTCTCTTTTTGCACAGTTTTCCTAGTACAAATTTAGAGACGGTCCCGACCGCCCACAGGGCGGCTCCCAAAGCCATTTCAGTTACTTTTAGTCTATTCATCGTCCTAGTACTCTCTATAAAGGTTTAAAAGAGAGTTTTACAAATACATTCTCAGGCTGTTGTGGGAAGGACTAGCGAAATAGCTATCCCATGATTAAGGGTTTTGCATAGGAGGTCTGCTAGGGGACCTAGCATCTCCCTGATCATGATTTTCGTTTCTTCGGATACAGCGTCCAAAGAGGTATCCAGACGATAAACTATATTCACCATAGAATCCCTTTCCTCTAACCATTCTGCCTTTTCAAATTGAGGGCTATATTCCACATAGAATTCAGGATAGGTTTCTCTCCATTTATTCTCTAGTAGCTCGCATAACGATTTTGTACTGGTGCCTAGATGCTCCCGTATCAAATCACTAGAAGAATCTAACGGTTCCGTAGACTCATCATCCCCCAAACTTTTCGGCTTTTTAAATTCCCCGTATCTCACTACAATCCCTCTTTAAATCCTTGTTATACCAACAATGTTGCAGGTATAGATAGATATAACAAGGACAATACCAATTCTATTTCTCAGGCACATCCTCAAAACGGGAAGGGGTAAGATCCAAGGTTTGCAAATTCTCGGGGTACATAAGTTTCGTTACGGACCTCCATTCCCCTACGCTTTCCATCTGATCGCTTATTCTATTCTTTTCCTTTTTGGATAGCGAAGAAAGGAGTGAAGGAACTTCCGAGGGTTTACTATTTTCTAAGGCCACCATTGTCAAAGTTGCTTTGGTACAACGACGGCGCTCTCCACTTTTAGGATTTTCTCCCCAGACCTCTACTTCTATGTTCATGGACGTCCTACCAACACCTATGAGAGTTGCAATGACCTCTACGATCTCACTCTCTGCAATAGGAGCTTCAAAAGAAACGCTTTCCATTCCCGCAGTTACGATGTCTTTTCGGGAATGCCTAAGAGCCACAACCGCCGCAGCTTTATCCATCATCTCCAATGCTTTTCCCCCGAACAGGGTTCCATGACCATTCGTCATAGAAGGCATTACTAAATCTACCATCCGAACGGAAGGCCACTTTTCAATTAGCTCATAATATTCGTTTTCGGTTTTATTAGCCATAATTCTTGTGTTATCCTTTTCTTATCAAAACGTTTAAGTATTCGTCTAATTCGTCTTCCTCATGTACTTGTTTGAAGAAGCGAGAAGCGCCTCCACTCTCACCAATGAATCTATCCGCTGAAGAACCATTAGGTGTATGAGTCCCAAAAAACATACTTCCAACTCCTTGAGACTCTCCCTGTTTCCCCCACCTAGTTACTAAAATACCACTCTGAGTATCCATCGCAGATACTGGGCATCCAGGTTCACAGTTCCAGTCTGCTACCTCCTCTTTTCCGTCTTCTCCTGCTGTACCTGAAACGCCTTTCGGATTCCATTCGCCTTGATACACCGTATTAGCTATTTCTTTATTATTTTGGTGTTCAGTACCTGATCCATTAGAGGGCTTCACTTTCTTCGTACCTATACATTCACAATTAGGTCCATGTTTGAGGATCAAATTGGACGGGAATCTTCCTTCTTTAAGATTCAAAGTATTCGCTGAGTGTTCTTCTTTCTGGTAATTACCAAGTGTAATAGAAAAAGCAGAAGATCGATTTGAAATATGTAGTCCATTGGGCCGTGAGTTCGCATCGTTTGCTGGAATTGAAATCCTACTTTTCCCAATATCCAAGGTAGCAGACCCCTGGTTACGAAGAACACTTTCTAAAACGGTACCTTCTATCTCAGACCTTGTGAGAAGCCTCAGATCACATTTGTTTTCTGGCAATAGGAGTAATAAACAATCACGTATAGCATCCCCTCTAAGGCGCGCCTGGAAGCCTACAGAGTCTATATTAGTATTCTCTATTTTATATTTATTACCATTGCTCATTTTTCTTTATTCCTGATTACTTTTTTCTTTTGCTCCGAAATGTCTGATCGCAGTGTTCCGCAAGATAGATTTAAGGTCATCACTATAATCAAATCGTTTCTGGTTCTGTTCGATAGATTTGAGAAGATCCCCGTCATCGTGACGCTCTGTAGCAGCCTTCCAGTCGATTAACATCTCCACTAAGTCCACAAGGCACATCCCCTCAATCCCCTCTTCGTAAAACTCAGGATGGTGTGAATTGTTAGCATAGTGATGGTCCAATGCTACCTGCATCTCTTTGAGGAATTTTTTGTACTCATCGCTTCCGTAAGCAGTCTCTCTCAATTTGGGGGTGTACTCGTCAAAAATTTCCTTTTCAGGGCTTTTTAGTTTTGAATCATCATGGACTTTTCCCCTCCATATCAATTTACGGCAGAAATCATGAAGGTAGGACCTCACTTTCGCAATATGGTCAAGGGTATCCTCAGTTGAATCATAGGGCTTTTGATTGTCGCCACTCATAATTAATTATCCTTTGAAATATAATATCCAGATTTTTCAATTTCAATCATTGCAGAACACATTTGATTGATTCCTTTTTTTAGTTCATATTCCGAACTATTTGGCATTTCATACAGTAAACGACCTTCCTTTAGGCTACATTCATATTTCTGAGAAATTTCCTCTGCGAATTCAAAGGAATATTCTTTCCCGTAGGAATGAATCTGTTGAAAAGTTGTACCGTGATCCGTGAGAAGTAATGGATCCATAAAATATAGGTCTATGAGACTGCCATCTCCAAATTCCCTATCAGTTTCAATTTTTTCCATTACTAATTCTCAGGTTGTAGGAAACTAATATCAATTTCTTTATATTTTTCAATAAGTTCAAGGGCTTCCTCATCTTCTTCCTAGACGGAAACCGTTGTATCAATTGCTCGATAGTCCAGACAATGTTTTCGATTTTCGGAAGGCTGTCCTTCAATTCGATATTTGCCCTGAAATAAAATACCTTCCCGGTGGTAGTGACCGATAGTAGAACCTGTAGTCACAAGTAACTTCCTAAGGTGGTCGGCCCCTTGCCAGGTCCCCAATTTCTTTTCAAGAGGATCTTCTTTAGTATAATCGGGTTCTCTGGAAGACAATTTTTTCTTGGGTTTGGGATCCTCCTCGGGCACAATTCCTTCCTCTTTTGTTTCCTCAGGGGTTTCTACTTCGTCCTCTAGGTACTTATCAGGTTCCCCTTCTAAAACCTCTCCTCCGACTTCTGAGGTGTCTATTAGAGTTTCCTTACCTTTGGTTTTATCTCCTTCAGCATACGCAACTGCATTCTCCAATCCCTCAATAATATCTTCTCCAATATTTTTTGTATTCTGCTCTTCGGTTGTTTCATCAGTTTGGTTTTCGTCACTCATATTCCATACCTTTTCTCATAAGGATTATAATATACCACTCTTATTCTCATAAAGAACTTAGCATAAAACGTAAGCTCTGTAAAGCAGAATTCAAGATACAAAAAGCCCTGAACCAACTCTCATTTGAGAATTAGAACAGGGCTTTCACCTCACGATCATCAAACCATATTTCCTGAAGAATCATCCTCCCGGGTAGGGAGGAAACGCTCCCGCCCCGCCGCACTCACTGCTTCGGAAAGAATCATCCTCCCGGGTAGGGAGGAAACTAGGAGAAAATATGTTCGATTTATTCAGTACTGGAATCATCCTCCCGGGTAGGGAGGAAACTTTTAGAGAAGTAACCCTTCACTTCACTGCTAGTTTTATCAATTCCGGGGGCTGGAGTCGAACCAGCAACCACGTCCGCAAAAAGGAAGTAACCCATTTCTTTCACTGTCGATTCCAAAGAATCGAAGAACCATTGAAAGGGAGCGCTCTATCCAGTTGAGCTACCCCGGATTGCGATGACAGTAACTATCCCTGTCATCTTCTTTAAGACACTCTATAGTAAAGAACTATCCATGTCAAGGTATAATTCCATATTAATTACTACTCTTCGTCTTCCACCAATATCAATTCTTTGCCTGGACCAAATACTACAAATCCCCCTACCATAAGGGTTCCTAGACCTTGTACGAAGTCTTTGTATTGTAAAGGTTCTTCTTCCCCTTCACGAGTCTCAAGAACCTTAGGACCTAGGACTGAGGAATGGACCGCTTCTTTTTGTAGCTCTTCTGTAATTCGTTTCATCGCAATTTTTGTACTCATATCTATCCTTTTGTTAATTTCAGTAAAGGTTATCTCATCAGTAGCCGCCTAAGCTACCCTATCCAAAAAACATTTTTCATTTTACATACTCTTTGATTTTAAAAAAGAGTTCTGACAGCTCTAACCACTCTTCCTGAATGCCATTATTGTTTTCTTCTCTCCAATATGGGGGAGAAAGGGTAGACATTGATCCGGCTGCGTCCCACCAATTTTCTTCATTAGCTGCTTTCCTCAGGCATATCATCTCGCTTTTCACGTCTAAAGGAAGAGAATGCTTTATCAGACCCTCTACGCACTGAATAAAGTCTCCAGTCAATGCCCGAAGGGCTCGTTCCCGTCGCATTCTACGGTTGTAAATGACAACCCAAAAAATTAACGCCCCAAGTAATGCAATAAGTGCAAAAGATTCTATCATAGTCATTCAGAGTTCTCGTTTATAAGGTCTTTCTTTTTCAGTATATCATTAACGCCGGAACAATGCACGTAATTAAAAAGGGTTTTACCCGTAGGATAAAACGTTTGGACGCAATAATATTTTATCTCAGCATCCTCATCATCACTGTAGATAGGAATCACTTCCGCTACCATGTAGTTATTATCTCCCAAATGAATGATTCGATACTCAGAGGTATTTTGAGGATCTAATGGAAATTTCATTATTTGTCTAGGGCTTCTTCAAAAGGTTTCAGTAGCTGTTTTTCTTCAATAGAATCCACCATTTCTTGCCACATCTGATTGACATTGATCCGGTCTTCTGACAGATCCTCTACCTCATAGAAAGCGTCAAGTAAGGTGTCTTCTTCACTTTTTTTCGCCATTATACTTCTTCCGTCAATTTGAATAATGAATTAACTAGGTCTTCCATTTCTTCATCGTTCAGATTTTCAACCAATAATGGAAAATGATCCTTGAGAGCTTCACGAATACGACCTTTATCCCTCAGGTCTTCAACTTCCTGAAACGCTTCTGCAATTTCATTTTCGCTTTTCTTTTTAGACATCTTTTTTCCTCTCTAGTTCCTGATAAAATTTGATCCTCGACTCTATATATTGATCACGCCGACTTTCCAGCCATGCAAGCATGTTTGGATGCCTACCCATATCTTCTTCATAGTCCTTCACAGCTTTACGCAGGAATTCTATTTTCTTCATAGACTCAACTAACTGGTCTTCCCTATCTGACCTTTAATATCTATCCTTTTTGATAAACTGTAACCAGAACTCTATGTTCTTCGCCACAACCTGTGTAGCGACCGCTCATAAGAACTCTACCCTTAGTAGTAGCAGGCACAAAAGAAATAGCATGGCTACCTAGTTTATCCCCACTGACTACCAATATACCTTCTTCCACATCTATTTCAAATTCCCCTCCTCCATATTCTATTTTCCAACGGAAAAATGATGGCGCTTGTACGGGATAAGGGGGTAATTCTAACATCTCTGTCTCTCCCTTACGGATACTAATTTCTTGGTACGGGCTCTGGATCGTCATTTGATACTACTCCATTTCGTTATTAACATCGTCATTCCACCACCATATCGAAGACCCTTGTCCCTGTGCCATACCAAACCATCCTTCTTCGGGATGGAAAGCTATTGCGGCTTCGACTCCTGCTATAGACATACTTTTAGCAGTTTCCAGAAGCTCGGAAGGAGCGCCACATGACTCCCATTTGGAAGGCTTTATTATCATGTGGCGCTTTTCTAGCTCATGAACAAACATCTGGTCATACTTGTTCATTTATACGAGTTTTCCATCTGGGAAGCAAAGCGGAGAATCGAATCGCTCCAACCTCCTAAGATATAGGTCCGATCATAAAACTCAGGAACCAGAGTGTCCTGATAGCCTCCTACCTGAACCATGTAGACGAATACATTAGGATTCACCTCTTCTCGGTATTTGGAAATAAGGGCAGCAACATCAATATATTCGTTTCTATACCAACTCGACGTGTTGCCCCCATTCCAGACATAATTTTTGTACTGACTAGAGTTTTTCCCGTAAAGACCTCCATGCCCCGCTTGCATATCCGAATATACAAAGATGCGATCATAGTGCTCTTTTTTCTTTATAGCTTGATCAAAAAATAACCAGATACCATTTTCGGTACCATGTCCAATATTAGACCCCATCTGATTACATCTTTCCAGTTGGTCCATAATAGAACCCGTCTTACGAATGGGTTCAATATCAAGTTCGTCTCCGAAAACTCCTACATAACCTTCATCGCTGACCCTGCCTGCTAGGACGCCTGAGAGGTTTGCAATGGTAGACACCTGTACCGTACCCATTTTGGACTGGAACGCCTTACGAGCTGAACCAGAGTTGTCACAGAGAGAAATAGTCTTCCCTCCCAACTGCGGAAGGTTTTTAAGACTAGTAACCATCGCTTTTTCGATACCATCAAGGATCTGAGGAGTCGCCTGATCAGTATTAGAAACCGCAGTATATGCAGAATAATATCGGAAAGGGATCTGACGACCATTTTCCGCCCCTTTTACCAATTTATCAGATACTTTTACAGGGTCTACATCGTTCTGAGATAGATTGCGAAGATTCCTGAGTAAAGCCATGTGTCCCATTACATCAAAAGCTTCCTCCCAGGCTTCATTGGTAGATCCTTTTTCAGAAATAATCGACTCCCACGTTTGTCCGCTGGTTGACAATTCCCCGTTGACCAATTTATCGACCGAATCTGATTTTGGGTGAACTAGATTTACTACGTCCACGGTTTTGACAGGACGACCTTCCATCCTATATTTTGCCATCTGGTATTCGTTTAGACCTTCCAAAGCGTCTCTCCATGACTTCTTGAGAGAGTTTGGAATTCCTTTTCGACCATAAACCGCGATCTGATACGCCAGTCCAACAGAAGGCTCATCGCCCCTTTGAATGATTTGTTTGGCATATTCCCGAACCAAACCAGTTCCCTTAGCCTTTTGGTGATTTGCGGCACGAACCAGAATGACTTGCGGCGTAGTTCTGATATTCTCGACTTGCCTCAGATGGGATGCCAACTGAAGAGTTTTCTCTACATCATGATCCAAAGCGTCATCAATGGCTTTGGTCAATAGCTGAGTAGGAGTCATCGACCTCCATTCTCGGGGGTCACTCTCCCCTAGGATATTTCTCAGGTGATCAATCTCTTTTTGCCCCAGAGACGTAGATCTATATCCCGAGAAATTTCGAGAGGGTCTCTGGTCTTTGGAGTCCCTATGATAATACTGCGGCTCTCCAAAAAAGCACGAAGAAGACGCTACTTTAAGAAGGTGAATAGGATCGTTGATATCGAAAGACACCCCTTTCATCCAATTATTATGCGAATCAGTGTTTTGATTATTTGTCATTTTTTACTCACTTCTGCTATTTATAAGGGAACAGAGAAATTCCTAATGTTGAATAAGGTATCGCACATCATTATATTTTAGTCAAGATCAAATATCTTTTCCCTGTATTTCATTCACACAATTCAAATAGTTTGGCATGGTGTTCGCCCGCCTTATGCAATACTCATGGACTGCCCTATCGTTATCTAATTGGATCCCCTGCCAAAATTTTGAAAACCCGATATTATTAATAGCGTGGAAAACTAAAAAAGTCGTAACGATTATTAGAACTATAAAGGATAGGACTTTAATTTTTGGAAGTTCCAAGTCAAACATAACAGTTCCCTCACAAAGAAAATTCATCTCCTAAGAGAACTATCCTAGCCTTCAGGCCATTCCTATTCGGGATAAATGAGAAAGAAAACCCATCGGATAAAACGCGCCTCATAATCTACCAATTCTGACATCCAACTGTCTGCCATATCAAAACATACCGAAACCCCTATTTCCATAAAGTCTGAAATGCCTCGTAAGCTTACAAAAATGAGAAGACGGGCCAAGATTCGTATTAGTAGGGATAAGGCTAGGAGAACCAAAGCAGGTAGGGAAAGGACCAATAAAGGGACCATTGCCGCCAGAAAAATGGTAAACAGTACTCTTCTTTTCGTAATATCAGATTTGAACATGATAATTAGGTTTTATTCATTAGATCAGCTTCTTCTTTTGCATCTTTCTCATCGTCATGCCGACTGTAACAAAAGTTGGTCCGTTCTCCAAACACTCCAAAGTAAGTACAGTATTCAGAAAGACAATCTTCGTCTCTAACGTACTCATGGAAAAAGCCAACTTTCCGATCTTCCGCTAACGCTTCTCTTCTCGTCAATCCAGCCATACTTCTTTTCCTTTTTGTTAAGAAAGTTTATACCTCTACACCCTATATACCCTGGATTTACAAATCTATTTTTTCATGGGCATTACAAGGGTGATGCCTTCCGGGTTTTCTTCTTCTGTAAGGGTTACGGGACTGAGGGTATCTAAAATGCGGAATGTTATCGCATTGGCAGTCAGGTCTTTGACTGCGGCTTTCAGATAGTTCATGTTCAGGTATACCGTGCGATTTTGCTCATTACCCGTCTGCTCAATAGCGGTGAGAGGTGTTGTCCCTTCTCCCGTATCTACATGGGAGTAGTACAATTCAAAGGGATTGGTTTTCAACCTACATCGAGTTTCTTGTCCTCCTTTTAATGCTTCCAGAATACTAATCCCTTCCAGTATCTCATCACGCGATACTTTGATTACACAGTCATCTTCGGAGGGGGTAGGCACCGTTCTCGAAAAATCAGGGAACTCCCCTTTAATGACTTTGGAGGTTACTGTATGAGGTCCAAAGTCGATTTGAACATATCCATCATCCCCTTCTTTTTTCTCGTAACGATAACTGGCAACATCGACTTTCAGTTTCTTAATGCCATATTCACAAATATCAACAGCTTTTCCTGGAAAAATTACATCATCGAAAGTGACTTCATTATTTACTTTCACTTTTCGGAGGCGATGACCATCTGTGGCCACCACATTATTTCCGGTTAGATAGGCACCTGTTAGATTCTGGCGAGACACATCACTAGAAATATAGGTGGAAACACTATCGAATGCTGCTCTTAATTTCTCGGAATCAATAATCTGGGGATCCGAATCCACTTCTTCTATAAAGGTAGGATACTGATCAAGGGGAGATCCCAATAGTCGGGACTCAATACGGGAATGGCTTAAGAGCCCATTAGCATTTTCACTTTCGGGATCATCTTGCAAAATGACAGGACCACCGATCTTTTTCAGTTTGACCACCAGTTTGTCTAGGGCCATAAGGTCTACCAGAATGGAACCTTCTTCTTCAATATCAGCTTCAAGTCGAAGGATCTTGGTAATTTCGAGATCAGTAGCGATAAACTCCAACACATTATTTTTGGTGCGAATTAGTGTCTTGGTGAGTATGGGAAGACTCCCTGATGACGCCCGATTCTTTTTGAGAACCATTAAAAGGGACCGAAACGTTTTGAGGTCTGTAATTGTTGCTTTCATTATTGTACTTCCTTTTTTTATTTCAATACTTGAGTCTTATCTACCAATATGAGGAGTGACATTTCTCTCACACTCTATATACCCTGGTCTTTCCTAAATTACAAGACTATTTAGAAAGATAGCGCGTTTTAAAACCCGTGGTCCAAAAGGAAAAAGTGATTCCCGAAAGTAGGGCTCCTAAGTGGGTGGCCACTTTAGGTAGAATCAAAAAACCTGCTCCGGTTCCTATGACAAAACCAAGAACTAGGGTTAAGATGACCCCCAAAAGATACATAAAAATCAGCGATAAAATCTTTTTCATAACTCCCTCTTCTAAAAAAATGGAGACTAGGACCATTCCCAGTTTCCATTACCCTTTCAAGCTATGCTACCCGACCTGCAAACCATTCGGAAAGAAGGAATTGAGCAGCTTCCTGTCTAGAAGAAAAGTGAACCTTCGGATAAACCTGCACTGCTGTGCAGGAAAAAGTGGCCATTCCGTTTTCATTCCGTATGGGTTGGTCACTCGGTGGAGTTGCATAGTTGACCGACCAGCCATCTTCCCGTTTCCGTACCCTTCCCAAACGAGTAGTTATAGGGAAATGGGCTTTTACATTATAATCTCCCTCAGCACCTATGAAGGAGAGTTCAATATCTTGCGAGCGATTTGACCGTTCCTGTCGAAGTTTCTCTACCGTCTCTTCATTCGTTGAATTCGGCATCTCGTTTTCCGTTTTTGTTTGATGATTGCTCTCTCTTACACTCTATATACCCTGGTCTTCTCGAAATTACAAATGTTTCTCAAAATAATTTATTCTTCTGATCGAAGATGTGGGAAAAGAACGACTTCACGAATGGAAGGATTGTCTGTAAGGATCATGACAAGGCGGTCCACGCCAATCCCTAGTCCTCCAGAGGGAGGCATTCCCACCATGAGAGTTCTCACATAGTCTTCATCCATCTGCATTGCCTCATCGTCCCCTGCGTCATAAGCACGTCCTTGGTCCAAGAATCGTTGCTCCTGTTCCAGAGGGTCGTTAAGCTCTGTAAAGGCATTAGCAATTTCCATCCCTGCTACAAAAACTTCAAACCGTTCTGTCAGATTTGGATTATCCCTCTTCCTTTTGGCTAGGGGAGAAAGTTCTACAGGATAATCAGTAATGAAAGTGGGGTTAATTAAGTTAGGCTCTACATAGGCTCCAAAGATAGCATCTACGGTCTGAGCCCAGGTAGAACATTCTTTTACTGCCATCCCCCGCGCCTTGATAGCATCCCTGAGAGATTCAAGAGATCGATGAGACATAATATCCAACTCATCAACGGAATGCTTCTTAATAGAGTCTGCGAGGGTCATACGATCCCATTCGATGAAATTGAGAGTCTTATGATCATACTCAAATTCATATGAGCCATGAATAGCAGTCACTACCTCATTAACCAGTCCATAGGTAAGATCCATCATTGTCTCATAGTCCGCATACGCCTGATAAACTTCCAGAGACGTAAACTCGGGATTATGGCTTCTATCTACTCCTTCATTCCTGAAAACCTTTCCAAGCTCATAGACGCGCTCTAAGCCCCCCGCTAGCAGACGCTTGAGATAGAGTTCGGGCGCTATCCTGAGAAATAAATCCTGATGCAACTGATTGTGATGAGTTGTAAAAGGTCTGGCACTAGCGCCTCCATAAATAGGATGTAGCACAGGAGTCTCTACTTCTAGAAATTTAGCGCCGTCCAAATAGGATCGTAGTCTAGAGATCACTTTGGCTCTGGTTTTAAATGTTTCCCGCACTTCCGGGTTAGAAATGAGATCCAAATGTCTGTTACGAAATCGAGTTTCGATATCTTTTAACCCTTCATGCTTATCTGGTAGGGGCGTTAAAGATTTGGACAAGAGAGTCCAGTTTTCCACTTTGAGAGTCGCCTCTTCTGTGCGAGTATAGAAAGCGTGTCCTCTCACCGAAATAATATCCCCCAGGTCCGTTTTGTAACGGAACCTATTATACTCTTCTTCCCCCATTCTTTTTTTATTCAGGAAAATTTGGAGAACTCCAGAATCATCTTCGATCTGTGCAAAGGAAGACCCGCCCATTACTCTTTTGAGAATCATACGACCTTCAATTACAATCTCTTTTTCATTCTCAACTAAAGATTCGAAAGAGGCACTAACAAGTGCGATTTTCGATCTATTATCCGAAGATTTAGTAGGATAGGGGTCCACGCCCTCTTCTTTCAAATCATTTAGGTTGCTAAGACGGCTTTCTTCGTGGTCGTTAAATTCCATTATCATCCTCCTTACATCTTTTGGTTAGTAATAGGATCTCATCCTAAAGAAAATAAAACTTTTTGTCAATCCTACTTCACGGTATCATAAAAATCCCCAATTTTATCCGCACAAACTTGAAACTCAACTTCTAGCTTCCCCTTACCTATTCCCGACATCTTTATATTGAAACAAAACTCGTCAGTCAATAGCACTTCCACAAACTAACGGGTTTTAAGGGGGATTCCTACACTGATCTTTTTGTATTAGACTAGGTTAGATAATTCATATCTTCCTGGAGTAGTAACTACCTATGACTAAAATTGATTTCAATGTTCTAAATCTTAAAATCAGTCCCTTACAGGGGGGTGGTGTAATCAAGGTAGGGGAGTTTAATAGGGATGATCTAGCCAATTTCCAAACGGCAGAGAATAATGATCGACAAGTGCAATCAACTCCCCTAGACGGCGCTAACCCATCTGTTGGTACTTCAGAAGCAACCGAGGACGTATAATGAGATATTCAGCAATTTGGACATCGGAAGGATCTAAGCCAACTACTGCGGAACATGAAACTTCTATTTTAGACCTACGAAATCGACTTCGGACTTCATTATCAGGAAGCTCTTTTGTGGTGAGCGACTTCGCCAAATGGAACGGCGGTACAGGGGATTATGTGGGGTATGGATTCGTAGTTAAACTGGGAGATCGGGAGTGGTTAATAATGACTCCCTACCACAATACTACCGTCAACTATATCGGATATACATTTGGCGGGCATAATAGTACCAATCTTGGTAATTTTTTCCAAAATACAGACACCACTAGCGTATCACAGTTTGATTCGGCTCCCGTAATAGTCCATTATAACTGTGGGTTAGAATCCTACGCTATGGGTTTTGATGATACTGTAAATCTAACCTACACGTCAGGGGACTTTCAAGCTCCAACACATAACCCCGCCCTGGACGGTGAGTATGTAAACTTTATGCCCGCTAGCGAGACACTATGGGGCCTCTATGCAACTCAGACGTGGACAGGTAACTACGAGCATTGGAGCAGGTACCTTTTCGTATTTGATGAGGACTCACCATCTCTTTCTGTGTACTTAACGAAGGAGAATGAGCCTTTTACTGGTTATATCTGGCTTCTAGGTCAGATGACGGAAAATGTAGACGGTAATGATCTAAATAGAGAATTTACCGGGTCTTTCGAGTTGGTTGTAAATAACAGTGGTTCCGGTTATCATACTAGTTCAGATGAAATAGCAAATGTTTATAATCTAGCAGGAAACCGAGAAGCAGATTTTAATTATGTCTATGTTCGGGATAACTACACACCGGACAATTATGATAATGCAAGCGGTGAATTTAAGTGGAGATCCGTTACTATTTCCAATGGTTCATATGAGAAGGGGGTACTTGATACGAATCTGGTAAGGTTGACAGGTGCTTATGATTCGATCATTCACTATGGGAAAATTATAGACGGGCCAACAGGACCCTTTTACCGTCCTACAGTTGATCTTGCTTTCCCCTATACTTTGAGTACCGAACGTTTCCCTTGGCCCGAGTAATCAGGTATCCGACTTATTCGTTTTTCGGAAACAGTTCTTTTTTCCACTGGGGCCAGCTTTCGATCTTTTTTGCGGCTTTATCTACTCCAGCCCAAAAAGCTCTATTTTCCAGAGTATCTAATTTTCTAATTAAACCTTTCTTTTTAGTCTTCTTCTCATTTTTATCTTTTTGGGAAGAAGTCAAAGAAGGTGGTGGTGCATATCGGATTTTGAACTTCGGTTTTTTATGCTTCGTCATAAGTAATCCATTGCGGTCTGATATCGTTTTCCTTTCGCAATTCATACTCGTCTCCGTCCACAATGCCTAATACTTTATCCGCATCAGCTTCCCTCTTAACAAATTTTAATTCTCCTTTCTCGAATTTCGAGTAACGGAAAAATTGTAATGTCAATCGTTATTATTTCTCTTTGTTTCGGTCCAAAGTCTCGACAGCAGCTACTGCGATTGCAGCTACTTTGACCATGTTCTCCCGGAATTCTTCTGGGTCTTCAATTCCCATTTCAGTATCCAAAGAAATATCCGCTTGAACAACATATTTATGTAGGAAGGCACACCAATCCCGACTACTATGCTGATCGTCAAAATCGTCGCCCCATAATTCCCCCTGTCTTTTTCGCTCTTTTTTAATCTCGTCATATATACTCATATCCTCTTCCTCTTCTAGTAATTCGCTTAAAGTAAAAATTGAATGCAAAGACAGGGAATTCTCAGTAAGGGCTTTGAGCGCACCCTCTTCACGGTCTATAATGACCAGACATTTGCTAACATTATTATAGCCTTCGCTTCTCAAAGCTTTTACAGAATCCAACAAGGAATTCCCACTGGTTGCCACATCATCAACTACCAGTATTTCAGAGGTAGGTTCTAGATAAATTCCGCCCTCCAACCTACTCTCAGTTCCGTGACCTTTGGCTTTTTTCCGAATCAGAATTCCTTGCATCTTTCTGTTTCTTTGGTTTGCTGCAAAAAGAACACTTGCTACAATGGGGTCAGCCCCTAAAGACATTCCTGCTACCCCCACACAATTAGGCATTTCCTTTTCGATATAGTCAAGGATAAGGTTCCCAATGCAGGTTGCCCCATCGCTGTCAAGGGATACTACTCTTAGGTCTAGGTAGGTATCACTTTCCTTCCCTGATGAGAGAGTAAATTTCCCTTTCTTGATGGCCATCTGCTTAACTAGGTCGCTAAGACTTTCCTTGAAAGTAGGCATACCTTCTAAAAGTTTATCATAGTCTATTTTCGGGATCATACTGATACCTTCCTATATAATTAACATCCCAATCCCAAATTTTCCATTTTCCATTGAACACATACAAAAAGGTCTTCACCCTCTACCCCAAAATGATTACGACATACCTGACACATTCCTATCTCTGCGGAAGCATGGCATCCCAGTGAACCGGGGGTAAAGAGTTGATTACAGTGGTATTCTTCCGTAGGGACCCCCGGACTCCACTCACCGTCTCCATCGTGATCAGAATCCCCATCATCACCATCACCCTCATGGTCTCCTTCCGAATCACCATCACTGTCACCCTCACCCTCATGGTCACCATCACTGTCACCATCACCGTCTGAATCCCCTTGAGGACTAGCATCCTCAGTGGTATCTGTGTCAGTATCCTCCCCACCACCACTATCTCCACCATCACCACTATCTCCATCCCTGTAATCCCTACATGGGAGGGGAATATGAAGAGTAGGATGTGTACAGATAGGGGATTTAACACCAGTATCAGTATCCTCTTGGGACTCATCTACATCCCCGGTGTCCTCCGATCCAGCATCAACAATTATATCATTATCACTGGGTTTCTCTGGAGATCTAATATCATCTCCGCACGACCAAAGAAATCCCACAGACATTGCTATTACAAATATTACAATCACAACTTTTTTCATTACTAAAATTCTCTTCTATTATAGAATGCAAAAGAGATCAGTTTCATGAAGAAGAACTGCTGTTTCTCCTTCTGAATCGATCTCAATTCCTTGGTTTTTATTAAAAAGGACAGTATCCCCTTCTTGGACTTCCATAGGGATAATTTCCCCACTCATTGCTACTGCCCCTCGTCCTACTGCGATAACAGATCCTTTTTGAACTTGCCCATTAAAAGAGCCGGGCAATACAATACCGGAGGCGGTTTCCTGTTGTTCTTCCTCAGCTTTTACAAGTACTCGATTTCCTAGAGGTCTCATTTTCTTTTCCTTTTATACAGGTTGTTGTTAATTTGTTACATGCTCTAAACTAATTAGAATTTCTTTTTGTTCCATCTTGGTTTTTGGGATCAGCTAGAACTTCCATAAAACCAGGACATCTTAACTGCCCCAATAGTCCTTGAATTTCTTTTTCCCTATCGTTCGGGGTCATGGAAGCATTTTTCTTTTCCATGGCGATGTTTTTCTTCTCACTTTCCCGATACGAACCAATGATAGCTTGTGGAGGATCGCCATCTTCTGCAATGGATACCGCAGATCCCCCTCTTCCGATAGAGGCTCCCAGGCTAATGGCGCAAATTGAGGGTAAAATCTCATCAACTCTTCTATCTACGTCATAACGTTCTTCGTCAGTCATAGAATCCAGTTTTTCGTATTGTAAACAGATTTATTTCTCAAAGTCAAGAAAATCTTCGGTATTTCTTCAATAAAAGTTATCACACAGAGTATAGAAGTCTGACGTAAAATATCTAACTAACTTCAGACTGAGGAAACCCATATGAGTGATAAAAAAGAAACAGATGAACTTCTACTGAGGTTCCTAAACGAAGGTCTTTCCACTATTAAAGGCGTTCAGAAGCAAAATGAAATTATTTCTAGAGATATTACCGATCTGAAAATGTCCGTCAATTCTATACAAGATCAATTAAACTCTCTAAGCAAATCTACAGAAAATTCACAGGAAAGAATAGAAAAACAATTCGAGGATCTTAAAAAAACTACCAAAGAAGAAATCAAAGATCTTGAACTAAAATCAGATCTTGCTTCAAAATCAGTTCTTGATGTGGAAAAGGATATCATTGCTATTAAGAATGATCCGAGCGCTCAAAATTTAAAAAGAGTTACCAACGAAGTTACTGAAGTTGAAAAAAGATTGGGAAAGGTGGAAGGCCAACAAAGCAAATGGCTAGGAGCATTTACTGTTGTAGGTATCATTGTTGGGTTTATATTCGCGCTTGTAAAAGAATGGATAGCTCCCCTTTTAGGCGGCTAAAATATTCAAAATCTTTTCAACATCCTTATCTCTTTCTAATGCATTTTCCACACTTAAAAAAGCTTCGGTTCCTTCTACTCCCGAGGGATAGGTAACTCTACTGAATTCAATTTCAATCCAGCTATCTTCTCCTTCATTATCTTCAGAAGAAAACACCCATTCTACTGTGATACCTCCTTCGGGAGTAGGGTAAACGAAAGGTTGGGGTAATCCTTCCGCCTTATGAAATTTATCTCTGACTAATTGAATAAGTAAAGGGGATATAGCATCCCCCTCCCCATCTAACCACCCATCTTCTAATAATGCTAGTTCATCAAGTCGGGACTCAACGTCTCTAGATACTTCCACAGTCTCAGTCATAACTTTTCCTTTCTTTTTCTGATTATTTCTGGAAGGCATGAATCCTCTTCAACCCACTTCTGGTACTCTTCCTCAGTCATACCTAAGAACTCACCTAAAGTCCATCCTCTTTGTTTCCATGGCATCTGCCTCTTGTGCCACCTGTCTACATAGTCCTCAATAACTTCGGGTTCAACTTCACCTTCTATGCATTTTTCAAGGAAAGGCTTTTGATATAGCCTTCCTAGATAGGAAGGATCAAATTCATTTAGCATTGTCTCAACCCCCACCTCATAAGATCCAAAAGAGAGAGTCTGGCCCCCGTCAATGATCTCTAGACTATCGAAGTCAGGAATTTCATAGCACCCTGAAATGAACCATTCCTTGGGCACCTCCATCCTATTAAAATCTCCTTTTATTACTATAACAGACGTTCCATCCTCAAGTTGGGTAGCAGCAACAATAGCGTAATGTTCGGAATGTTCTTCCTCCAGAACTGCTTCCATCTGTTCTGGGGGTAAGGATGATGTTTTCCACTTCTCATTCATCATCATTCCTTCGTACCAACTGACCTTCTTTTAGAAGATACGCAACGTCCTGGGCGCTGTCTAAAGTAACTGCCGAAAAAGAGATCGCACACGAGTCTCCTTTCTTACCTATAATTTCTAGAGAAACTATAGCTTCTCCTAGTAGAAGTTCAACGTGATCTCCCCCCTGAAGAGGAGTACCCTCAAGTTCGAGATGAACATCTTCCCCAATCATTTTCCAAACCAATCGTTCAAACTTTTTCATAATTATCCTAGGAGTGCAGTAATAAAATCGGCGGAGGTAAGAAGAAGTGACCGTAATGTCTCTTCAGGGACGCCGTGTTCCCCTGATATTTCTTCTACGGTTTGTCCCCCTGCTAGAGCTTCAAGTGCGGTAGTAACGCTTACGTTTGTTCCTACGAAAACAACCTGTCCGTTTTCTTTAGACAACATTGTTTTAATCTCACGAACATGGGGCGATTTCAAAGCTTTCATGATTTCTTTAAACATACTTCTCTCTCATTATCTGTTTGCGAAGGTAGGATACTCACAATAATCGAGTGCCCATCTACTCCAAAAAATCAACCAGTCTAACAGATAGACATGACGATCCACTTTCATTTCTCCAGCCCTTATAACATATTCTCTCTTTGAAGACTAGAATCGGTCATAATGCTCTTCCCTCAAAATAGCAGCCCCTGGAACTCTTTCCATTTCTGAGGTTAAAGGCTCAAACTCTCCGATGGTAAAATAGTAGGTCATTATAGTACATACAATTCAAAAACAAAAGTTTTACCTAGGGAATTAGCTCCCATATTCCAAGTTTTAGGATATCGGATATCCATGAAAGTGAAAAAGGAAGATGAGTCCCCCACACTTTCCAGTAATTCCTTTTCTAACTCCAGGGCTTCCCCTTGCGTAGGAAAAACATCAATGATGGTTTTTTTCAACTTAGTATCAAACGTTTCTTCCTGCCCTACCGTTTGAGTATAGCTTACGACTAGAGCCCATCCGGAGAAACAGGAATCCGGCAATTCAAAATTCCCCGTAGGAACCTCTTCTAATTCAACCGGAAGCCTTTCGCCATCAGTTCCATTTTCCCATAATACGTTCACTTTCATTTTTACTACTCCAAAATGGACTTACGTGAGTTCTGCCTTTTCCACACTTCCTACAAAATTGGTCGCTACTAGTCTTTTGATCCTTGATCCCGATACTCCGATGCAAGGTTTCCCAATGATGATCGCAATCTCTTACCTTAGGATGCAATTCCTTTCTCTTCTTAGTTGCCGTACCGCCCTTATTAAAATTACAAAAACATTTTCATAAGGGATTCCTCCCGCTTCATCTAACACTTCTAATGCTTCTAGGTCTACCTCATGACCCAGAAGGTTCTGTAAAGAAGACAAAGAAGGTTCTGTAAAGAAGACAAATCCCAAATTGCGTCTTTTACACTCTCTTTTTTCATCTCAAGAAGAAGGGAAAGAGAAAATTTCGTCCCTATTAGGACCTACGGACACAGAACTGATTCTCGATCCCACTTTTTGGACCTGAGAATCAATCCACTTCACATATTTTTGAGCTTGTTCGGGAAGATTCTCCAAGGATCTGACGCCACTAATATCTTCATCCCAGCCTTCAAACTCTGCGTACTCATTAGCTATTTTGACTTTTATAGTGGCAAGGCCCGACAAAACGTCTAGCTTAGTAAGTACAATCTGGTCACAACCATTTATTTCCGCAGCTTCACAAAGTTGATCTATGTCCAACCATCCACACCTACGGGGACGGCCTGTGGTTGCCCCAAACTCTTTTCCTACTTTTTGTAGATGTTGGGCCACAGGATGATCAACATCCAACTCTGTGTGAAACGGACCATCCCCAACTCTTGTAACATAGGCTTTGCTGACACCAACAACATGATCGATAGCTCGTGGTGCCAGACCTGACCCTGTGCAAGCCCCAGCGGACGTTGTATGGCTTGAAGTAACATAAGGATAGCTTCCTATGCCTACGTCAAGAAAAGTGCCCTGTGCGCCTTCCAGTACGATGTTATGTCCCTCTCTAACCCTTCGTCTTAACGTAGACTCTACATCACAGATATAGGGGACTAATTTGGAGTAAGTAGTTTCATAGTCCTTACGGAATTGTTCGACTACATCCTGTACATAAGAAAATTTACTGTCATTATCGTAATCCCAATCGAAATGACTGAAAAGCATTGCGGCTCGTTCTGAGTAGAAAGTTTCGATCTTCTTGATAGCAAGTTCAGGATCCCTCAGGTCCGAGGCAACGATAGCCTGTCTCGCCACGAATTGCTCATAACACGGACCAATGCCTCTTTTTGTGGTGCCAATGGAACCATCTCCTTTCTCACGGGCTTCATCTAATTTGATATGCCACGGCATAATGAGAGGTGCCTTATCTGAAATGAAAAGACGACCTTCCATTGATACCCCTTTCTCTTTCAATTCTTCGATCTCAGTCAAGAAAGTTTTGGGATCAATTACCATACCTCTAGCTAGGTAGCAATCTACTTCGGGATAGAGCGCTCCGCAAGGGATAAGGTGGAGGACAGTCTTCTCTCCATTTACATAGAGCGTATGTCCTGCGTTTGCGCCCCCCTGAAACCTGACAACTGCGTCTGCTTTTTCGGAAAGGTTATCAACTGCCCGGCCTTTGCCCTCATCGCCATATGCCATCCCAACTACTACTGTTACTACCATTTCTTAACTCCATTATTTGGTTTTGTATTATTACAAGAATTTTGTAGCAGATTCAAGCGTTTCTGTCAATTAGACTTAAAAGTGTCTAAAAGAGAAAGCACTTCTTCAAGTGTTTCTTCTAGGTCATCACAGACTACGGAATAATCGCATACATTTTGGTAATGTTCAATCTCGTTCTCTACCAAACGAAGTCTTCTCTTAATAGATTCTGCGGTTCTACCATCTCTCATAAGCCTAGACTCTAGTTCTTCGAGACTTGGAGGTACTAGTAAGATCGATAGGACAGTGGAAATCCCAAATTCCTTTTTCAGTTGAGTAATACCGTCTCCGGCTACCACACTCACCAGATCTTTTCCTTCGGACATAGGATCTTCAAAAGTATGTCTGAGATAGGAATAGATATTTCCATCGTATTCGATATGCTCTAACGAATTACCATTCTCAATATGGGTTTCTATCTCTTCCCTAGTTAGAAATAGATAGTCAACTCCATGTTTTTCGTTGGGCCGGGGATCCCTAGAAGTAGCACTAATAGCTAAACTCATATTAGAGTCTCCAATAAAGGATACTAGCATATTGGCAATTGTAGTTTTACCTACTCCCGAAGGTCCTGAAATAGTCAGGATAACCTGATTTTCTTTAACTAGAAAATACTTCATACCTCAATCATCCTTGCTTTTCAATAGTTTGGCATGAGGTAAAGATTCCAACTGACTGGAGTGAGATACCCTAATAAATTGAGCTTCTTTCTGAAATCCTTCTAAGTCAGTAAATCCGGTAGAAGCTATAGAACTCTGGATTCCTTCTCTAATTTGGTCAAAAATATTCTTGACGGGTCCCTGATAAGGTACCATTGTCGACACACCCTCTACATTTTTTACTTCGGAATTGATAGCTTTCTTGGCAGAAGCAGATGCCATTCCACGAAATTCTTTGTAAAGATTGCCACTTGGTTCTTTTACAATAATATCTCCAGGAGTTTCGTTGGTTCCCGATAGCATTCCACCTAGCATCCCCGCACATGCCCCTGCACCCAGAGCTTTCGCTAAGGCTCCACTATTTCGGATACCCCCATCAGCAACGACATGATAGGGAGTTTCACTTTCCACCAAGTCGATAACCGCCTGTAAAGTAGGATTTCCAATGCCAGCCCTTACTCGGGTCAGGCAAGCAGAATTATGGACAACGACATTATTGGCAATAAAACTATGAGTGGGGCAGTCCACTTCGATATCATAGGTAGGAAACAATTCTTCTAACTCTTCAGATGCTGAATGAAGATTAACTCTGTTATATTTTTCCACAATATTAAGAGGATGGTCACTGTTAATTCGATACTCAAAAGAATCGCTCAAATTTTCCTCAACCATCTCCAAAGTATTACTAGTAGACCGTCGAGGCTTCCTTCCATATGGTAATTTTTCAAAGAGAGATATACAAAGAAAGTTAAATAGTTCCATTAAGTGTGGAGACGTGTTAGTAAATCCCAATCGGGTTCCCTCTTCGTGACCATCGCTTGCTATTAGTCCTTCATAAATTCCTAAAAGGTATTCAGAGTTAGAGCAATAAAACCTATGCGGGAGATGCTTATCTGTCTTTGTACCAAACTCTGAAAATAACCTACTAATTGGAGCGCATCTGCAATGGACTACCCACATGTTTCTTTTTTTACTCATTTTTATTTTGGAATTATTTCCAAAAACTTCTTGCAAAATATTCTGAACTTTTTCTGCTAAGTGTTTTTCCTCTTTTCCAAAATACCATTTGGTTCGGGCTGTTGAGTTCCGTTTACGGATTCCATTTCTTCCTTTTCTACCATAGTCATATACTTGCGAAAATCCATCCCCAAGAAATGCACCAAAAAGAAACCCTAAGTCATGCGAAGGGGATAGAGGTTCCTTCAATTCAAGACCATTTTTATAACTACGTCTAGCTAATGCGTAGTTATTCATATCAATTTCAAATGAGTCTTGAAGTTCAAAATCTATATGGGAGGGATAAAGCATTTCCTCGCAATTTTCCAAAGATTTCCATCCTACAGATCCTTTTTGTGTTGGAGATAGATGTCTATGATCGGAAGTAGCATAAGAATAATCATGCCAATTAGCATGGCGGTATTTACGAACTTTTTTCATACCGGAATAACGTACTGCCTTAACCTCCACAGGTTGACCGTCACCATTTATGACTTTTTCATGAAGTTTAATATTTTTGATATCTTTATAGGTCCCATCCGCCATTAAAATTCTAGTGTCCCCTACGAAACATCCTCCACCCTGACTTACTTTTACTATGTCTACAAGGTCCCCAGTTTGGTCCCTGAGCCATTTCGTACCCTCTACACTTGAGAAGTTACCTACCATCAAAAGAACCCCCTCCTGTTTACAGATAGGACCTATTCTTTTGACAGTGGTAGCTACACTTTCCATATAAGCGTGTGCCACCTCCAGACAGATAAGATTTGCTCCAACTTTAATCAGATCGGAAACTTCCTGATCTGAAATATTCAAACCAACTGCTACTCCATTGATGGCAGTTTTGTTCTGAACTTTGGGATGGCTTTTCAGTTTATAGATAAGAGCTATTCTATCTTTTAAAGATTGGTTGCGATGATGAATAATTGCCCCACCTTCGTCCACAATGGCCTTTGCCATGGCTTCTGACGTAATCGTATCCATCGCCGCAGTCATTACAGGTAATTCCAATGAATACCCTTTTGGCAAGTGTGAGGATAAATCTATTTTGGAGCGGGATTTGACAACGCATAGTCCTGTAACCAGACAAACGTCATCGAAGGTGAGGTGTAACTTTTCATCAAAAAACATCGGTACGTCTTTTTTTGTCACTTCAAACTCTCTTGGATATTTCGTTAGAAAATAAGGTAGAAACTTTTATTCAAATGTGAGTTGGTCAGCAAGACCGCCCTTAATACAGATGAAAGGGAAATTATGCCCTTCCCCATTAGAATCGATTCTAATAGAAATATCATCCGTTTCCATCGCATCGCAAAGGGCTAATAGTCTGGTAACCGATAGGATACTGTCTCCACCTCGATCATGATAGTATTCCATATTGGTATAGTGATTCAGCCCAATATAGATACCACCAGCTTTCTTAAACATCTCTATCATTTCTTCTTTGTAAAATCCAGCCCTAAGAAAAAGATTTTCAGTATCTTTATCTGGAAAAAGCGCTTTTTCGATTTTACTCTTCAGGCTTTCAGGGAAATTAGGGAAAATGGGTCCTTCGATTTTTCTTTCTTTTTTCATTATAATTCTCTTTGAGTTTTAATTGTTGAAATTCGCTTTGGTTCGCAACTCTGGATTAAAATACCCAGCTTCTTTTAAAATACGAAGCTCACGTAAAGCTCCATGCCCGGATGGGAAAATGATCTTACCAGAAGATCCACTTGCCCTGTGCTTTGCCAGAGCTTCGGACTCCTTAGTGATAGCAAGCACCTGTGGTTCTCTATTGAGAAGGTTACTAATATAACTGTCTTTGTCAAAAGGAAGAGAACCATTGGAAGCGTAGATGCCGGGTTCCTCTACCCCATAGAAATCAGCTTCCTCTTGTGATTCGATACAATAGATCCTAGTATATCCCATGCGTTTAATGATATGGTGGCATTCTGCCATTTTCTCAATACCCTGACAGGAATAGCAAAGGTCTTCTTCCTCTCCTTCTTCATCTGTCCACCACGAGTACCCACAGATTTTGCAAGGTCCTCCATTGGTTTTAGGCATGTCTAATTTTTTTGTCATTTCTCTTCCTTGTCGGTGTTACGAATAGTTTTGATTAGCCTCTCTACTTCCACATGATCAAAAGAATGAAACCCTTCGCTAATTCCAGTTGAAACCAGGATATGGTCTAAGTAAAAGCATAGCTGATCGATCTCTTTCTCAGTCATTTTTAATTCCACAAACTAAATAGCATTTTTCGGAAGTGCCTTCACATCGTGTACATTCAACTAGTTTCATTGTCATATTCCTTATCGTCTAGATCTACGCAATCCCATTTTCCTAGATAGTTTTCTATTTTTTAGTTCTTTATTCATTTATCTTTCAACGATATAAGTTTTGTTTGGATACGGGATCTCATCGCTTTTGAGACTTTTCTCCTAAAATCATTTACTTCTAGATCGTCTAGGTTTAACCCCGCTACTATGTTAACAGGATTATGCCAGGAAGCAAGCTCGTTTCCTTCTACATTTTCTAGGTAGGAAAACATAGAAATAGCAGCGGCTCGACCGAAACGTTTTAATTCAGTTTTGTCTCTGAATACAAGCCATCTGGCTCCTTCATGTTTTCGGGCATCAAAAGTAAAATCTCTGAAAGGAGGAATTTCTTTGCTGGCCATATCCATCAAAATATGATTATGTTCCGAATCAAAATGGTACGCCAGTATCTGAGGAGTTCTATTGCGGGTCCATTCCTTGCTAAACTCGATAGGACCTAGTTCGATAGGCTCGGGGATCACAGCAACACTAAGAGTTTCCTGAGCGCGTTCCCAATGATGATCAGAAACCGGTTTGTCTAATACAGCGTTATGAATAATACCTTCCATGTCCTTGAAGATAGCAGGCCCATAATTCCAGAAAGCACCGTCATTAAAGCAGCCTTCAAATCCTATGATTTTCATTCTAATTCTCTTTTTTATTCAAACCAATCGTCACCAAGGACCCTTCGATTCATTTCATCATCAAAGGCTTCTATCGCCTCCAGGAGCTTTCCGTCTCTTTCGAGAAGGGCATCAGCAAGTTCGCAAATCAGAAGGTTAGGAACGGCTTGTGAGAACGTTTCCATTACCCAGGCAGCAGCCTCTTCTTCTTTTCCAGGACCAAGCTCTATTGCTTTCAGGACGAAAGCGGTAGCAGTTGATCTGCAAACTCCACCGTGACAATGAACTAAGACCGTACCACCCAGATCTCTAATCCTTTCAAAAGATGAGATGATCTTAGAAACATGTTCGGGTCTTGGGGAGTTTAATTGATCCGGCTGTTCAAAGTCATCAAAGCGGAAAGACACTACGAAGCGGTCTTCAAAATCTACTTTGGGGTCGGTTCCCACATCGCAGATAGAAATAACACTTTTAACCTCGGGCGTCAAAGCCTCTTCCAACCCCGGTAATCCTGTCACTTGAATATTCATTTCGTTTCCTTCTCCTAGTCCTCTTATTTCCTTTCACTCTATATACCCTGGAGATACCAAAATTACAAATATTATTCAATAGGATCTTTATCGTAGCAATTTCGACACAGAGCAGTATAAAGATCCCCAGCACCTTCTACAATACGATGTTCACTCTGAACCTTCAAGTGGTTTCGGAGAGCAGGGCTTCCGCATTCGGTGCAGATAGCAAGCATTTTACTGATATATTCAGCTTCTGCCATCAACCCTGTGGTAGTTTCAAAAGGGTTACATCTAAAGTCTTGGTCCAAACCCGCACAAACGATTCTCTTGCCTCTCAGAGACCATTTTCTACATACCTCAATTAGTCCCTCATCAAAGAATTGAACTTCATCTATTCCTATGACACGAATAAGATCCGGCGCTTCTTCAAGAATAAGATCTAATTCTTTTGAGTTCTCTACAAAGTGTCCTTTCAGGGAATGATCTGTATGGGTGGTAATATGCCCTTTTTTGAACCTCGAATCTTTACTGAAAGCTATCACTTCCTGTCCTGCAATCAAGGCTCTCTCAAGACGCCTTAAAAGTTCTGTAGACTTCCCTCCAAACATTGTACCAGTGATTACTTCAATCCATCCTCTATTCTGCGACGGCAATACATCCATTGCTTATATCTCTTATTTGGAATCATCCTCCCGGGTAGGGAGGAAACTTGGGGTCAATATCAGATAATCCTCTAACGAAGGAATCATCCTCCCGGGTAGGGAGGAAACCTCGTCATCGAGATCAAATTCTCCTCGAAAATGGAATCATCCTCCCGGGTAGGGAGGAAACCCTGCAATTGAAAGTGTTGTTATTTACAGTGTGGAATCATCCTCCCGGGTAGGGAGGAAACCGCTTTGGTAGATGCCTCTATAACTGCATACCGGAATCATCCTCCCGGGTAGGGAGGAAACCCTGTGACAAAAAGTCACAGGTTTATACATACTATTAACTTGTCAAGAAAATTACTATACTAGAAAGTTATCTACAGGTCAAGGTTAAGATCA
>Ga0136558_1000089_pt1 | contig 53991 bp, 65 predicted proteins | sample AntRauTorckE6833_FD_101391 | JGI IMG/M metagenome (GOLD analysis project Ga0136558, IMG submission 101391) | Saline lake microbial communities from Rauer Islands, Antarctica - Metagenome Torckler E6 #833 | ecosystem: Environmental > Aquatic > Non-marine Saline and Alkaline > Saline | place...
CTTCGTCTTCGTCTTCGTCTTCTCCACATTCAGCAAGAATCGGTAATAGATCTCCCCGCATATGAGGGTTCTTATAGGCTACTCGAATCAATTCATCGTATAAAGACATCAAAAGTCCTCTGTGTAAAGGGTAAAAGGGGCGGATTTATCTCCGCCCCTCACCTAATTAGAAGCTACTGCTAGCTCCGATTGTATAAGTGATCGGGATATATTTCAGTGGGAAAATAGGCGCATAGAATGCGGACACCCGAAGAGACGTAGGATCATTGGGATCTGGCTCTGCTCGTACCCCTTGGAAATCTACGATGATCTGCTGCTGTACAAGAGAGTTCAACAACCCCGTCAGCGCCAGCTCCACGTCCTGCGATCGAGAAGAAAGGAACTTCAGACCAATAAAACGATCCAAAGTGTTCCGACTCTGCCGCTGTACATGGTCTTTGATCGCAATAATAGAAGGCGTTGAGGTGAATCTTGACTCCGTGTTAGTCGTAAGACCATCACGAACAACGAGACTCGTGCCTCTGTCTTCTAGAACAGTGATACCTGCACCGGCCAACTTGTTTTTGTCGATATCGTCGAGACTTCGATTCAATCGACGGAACCCTACCACTGTACGACGTGTAAGTGGAGTAGCCACATCAAACTGAGGGCTTACTTGTACACCTGCAAGAGCTGCCGCGATATATGTACCGTCCACAATGAAACTTCGATCGTCTCCCAGTGGATCAGTCAGGGTCACTACAGCACTGTCGGGATATACCAGAATAGCTCTCTCACTATTCAGTCCCTGCGCAATGGATCGGGCGTCTTTTGGTAGGGTACCCGAAGCTACCCCAAAGAGGCATCGCCGCTCTTGTCTATATCTCATGCTGGATTGGATCGAAGCATGATTTACGTAAGCGCCCATTACCGATGGATCTGTGGTAAGAGGTACCAAAATATCCGGAACAATCCCAGCATCAAGAGGACGTCCCAGCTCTTCCAGAGCATCAAGGTATCTCCCAGCCGGAGCCTGTGCCCCACCTTCGGATTTGAGGACCTGTTTACAACCCACAACTACCGCGCCATTCAAAATAGCAAGGTAAGAGGCGAGAGTAAGAGGATTCTCTACCGAGAGTGATCCAAAATTTGCCTGAATATCACGGAATCTAGTGAAGAGCCTTGTAGAGAAATCGACCTTCTCATATTCATAAGAGATGTAGTAAAAATCTCCAATGCTAGGCTCTTGACCGTCTTTGTGATACGTGGTGACGATAGCCGTATCACCCTCTCCAAGGCCATTCTGTACTCCTGTATCATCTACAGTCATCTCAATGCCCGGAATAGCTCGTACACTCGTACCAGCTCCCGCTGTAAACACAGAACTTACATGAAGAGTGAAATACTCAGTGTCCGGGTAATCGGAGACGAAAATTTCCTCTGCGCCGCCACCGACTGTAAACCGGAGTCCTGTGTTTGCATCTGTATAAGTCTGACCCACGACCCCGGAGCCGCTAGATCCAGTGCCCACGGGATTGGGAGATCCCAAATCATTGAGAGCAAAAGAGTCTACGTCAAATGCAGCAATCTCATCACTTCCACTAGTACTGTCTTCAGGATCAATTCCAAATCCCGTCATGTTGAGGGCGGAGGCCGTCCCATCTTCGAAAAGAAAAGACTGAGCTGATCCGGTACCAAAGGTAGCAAACTGAATGTAAGTGCCGTCTCCTAATACAGGGAACGCGCTTACAAAGGCCAGTGTTTCTGCCATATCAGTCCAGTCGACCAGCTGCTCATTGAGGGTAGCTGCCACTTCACCGGCAGTTGCCTGTCGTTGTGCAGCCTTATCACCTTTGGAGAAGCCGAGAGCCTCATTAGCAGTCCCATCTAGAATCTCGATGGAACTATCTTGGCTGTCATCGGAAGACGTAATTCTTATTGCCCCACTCACTTCTACAGCAGTTCCCGAAGTGATTTCAGTATCTATCTTTGTTACAATTGCAGCGAGGGCATCAGCGTCTGATAGAGCTACAGTATGTTCCGTGCCATTTAAGGTAAAGATGAAGTCCAGATCTTCTGTAAGGGGAGCTGTAACTGCATCTCCCAAAAGCGTAGCACCTTTATTTACAGCACTTTCGGAACCGGAAACAGAGACATTATCCACAAAGCCAAGGGTTTCATTAGCGTTACCCTCTAGGACCTTAATAGAAGTGATATCATCGGGACCAGTAGGCACTTCACGGGAGCGAATGATAAATCTAGCGGGACCATCAGCTTCGTCCCGGAAAAAAGCTACAGCATCACCAACACCAAGGGTGCTGGCCTCTACCGCATCATTAATCTCCCCTGCAATATCAGCTCCTGTAGTTAGGCCGGTAAGGTCGACTGATACTTCTTCCCCATCCACTTCGATAATGAACGTGTCATTATCTCCGGTGATAGAAAAAGGATCCCCATCGAGGGTGTCCGACACTAAGACGGCACGACCGGCGGCGGATAGATCAAGAGCAAGGGAAGGGGCCTCCAAAACCTCTACGTGGAGAGTATCACTCTCATTTTCGTGGAAGTCATAAGGAGCTACCTCACTATTTACGAAAATAGCCGGTTCCCCGGCCAAGGTCTTGAATCGAACCCGGACCGTCTCCTCAATACCAGATGTACCGGTGACAAAGGCGTCCAGATTGGTGTTCGCTCCTGTTTTCCAATTGACATTTACGCTTGGGTCACTGAGAGCACCAAACCGAACATCGGAAAGGGCTCCGGCAAGAGTAGAGCTGGTTACCGAATAAGTGGTAGCAGACTCCGCCTTGACCGTAACCGTATCATCCTGCAAACGGTTGTAGTAGTACGTTGCATAGATCTCGTGATCGGTGGGGATCGCCTCAGATAGAGTGACTCTACGTGTGGTAGGATCCACATTATGTACTTCAACGGGACCACGATCTTGGGCTTCCGAGAGGGTGGAACCATGATAAATTTTCACTAGACCGGGACGGTAAGTGCTAACCGGGATACGATCATTGGAAATTCGCTGAAAAAGATCAAGATCAAGATCAGTACTTCGACCGTTACCCAACGTCGGGGCCTGTCCAAGCACTACGATTTTGTTCGAAGTTTCGGAGGGTGTTACAGAACGATCAACCCAACGGTCCACTTCTTCGAGGAAAATACGATTGTCCACGAGGGACACATCAATTTGAGTTTCCCCAAAAACATCGCCGCCGGTGTGTTGCCCCGTTTCTACAGTAGCAGCCGATCCCCAAAGAAGTCTACCGTTAGCGTCTACAACATAGTCACTACCTTCTAGGAAATCTCGGCGTCCGGGACTGATACCCACGCGCGCCACATTTCGGATTCCAGTATCGGGAAGGTAATCAAAAGTGTCCTGCCACGTATTATGGAAATACTGTACTACGACAGTAGCACCCGCAACTGGTGCCTCAGATAAGGTTACAGCACCCGACTGACCATCAAGCTCCGTAGGGATTACTTGAGAACCATCTACATGCACCGTAATATCAGAGGGATCTGTAGTGGTAATACCACCATTAGTCCCGTCTACAATAGGTGCGTTATAAACGTAAAAGGTACGGTTACGCTGTGTTTTACTTCCAACCCGAAAACCTATAGAGTTGTTTGCAGTACCAGTCAGTACCTCAATAACCGCTTCGGATTCTAGCTGAATGAGATCATCACCCTGATTGTCTTGTACTACTGTAGCCCCAAAACCTGCGGCATTAATTGCGGCGTCTATCTCTCCCGCAACTTCAGCAGCCGTTCGAGTGCCTGTAGTTAAGGTGACCGGATACTCAACACCATCTACCAAAAGATTGAGTGTTTCACTCCTCACAGAAATAGCGTAAGGCCCTTGGACAGTAGACAGAAGGATTGCTTTCCCATCTGTTACCTGCTCCGATACGTCGTCTTCAAATTCGGAATCTTCCCGATTGAAGAAATAAGTGACCCGAACATCCTCTCCGGGCTGGGGAGCAACTTGGAGTGTTATAATCCCACGCTCACCATCAAGAGCCGCCGGTGATACTAAATTACCGTCTACCGTAACCGTGATCTTGGTTGTATCATTGGTTACAATACCACGACCGTCTCCAGATACAATAGGGAAATTCTTGACTTGGAATCGAGATTCGGCCCCAGTCTTAGTCCCCAGCTCAGGGTTGTCCCGGTTGCTGAAATCGAGAACGAATAGATCGTTCACGTTTTCATTGACGATTCTCTGATCCACCGAAGCAGAAGAACCTCTCACCATTTCGAAATCGTCACGGGCCAGCGTTTCACGGCCCGTACCTACGAAAATGGGGATACGATTCCCGGACGGAGGTCCAGTCGTATCATCTTCAACTTGCGTTCGGGAATAAGCTCCGGGGGGAGCGTAATTTTCAAATGGTCCAAATGATGATGCCACGACGAACCTCGCCTATTATCTGTTCTAGGATCTGCGACTGATCATAGAAACCAATTATCAATAAATTACCGACTTATGAATCGGAGGACTCTTTCTTACCGTGTTGGATCGCATCACTTCCTAGCTTGTGTAACCGCTGGAACTTTTTCACGTCTTTTTGCTGCATCGGCTCGTACTCGCCCTGCGAATTCATTCGGAGAGGAACCTTTTCCTCTCCGCCATGATCTCTCTGTACTTTTCGTTTCCGGCTGTTTCGATCTTTGACATACTCCCAACGCTTCTTTGAGTCGCGTCCGATGTACTTGTCATAATCCCGATCTAAAGAGTCTACTCCTGAATTTCCCGGTGTCTTGCCATTATCGAAAACAAAACCGAAATCGGAAATGCAGCGTTTTGCTTGTTCTCCACAAGAATCGCATTCCAATGTTTCTGGAACATTTGATCGGAAAAACTTCTCTATACGTAGGCCACAAGCGCTACAAGAGTATTCTACAACCGCCATACTACTCCTTATCTACCTGTTGCATCATATAAAGGGATTAGCGAACCCGTTCATAGGAGCCCTTCTGATCAACCACGTAAATACGAGAAAATTCTTCCAGACCATTTTCAGGGGAAATGGTTAGCAGATCCGAATCCTCTAGGAGAATGCCGTTACGCTCTGCGGCCCGCCGTGCATCTTGGTCGAAAGAGCTAGTTGTAACCCTACGGATGAACAAAGGCTTCTCTACATAGAGTTCCCAATCCGTTAATAGGCTTACTGAGATTGATGCTAAATAATAATAGTCGTCACCGATATCGTCGTAGGGCTCCTCAGACTCGCCACTAAAAGAGGCGTTCTCTATACTGATACCCTCCTCCGCTAATTTTTCCCTACGCCACTGCCACAAATACATTAAAGTGAGATCTGCAAGTTCATTCCGTGTCATAGTGTCACGAGCTATAATGGTAAAATCAACAGACATATCCATCTTACCTCCATAGACATCAGCGACCGCAGATCTTTTTGGCTCTACTACAACCGCCACCACATCCGCATCTTCTAGCTGGTTGCCAAAAGCCAAAACCACACCGGGAATAGCTTCATTGTTTGAAACCTCCCCACCACCGATCCGATAAGGACCTCTGGAGGCTGTAGGATACTTGTAGTCCGCCACTATCACAGTACCCGGTTCAAAGGTCGTAAGAAACGTCACCGTTCCTGTAACAGGGTCTAGGGTGTAATCCCCACCCGGAACCGTCGTAGCAATAAGAGACGTAGTACTGAAAGCTTCAGTAACTTCATCTGCAATCTCCCCTACTTCCCGATTGCCCGGATAGAGGGGTATTTCTAATTCCACCCCATCTACCACAGCCCGGAACGTTGAATTAACAGGAACATGGGGCTGGACAATAATACCCGTAGCTACTACCGCCACATACCCAGAGGTAAAACCTAGATCTAGATTGGCGGTTGACACAAGATCATCTTCAAAACGAAGGCTGCGGGATGCTGTAATTCTAACATTCCCATCCCCGGTCTCTTCCACTTCATATTCGTCATAAGAGATACCCGCAGCTTGTATAGCAGCTTGTATATCTCCTACCACCACAGAAGAGGAGACTCCTATATTTTCATCAAAAGTAACGGAAATTGGCTCACCATTCAGCTCAAAAGCTAATACATTATTTGTACTATCAAAATCATAGGGATCTGGGAAATCAGAAGTAGCCACCACAGGAACATACCCCTCCCCAAAACCTAGTGTAAGAGAGCCTCCCCCTACATAAAGGGACTCCTCCGCTTCTAAACGAATAGACGTCCCTGATATTAGAGGAAAAGAGGGGTGGGCATAAAGATCTACTGTACCCTCTAGAACAGGAGCATTAGACAAAATCGCCTGTTCCTCGTCCCCAGTCACAAACTTTATGATCTGTTCCTCATAAACAGTGAGCAGGGGGTCGACCCAGAACTGAAAATCTGGAATATCTCCTGCTACCGTGATATCTTCTATCTCGATATAATAAACGCCGGGTTCCGAAGGAAAATACCCCCCATTAGCCTCAACTGCACGTGCGTCTTCTCGTATCCAATCTAATGCGGTACCCCCATGATTATCTACATGAGCTAGCATTATGTGGGAATGGAGAGTCCCCATAAAATTGTTAGCGGAAAGGCTTTGTGGAGTTGCGCTAGCACTCTCCAAAACAATCCCCTTCTGAGGGCGCTCAGAAAAATCGTACTTCTCCTGTATATGCTTGATTATATCCCGGTGTCGAGGGTTAGAATCAAAGCATAGTTTAAGCTCCTCTACAAGGCGCTTTTTTACTGCACGTGACAGGAAATGATACACTTACGCTTCCTTCCTAAAAATATATTGTCTGTTCGACCTTCTTACCTCAAATAAGCCATCCCATTAGGCCCCGCTGCTCCTACCCCAAAATCAGAATCGAAAATATTGGAGCGTGCATGGCGTGCGGGCTTTTTCCACGAGGCGGCTTTCAGAACATCGCCTGTTTCCGTATCAATGAAAGCATAGGCTGATCTAGAAGACTTCTCAGTCTTTGCTATACGAAGATAGCGCCTACCACCTGTGATTTCTAAGACAGGAACTCCCAGTGGAAAATCTTTGTAATGCTCAGTTACAATTTTCTGAGCACCACGAATAAAGCCCTGTACTGCACGATCAAATTTTGCGGGATCTTCCGACCTACTCATTCTTGCGGTTTTGCAAACGCTATCTAAAATAGGACGAAGATGTTGTTGTAAACTGGGCTCTTGGGCTCCCAGCTTGACTAGCTGCTCTTTAAATTTGGACATTAGAGATCCTTAGATGCCATACATATTTTTGATATCTTCGGCAGCCTCTTCCAACAGCCTCTTAGACGTCGCCTTAGCAAACTCAGAAGCCATTGTACGCATGTTCAAATATGACTCAAACTTGTCCATAAGATCCCCACCACGGTCCCGTGACGAAACCTCAACAGGCAAATCGTGCATTCGAGCGATGTGCTCGAAATTCTCACGAGTTTCGTGCCCACCTACATACTGCATAAGATTGGACAGGGCTTCCTCGTCACCTAATGCTCTTACAACCTCTTCCCACTTGCGCCACGCAGAAGCGGTTCGTGGGCTCGCTTGCACTGAGGACTCTTTTACAAGAGTTATGCCTCTTTCAAGTAGCTGCTTTACTTTTGCGCCGGGCAAGGGTCCCAAAGCATCACTTTCCATAACTCCCATTCCTGTGGGAGCTTTAATGGCTTTGTACCCTCTATCACGAAGGCGATTCCAACGCGGCCCTAGTACTCCGGCAGCGATATCATCGGGATTACCCGGATCGTATGCAATCTTATCCAAAATCTCTTTTAGATGTGGCTGGAGGTGGGGCTGCTTAGCACCAAGGCGAATTAGCTGTTGCTTAATGTTTGACATAGACCTTTTCCTTTGCTGTTGACGTTTTTTGATCTCTTCCAGTGTAAGCTTTGGCTTACTGGGGCTTTTAGGACTTCGCGGAACTCTTCTACCACCTTGCAACTCACCTTGCAACTCAGCTTTCATATCTACGTATAAAGACCGCAAGAGGTCCTTTTGCGATTGCCGTAGACTGGTATCATTCCAGTACACCTGATTGAGTATCTCTAGTGCCCGGTCTGCCGAAGCTCTTGGGATTTCCCCCCCGCCTTTGGCATTCCTCAAAAAAGTATCCAGTGTCCTATTAGAAATAAACTGGAGAACCTTAGTGAGGCGGCGGGTGCATTTGGGGGAAACCGTCACAAAACGGCCACCTCTGGAAATTCTTAAAAGCATATCACTCGTATTCAGCTAGAGACTGAACCAAAAGACCTTGAGCTACTGAAGTCATAGGATCTTCGGCTTGTCTGATTTCACTGATCTCAATTGGGAATCTCTTTCGCTGCCGCTCAAAAACCTCTTTGAAAAGGTCTAAGAATCCACCGGCTAAAGAGGTCCCTCCTGATACGATAATCGGAATCGCCTCTTGCAGCTCGGTATCACTCTGCGTCTGTTTGAACTTCTTGGAAATATTATCAAGAGCGTATTTGATTAGGCTTTTGTAATAAACGACGAGCGCCTCTTCATCTCGCGTCTTAGGGGCCATCAAATCAATGCCACGCTCTTTTACGGCACATAGACGTGAGGCAGTAGAGCCTACGGCTTTAGATGCGTGAGCATCAATCCAGTCGCCTCCACGCTGCACACTAAACTCCAAAATAGGCATCGTCATGTAAGAGAGGGCTACGTTAGTCATCCCCGACCCAAAGGAGACTCCGATCCCACTAAAAGATTCGGCGGCGCACTCACTATAGATAATAGCCATAGCTTCATTGCCGGAAATAGGGTCGTACCCCAACTCCTCTAGGATCTGACCGAAAACCGCTTCGTGATACACAACATCTTGATCTGGATTATCAAGAGGTACAGCGGGGATGGAATAGTAGCAAATCTCACCCTCTTCTTGGGGTTTGCCTACCACCTGTTCAATGAGAATCGACAAGACTTCCAGAGCGTCAATCTCCGAAGATGAGATCAAGCCTTTAGAGAGAGGACGGCGCACTTCTTTTTTGAGCAACTGTGCAAGCTCCAATGCGGTGTCTCCGAGAATTAGTAGCTGATCCTCGTACTCCACGTAGGACGTGCCACGGAGATTCAACATCTTTTTCCGCTCTGCGTCTACATCCAGAAAAGCATCTCGCACTCTTTTGGTTTCAATCGATCCGCCTACTTTTCGTGCAGATACCAGATTCATCGTACCTACATCCAAACCTACACCCAACTGCGCCCGGTCTTCACTCATAACTTTACTCCCGTCTTCTGTACTATCAGAACTAATTAAACCACTATCAGACCCATTTTTGAGTCCGTATTCTTTCACCCGCTTTGAGATGGTAGTAGGGCTGCATTCGTACTGCTCCGCAAGTTCTGTGTAGGTGGCCCCCGCTCGAAGGGCTTTTTCAAGCGCCTCTTTCGGTATGTTCACTCGTCGGACCACAAACTGACCTATTACGTATACAGAACCTAGTAATCCCGGTTACCTACCAAGATTAAACTCACACCCCCTGAATATAAAAGGATTCTCGACTGCGCTGTAAAAGACCGTTCAGGCTTTGAGCATGTCTCGCACGGCTTCTGTGAGGGAAGCCGCATTCAAGCGTAATGTGGGCTCTTCTAAAAGCAAATCACGGGCAATCACCATTATTTTTCGGATCTCAGGCCCCTGAAACCCAAACTCGTCGATCAGTTCTTTCGTGTCTAACAACCGGCCCGGCTGTTTCAAGAGGTCTACGAAAACAGAAGATTCTTTATCTCCCAACTCGACGGAAACCGCACGGAGACGAGTCATCTGCATCTTATCTAGAAAACGTATGCGCCGGTTTAGAGGGAGGCCGTAATCCATCATATCGAATAGAAAGAGAATACGAGAATCTCTCGCAGACCAATTCACCATCGTCTGTCGGAAAGCCTTGTCCTCTTCCAACATTTCCGACAGCACTGCGAGAAGTCCTAATTCCTTTAGGACTTTGAGTGTAGTTTTAGACTGACTCATATTCAGGATGTCGTCTACCAGAATAGTAGCGATAGCATTCTGGGGCGCATTTTTGAGTTTACCTGCATTTCGCACAATTGACTCCGCTACGATAGGATCAATATGGAATCCATATTTGACCATAAATTTCACGGATCGTAGCATCCTTGTCGGGTCGTCAGAAAAAGTTTTATCAGGGTCTGAGGGGCAGCGCATAACACCCTCTTGGAGGTCAGATAGGCCACACCCTGTAAGATCTATAATCTTCGCTTTATCCGGCCCCTGTGCAAGCTGTGATAGCTGCCACATGAGCGTATTAAAAGTAAACTCCCTACGCTTTATGTCCTGCGCTATAGGAGCGATCTCAACTTCGTGTGGTTTGTATCCCTTCCCCCCTTCCCCCCCGTAAGACTCTTCCCGGCCATTTGCAATTTCAATAACCTCACCCTGTAACTCTTGCCCATCTACCTCCCACGACTCGTGGATAGTGAAAATAGCAACACCGTACTGGTTCGTTTGAAGTGCGGTATGTACTGGAATTGTGGACGCCAACTCTTCTGCAAACCAAGCTGAGTCCCTACCTTCTCCCAGTGTTGCCGCATCTATTACGATATCAATATCTTTGATGGGCTGGTCGATCACAAAATTACGCACAGCTCCCCCAACCACGTAAACGTGGTCCCCTACATCCAGTTGGGCTGCAACCCCCGATAGGAAACGCATTAGGGCAATAGATTTTTTGTGGGCTTGGTTGGACAATATACACGCTCGGAAGCTAGACGAGTTTTTTCTCGATAGTAAAAAGCACCATCATGATAGGTCAATTCACCCATATTTACAAGTGTCTCAATAACATCCCCCATCAGTTCCGAATCCCCTGCCATAGCATCTACCAACTCATCAAACTGGTCCAGTGCTACATCCATATGGGACGCATCCACTTTTCGACTCCCGTAACCAATGAGTCCTCGTATATACTGTGCAGCTACTCTTTTAGCTAGATTATTCATCTTTCCCCTTACGCAATGACTTCAACGCCGAGGTAGCATCACTAAGCTGATTGCTTGCCTCTTTGGACTCAGACTGCACTTCACTCCCACCAGAAGCTTTCGCTTTCCCTGAGCGGATCTTAGACGGCACAAAAGTAGGGACATCCTCATCTATATCCTCATAACTTTCAGTAGGTTTCTGTCCCCCGGAAGATGCTACACCACCCGAAGATATAACCTGTACCGGTCGATCCATATACTCTGTCAGCTTCTCTAACAGGAGATCCTGACTTTTCAGAAGTTTGTTCGTGGTAGCTACAAGATCCTTATTCATATTACGCAAATCTTCATTCTCACGTAAAGATTGCTCTAGCATTTCAGTAGTAGCACTAGCATCTTCTGTAACAGGCGCAGATTTAGACTTTGCTATCTGTCGGGGGGCTTTGCTCGTACTTTGGATAGCACGACTTTTAGGAGAGGTCGTAGCCTTCTCCTGCAAAGTTATAACCCTTTTTTTAAGAACACACCTTTGCTGAATCGCACTGGAAAGATCCCGACTCCAACTCGCTTTTTCATAGTCGAGTTTCACCTCTTGGTCGTAAGGTACATTCTCATCTAAGTCAGAGATGTAATGCTTGGGGTAAACTCTCCCTTCAATGATTAGATATTTTTTCACGTTACAAGCCTTTTATTCTATTTGTTAAACGTTGTTTGATATCATCTGATATCTTCTTTTTGATGATTTTTCTGGCCTGATCAACGCCTCTATCCAGAAAATTCTTGCCCCGTATGCCGGGATGTACCCATTTACCCTCTTGCATACTTTTAGGGCTGGCATTACGGAAGATCACTTCCCCATTATCTTTTATAATAGGAATAGGGCGGCTGGCCTTAGTCAAGTGAGTCATCTGGTATCTTCTAACACCTTTATCTAAATACTTAGCCGCCGGGTGATCTGACTCAATAACAAGAGTACTCTCCCCTTCAATTCGATAACTGAAACTCTCTAGAAGGCGATCTGCACTTCCTTTGAAAGTGAGACGCCGGATCTCAGCCTTAATAGCATTTATAGCCTCTTCGCCCGTCTCTTCTAACAAAGAAGTACGGTCCGGTGTGTCGTCTAGGGGAGTACCCTTTGTTAGGGGCTTTCCATAAACACCCCTCAATCGGTATTTTCCAGCCATAACAATACCTTAACAAAGGATCAATTGAGTCTCTTGGGACTTCCAGTGAAATTCACCATAAGCGTCGCTACACGTGATGATTTGGTGGTCGGAGTAGTATTTTACCAGAGGCAGTAAACGGTTCACCTCTCTCATAACACCAGAGTGGGCCTCAAAAATAACCACATCATACCTACGACCACGCATCTGATTTTCCAAAGTATTCACCGTTGTGAAATCTGCACGTCCTAGACCGATCAATTTCTTATACAAAAACCGTACTTGGTAATTACTGCCAACTATTAACACACGGGGAGCATCCCCAATCCCAAGCATGTCAATTCGGGCCTCTACTAACTTGTTTACAGCTCTTGTGTGACCTTTCTGACGCCCAAAAGAAAGATAGAGGACCTCATCTTCTATATAAGCTACTCGTGTGTTTGCCGTAACAAAACCACCCATCAAGTAAGTTTCCATACACATGCTTATCAGGTTTTCCGCATCGTCCCATCTCGAATTCCATCTAAGCACCCTACCACTTTTTCCAAGAACTATAGGATCTACTCGCACACCAGACCCCTGTCTCCGTACCTTGAACCGACAGTCGTCGGGCCATCGATCTATCACCCCAGTCTGAGCCAGCGTGTAAACATCATTTAGCCTATTAACCAACATAAAAAGGTCCCGGCCCGTCTATTTCACGCCCAATTCTCTCCCTTTCAGCCGTGATCTCAGCTACAGTACCCACGATCCTACCCCCCTGACTTCCGGTTCTATCAGACTTTCTCCGAGTACCTTTAATCTTTGTTGAGGGGAACATAGTAGGCGTCTGGGTGGTAGGGTTTATGATCTCCACCCCGCAACTAGTATGTCGAACTTGAAAAGGTCCCTCAAAATCTAGGTACCTCATCTCATAAAGCGTATATACATCATTCAATTTATTATCCAACATAGTACCACCCCCTGTCTTCCTTAGCGTTAGTGGCCCACCGGTTACGGGCCTCATTCCGATCTCTAACCGTACCCACGATGCGAGAGGTCGCCGTTTGGTTATTAAGGAAAATTTGATACAAAGGAGAACACTGTGATGCGGATATCTGGATCCGAAGACTCATACCCTCCCTGTCTGCTACAGAAGCAAACCGCTCAGATAGCAATATATTTTTTCGAGATGCCATAACCACTTACCAATTTCTGGAGGTTAATTGAATAGTCTTCAACCTGAATTGTAACGAGGGCCTTAATGCTACTCGTACGCACTCCATCACTAATTGTAGATATAATGGGGGTACGGTGAGGGAGATTGCGGTACATCGTTGTGAGACGATATAGAGGCTCTAAATGAGCATTATAATCATCCCATGACAGATCAATAAAAACTACGTCCGGATACCACCCTCTCAACCCGGAGTCAGCCTCCGCTACTGAATAGTACCTGTTTAAGGGGTTGGGATCAAGTGCTGACACACCACTCAACATCGCAGGGTCGTGGGTGATCACCGCAACCTGTAGATCCTCATAACCATCTAAGAATTGGAGAATTGCCGAGGTATGTCCTTTACCTCTACCAAAGGATACGTGCAGGGCTCCATCTCTCTCATATACAACTTCCCTATCAGCCCATATCTTTTTACCGCGTACATAGGACTCGAACAGGGCTTCTATTAAATTAGTAGCATTGTTCGTCGGATCCCACTCTATTCGGCTTATAATCCCACGGTAAAAAATCACAAAGACTAACTCCCTCCTGAGATATTTTCCCAAACAGCAGTTCGTCCACTCTCTTGAACTCCGGCGGAGCCTTCCGTCCCTGTGATCTGAGGGTACCTTAGCTCATCGGGCTCATCATCCCAGTCCATCGTTCTAGTCTCAGGGAAGGCCAACCCATCTGTCCCGAGTATTGGCACCTCGTGACGAATATCATTACTGGCCAAAAGGTTTACATCAAAATGCTGTTGCAGCACCGAACCTCTATTAGTAGGTACAGACACAGGCCCTATGGAATATCTATCTCCATTGAGTTTTACAATGAAGTCCCGTTGGGATAGCAAAGGACGCGGACCCGTCCAGACGTCATAATTTTTAGCGTGCTCTCGTCCCCAGCTACTTTGCTGAGAAGATCTTTTCGAATTGGGAGGGGCTAGTAAAATCTCATAGGGACCCTCGTAGCCTCCCCTAATGCCAGTACCAAAACACACACCGCATTGGTTATAGGGATGGGGGTCAGAAGTCCTCCGGTGACACCCACAGGGCACTCCACGGTACTTGTGGATGAATAGCTTAACGCGCTCCCCACCTTGATCTAGTATCCACCTGTTCCGCCTAATAGCCTCTTCCCAGATATAGTCAAGATTCTCATTCTGGTGAATATGAGCAGCCTCCGACCAATTCAAGGGCGTCTCTTTTAGTTCCCCATCCCAAGATGAGTAACCTACTGTGGTGATCCTATAGAAAGTCCGGCGGTGCAGGGCACTCTCTATTGTGTTCGTCCGGTAGCTATAAGAGCACAAGACTACGGAATCCGGACGAGGTAAAATAGCGTCGATACGCTCGTTAGAGGCCACGTCATAAGTGGGTTGAGTTTGCAGGTAGATCTCCCCCGTCTCTCCTATAACACGAAGCGGCTTTACCTGCTCCCCGTCAATTGTAATAGTTATGTCATGGATGCTATTAGCAATAACCCCAGAATCCGCAGGTCTAATAAGCGGGTAATTTTCCACCCGGAATACCCAGCCCCCAGACTCATCATCGGTAGATAGAAAACGTGAAGATACATCTTCGCCACTCACCACAGCTACAGTGGTTTGATCTCGATAAAACTGCGCCCCTATTGGAAAATCAGTGAGACGGTGGTAAGGACCATACTCGGAATCAAATGACCGATAGATGTTTACCCCTATAATATCAAAGCCCGTATTAGTGGGGAGTAGGGATGGGTCTTCCCAATATAGATCAACCGCGTCCTCTTCTGCTGAATATGACCACTGGGCATTCACATTCATAGGAGGGTTGGGATGCGTCGGATTCTGACGCTCCTTGGTTTTGGTCTTTCTATCCCGATTAACCATAGTACTCCCTTAAATCATTGCTAGGAGTTCTCGGACCATACCATCGGCGTTGGCCTCTATCGTCTGAGTGCTCTCATCCCACGTCTTTCTGTTGTTGCTGAGCTTAAAAGTAGCAGTACGGATGAAAGCGTGATAGGTATCTCGCATCTCTAAAATAACGTTCCGTACGAAAGGGTCGGTGGGATCTCCCCATTTCACCACGAGATATACCTCGGGATCCATTGAGTCCCCACGCCCCAGACCGGAATCTGCAATTTGATATTCGATATAATCATCATATTTTCTACGAGCCGCAGCCGGGACTTCCCGCTCTAGGCGCTTTTTAATTTCCCTAGCTTGAGCACGTCCCGTATATTTACGAGCTACACGGGAACTCAATCTTAATTGATCTAGGACATTTCGAATATGGTTTCGCACTTTTCCCAGTTTTGTAAGTTGTTGTACTAAGTTGGACATTAGAAAGGGCTCCACTAAAAAAGGGTACAGTAGTTTACCTACCATACCCTTTATATAAGGGAAAAACCGACCTCCCTATTACAGGATCACTTCTTTCAGATCTCCCACAACCCGATCCATAAACATCTCAGCTTCCTCGTCTGTCGCTCGCATCCAACCGAGCACCACAGCTCCCGACTCGATGATTAGACCCTTGGGCAATCTCTTTAGTAAATGCTCCTGTACGTCTTCCTCTTCGGGCCATGCATAGCGATAAACCATGCCGTCCGATTTCTCTTCCATTACGACCAACCGCTTCCGGAGAAGATCCGACATAAAATCTTGGGTATTTGCAAATTTATGATATCCCCGTCGAAATTGCTTCTGCTTGTACCTTGGAAGAGGTACATAGTAGAATGTAAAATTTGGGTAGGAGGGAGAATGATACCGATATAGCGCTTCTTGTGTCCACATAAGCCCCTCGCTTATACAATGTGTTAAAAGGTATCTACACGGGGCATAAATGAATTCTCAAACTACCGGAACAGCACATAGGAAATAGCAGTCTTGATCACCGCTATATAGGACATCATACCCCTATGAAATTTCGGGGAGTCATCACGCCACTACCTACGTGTGGGCCAAAAGAGCTTCGGACTCCCATCCCATATCTACTCTGCTGGAGCCCTCTCATAATCTTTACCGTTCGGGACTTATTATCCATGAACTTATCAAACCTTCCCTCTGCATTTTGCTTGATTTGCTGGTACTTAGAAGATTTTTCAATCGAGAGAGAAATGCCCCCGATAGAGTAATCAAACTCGTCGGCAATCCAGTTTAGGGATAAGGCAATACAGGCATGTGTAATAGCGCCCATCATGATCCAAGGCGTCCAAGAGCGCTTTCCCTTTACCATATGATCTAAGGTATTAAAATGAGTCTCAGGGGGAGATGCGTCAATAGCCCACACCGCCTGCTCCATATATTCAATCAATTCCTCGTCCTCCCAGATATAGGCGAAGACTCGATTGAATTTGTTGACCGTACCAGAAGATGTCGGGGGACGGAAGTGATAATGCTTATCAGGATTGTTGTCCCGCAAAAGTCTACGGAGACGTTGAATCATATCGGCCTGCGTGGGTGTCCATAGTTGTGACTGTATGGCAGACTCGCGGACCACCTCAAATTCTTGCATCACCATCTGGACAGGATCATTCTGGACCTCTTGAAAGGTCCACCGTATCCTGTAAGCCCCATAGGCCGCATTCTCTGGAATCTGAAAGTGAGCGTAGTAGTGCCCAAGCTCGACACGTACAGGGTTGCGCTCAGCGGGTCCTATGAGTACTTCCACACCCGTAGTCACGTCGTACAGAGCATACGTGATGCTGTACGGGTCGATCGGCTGATCGGAAACATCTACCAACTGTATATCGAGGTCATCGGGTTCCGTGATATGTCCTCTACTTATCTGGAGCGGCATATTAGCCTCAGTAGGTCCAAGGGACCATAACAGTTTTCACCTTAAAAGATTTTAGAGCCTTAGAGACAAGGGCTCGGGCCATTCTTTCGATGTCCTCAGATTGGTATTTGAGGCTATCCCGAAACAGCACTTTATCCTGAGCATCTAGACCGTCTACTACCACCAATGTAAGACTTTTTGCTCCCGGTGTCACTCCCGTAAAGGAAAACATAATGGGATCTCGATCCGCATGGGACACTGAAAAGTGAACCATTGACCAACCCTCGGCAGCCTCTACCAAGCGTACCTTAAAAGGTTGAAGAGTCCGGGCCATCATAGATTCCAGCGCCTTTGCTCGTTGCTGAAAATCCGGATTGGCTTGTCTCATTTCAGCTAGGATGGGGCGAATATGAGGACGTAAGTCTTTACGCACTTTACCCAAACGTACTAGGTGTTCTTCTAAGGGCTCAGAAAGTTTTGAAGAGCGTAAGGAAGAAAGGGAAGAGTTTTTATTATTTTTCATAGCACTCACTATTGAGAGGATGGCGGGATGGTTCTCAAGGGATTTTAGGACCCCTTGATAGGGTCCAATAGGGGTAGGATCCGGACCTAAATAATCATCCCACCAAAATACAGAACCTTTTTCTATACGAACAACTCTTGCGTCGGTTAGTTCATCTAACAGATCTTGGGCGACCTTATTGCTAATAGGCTGAATCCCATCTCGCAAAAGATCGGAAGCTAGTTGTGATATACGAAGACTACCATGACCCGTATAAGCATCTATCAACCCTTGCACTTCGTATCGAGATTTTTTTAGCACGAGGGCTTCCTGTTAGAGGTGACACAATCTTTTGAGATTCTTAATCTCATTCGCATGGCGGAGTGCGGACACCTTTGCGGTACCTGCAAAATACCCATCACGGTATTCCCGCACGCCCTCTGCGGTATCAAAAATGAAATAGGTCTTTCGTCCCACTTTCGCCGAACCCGAAAACGGGATGTCAATCGCTTTCAAGTAGGCTGCGAAATATAGGTCGCAAGTACGAAAATCTTTTTTGACTGACATAACTTCCATAATATAGAGGGATCACACAATAACTAGCTCAAAATGAAAGCTATAATCAGCGAGCCCCTTACCCTTCTTAACCTCATAGGACCGTGCATTCAATTTCTCGGAGATAAGGAAAGCTAAGTCCGCTGCGACGGCACTATCCGTGACGGGCCTTTCTGCACCCATACTCTCGGGCATTACATCTACCCTCAACTCAATTTTCTTTTTACCGAGGTCAAGATCGGCAAGACTGACGCCCACCATATACCCTCTCCTCCCCAGAATTCGATTCATCATTGCTTCGGTCTTACGGTCGACCTTTGCAGTCTTTACCGCAGACACACGGGAAGACTCTCGAAGATGCGCTAGGACAGGGCGAATATAGGGACGAAGATCTTTTCTACTCTTGCCTAGCTGTACTAGCTTTGCTTCTATATTGGACATATTGAATTCCTTTTATTCACCACACTGGGAGTGCTACGGAAACCATGAAGAATTTCCGTAGCACTCTACCTAGTTAGGATGAGTTTTTAAATTGGACAGGGGTTTATGAATTACAGCTCAAACAACTCGTCGCCAGCGTCTGTAAAGACCTTGATCCAAGGATTAGCATCCCCAGCCTCATCCTTAGCTTCAAGCATCCCACGAATTACACCACCGTGGAAAGAGAGAAGGAAATGCCCCGTTTCGATGATCTTATAAGAAAGGAGATCTTGAAGATCCTCCCCTTCCGTTACAGTAGTACCGGAGATACCAGTCATAGCATCTGCTGCGGTTCGGATAGTAGCTACGGAAATATCATCAGCACCTACCGTTGCCGCAATAAAAGCTGCAAGTTCAGCAGCCACTGCTGTACCACCCAAGCCTTCTAAGGCTGTGGTAAGAGCCCCTTCCGAATCTACAGGACGAATATACCGCTCCTGTCCGGGGGGGTGAATTGTGTGCTCTCGTAGCGTCTGACGCTTTTCGAGATCTTGCAAAAGAGCCTTATCAAAAGGCGTTCCGATTACCGCTATTCTAGCCATTGTGTTTCCTTTTTAGGTTTCCGGGTCAAAATAACCCATTCTCTCCAATCTCGCCAACTCTTCTAAGACCTTTCCTGAAAGGTCAAAGACTATACCAACTTGACGAAAAAACTCGCCTTGATCATACAGCCTATTCCTTCGAACCTTCTCATACGCTATCACTATATCGTGCTGATAGCGTCTCAATGAACTTGAGGTTGGTAGGTCCTCCAGCGGCAATCCTTCAACTTCTTCTGACAAATCTCTAACAACTTCCAAAACCAAAGCCATCGTGTTAGTCTGTACTACACGTCGAGGTTGCCACTCAACCCCCCGAAAATCTGACCGGTGAGCATCAAGTACTTCTCGAATCTTTTTTGACTGATTACCATTCATTTAATCACTGTTATGCGGTGTGATCTACAGATACAGCATTGGAATCTTTTCTGTTAGCCGTAACAACAACTTCTTCTCCGGAGCTATAAGCTGTCCCTGTAGTAATAGTGATTGTAGTGGCGCTATCCACAGAAAAATCGCCAGCATCCAGCGCTACTCCAGCAATCGCTACTCCAGTAACATCGGGAGAAAACGATTCAAAATTGGTACCGGAAACAGTAACGTCGCCCGTAGTGGTCTGTGTGACAGTAGAAATAGTCGGAGCATTCAAAGCGCCCGTAGGAATTTCAATAACAGCAAAGAACTCTTCCGTAGCAAGAGCCGCAATAACTCCCTGCGCCACCGAAAGCCGTACTTTATCCGACTGTACGAGATCAATGAAACCGGGATTGTCACGGTCTATCTCTACCAGCCCATCAGATCCAAAGAAAGATCGGTAGTAAGGGACATAAACGCCCGGCTGTTTGCGATAGATTCCGAACTCCTCATTTGGTAATCCTGACTCAATGTCAGTTACCAATAGAGCGCCGTCTGTATTTTGACTATGTACTAAACGAATAAACATATGGGCCTCCGCCAGAAATTGATGTCTCTTTTAGGGAGATATTAAAGCATTATCACGTTACGCAATAAACTTGGAAGTGAGGATAGTGGTGTAAATCTCTACGTCAGTAGAGCCACCGTCTCCTCGAAGTGTGAAACCTGTAATATTCACGCGAGCATCCGAAAAAGAATCTCCCGGCTCTAATACCCACTCGGCTTGTCCTGATTTGAAAGCAAAGCGTAAATCATTTGCCCCTTTATTTCGGATCTCAAAAGAGGAACTGCGTATTGGGAATTGCAGATACAAACCATCGGAAAAAGAAGCGGCCTGTGGTACTGTTCCGGTAAGGAGAAGTGCGTCTTCACCTACGTCCAATGCTTGGTCTGCCGTCATGACAATCTCGATAGGACCCTCATCAATCTCCTGCCCATCTACTACAGTAGAGATCTGGAAAAAACTCACATCCGTATCCGTAACGCTATAATCACTAGGATCAAACAGGAATCGAGTGCGATGCTTTAGCTGTCCTGCATCAATTCGATAGGCATCCTGATATTTTCGCACAGTTGAGGAGACGAAGCCTCCGGGCCGGGGAACAGCCTGCATATCAGCAAACACACCATCCCAGTTGGAAGCATTCTTAACGGTATAGCTCTGGGGATAGGCTCGTGATACTGAAATACTACCCTCCCCATCTGTAGTGGTAGCCTCGTAGTTGTCGGATGACGGCACCTGACCAAGACGGTCAAACCGAATGAGGACCTCATTACCCGCCGCTCCGGAAAAGGCTTCCACCAGCTCCGATCCTGCATTTATCTCCGCAATCAAAGCCGTAGCTATCGCAGCGGAGCTGTCAGATGCTGGAGTAGGGTCGGCAACCAGAAATCTAGTGCGGAAAATTCTAACCCCATAGTCCCCGCCTCCTGTGGCTCCGTCTGCTACTACTACTTTCAACCAGAAATGATCACTGATCAGCATGTCGATCAGATTGTCTTTTCTGCGATAGATATACGACTTTTTCATATCTTATCCTCTGGCTTCTTTATGGATCAACGGTTCGTAAGACGCTACATTTTTACCGTCATCACGAGCGGCATCCCTAGCCTCAGTCCATGTCTCCGCTTCCTCTCCCCTATAATTAGGTTTGAGAGTAGGCGTCTTGACGTTTTTAGCTTGTCGGGCGGCCATATATTTCGAACGATTTTTTCGGAACGCTTTCTCTTTGTAATTCTTATCTGCCCAAGCATCCCCTCTAAAACAAATCCCAACTTCGGCAGCTTGGAATTTAAACTTGGCAGTATCTCCACACTCCCTACAAGACATTCCAGACTCTTTTTTTACTTCAAACTCGTCCAATGAAAATTCTGCGGTTTGGACGTGATCACAGGTGACACATTTAAAATCGTACTTCACTTCAACCTCCGTAACTTCTGTATGTAAGTAGCACCGACCTTTCGAGCTATCGTTAGCATGGTCGGATCAAAAATCCCCCGGTGTGGTCGGACCACAGGGAGATCTAATAACGTACCAAAATACTTATCAGAAAGCACCTCTTTTGCCAACGCCTTTGCTCTAGCTTTACAAGAGCAAGCTTGTTGTGCTATGGACTCCGCCTCGGCCTTGATCTCGTAAAACCGAAAAGACGCCTCTAAAAGTTCCTCTTCTGAGCATTCCAACTCTTCTAGCAATATCGGTAGATCCTCATTACGACTTAGTATAGCATCAACAATTTCTTCCACATTCTCTAAAAGTTCCGCCGTAAGCTGAAAATTTCTTGCCAGCTCGTACACCTTATTAGCGAATGGGGTTATGCCTGATTGCTTTTTCATCGCCGGGTATCCATATCGAAATAAATCCCTTTTGCTTCCTGCAAAGCCGCATATACATGTTTGCATACATAATTATGCTTCTGAGGATCTCTGATATCTGGTGAAGCCAAAGTACCAATAGGATATTCTTCTGCATACAGATATCCGCCTTCCTTCGCATGGTGCTCGGCACCTCCATAGCGCCAATGTCGACACGAACAGGATACCAAAACATCGGACTTCCAGTACTGGTTCTCTTTGCCTTCTGGGACCGCTCTAATCATTACGGTGTACTGAGATCGGGTCTTACCCTTCACCGTATACTCCAATTGGTTTATCGACGGATTATGGCGGACATTCAATAAATTAACATCTGAGGCCCTCTCCACAATCGCGGGATTGAGTCCCGACAATATCTCCTCTGGGGTCTTTGCCACCTTATAGGTGCGACTAAGGGCCACACGAAGGGGATAATGCCGCAGTCGATATTGAGCTATAACTCTATGTACTAGCCTATTTTTCATCTTCGAATAGCATCGTCTGAGACATTGGGAGTGATGTACCCAGTTCCGTGATCAGTCCAATCTGTGATCTCGTTCGGCAAAGGCTCTTTTAACTTATTTTCGGAATCCTCTTCCGCAGGACCTTCTCGATTCACATAAGTGGGAAAACCAGCTAGGTCCTCTATGTCCGTACGAAAAGAGAGAAGCCTCTTTACGTAAGCAGAAGCTACCCTCTTTGCTAAAACTCTCCTAGAGGTCATAGCTTCCCCTTCAAGGCTTTGTCTAGTTCTTTCCGCAACGCCGGGTTCAAATCATCCGCAGCTCCGGTAAGGGCCATCTTATCTAGGAGATAAGAAACCACAGCCATCTGCTCAAACATTCGATCGAGGGTGGTCTGATACGTATAAATCATATCACCACCATCTTTGTAGATTTCCTCTTGGTACTCGGAGCTGTCAATAAGATCAACCGCCCTTTCCGTAAGCCCCTGAATTTTAGATAGGTCTACCCTTACGGTAGAAACGGCTTTTAAGAGGTAATCACACAAGATGCGAGACATATGTTTTTTGGCAATTCTCTTGTGCATATCACATACCTATGAAGGGGACCCTTTCGGATCCCCCTCTGACAATTAACCGCCAAGGTTCAGATCCGGGAACTGAGATGCAATATGTACTTTCATCGCATCAGACTCTACTGCATACACAGTGCATACAAATAGAGGATTGGCATTCGTTTCCAAAGATTTGAGCTTGGTCTTCCAGTGCTGTCCAAAATCCCAATCGAAATTGGGCATCATCTGCCGGGCAAATGCCAGTCGAGATTCTTTATCTTCTACAGAGATCTCAGGAGTCACATACTCAGGAGCCTGTGGAACCTGTGGAGCCTGTTGAGGGGCCTGAGCCTGAGCCTGAGCCTGTTTTGTTACTTGCCCAACTACATCGGCACCATGACCGTCCCAAATCCCTTCAGGAAGGTTTGACGCTGTTTGAGGTGTTGTGCCCGCAGCATTCTCTGAAATACCCTCAGTTCGGAACTGAATACCTTCACGGACCTGTACCTGCTCTTGCGGAGCTTGCTGTTGTAGCTGCTGTTTCAATGCTGCAATCTCACGTTCCATTTTCTGCCGTTCAAGCTCTTGGAACTGCGCCAACTTTGCATTGCTGTTGCCTTCCTGCGTAGCATTTTGGCTTACTTGATCTGTTCGGAACGAATCTTTAAGGGATTCGGATCCTGCTTTGGTCGTAAAACTCACACCTCTAACCTCTTCCCCACCTTGAGGTTCCAGAACCATCTGATTTCGAAACCCAGCGGAAGGCGGACGATGTTGCGGTACCTGTTGCTGTTGTTGCTGTTGTTGCTGTACATGATGCTGTTGTGCATCTCGTTGCTCTCCACTACGAAAAGCCTGTACGCTACTTACTTCCCGATCTTCCTCGGCAATAGTAGCACGGGACGCCACTACATCTTTCTGTTGGGGAGTGGCCGCACTCATAGTAATATGAGCAGACTGAGGCTGGTACGGACCTGCTGTATTAATGCCCAACTCCTCCGTATCTACCAACCAACGGGCTTTGATCGCGGAACTCAGTTTCGGGAAATTGTACTCTTCTCCCTCAATAATAGCCACTGTACCGTTATACTCTACGACCGTGCCTTTATCAACGGCGATGCTCGTTTCCTTGTCTACACCGATGTTGATCTTTGCAGCAGCCACATAACTTCTAAACTCTTTATTCGCCATACCTTCAACTCCTCATACCAGATTGGTTCCTAAACACCCGCCGCCCTAAGCCACGGGTAATGATATACCTATAGATCTCATAAAAGGATTACCGCTTTTGCGTCGATAAAAAACATTTTTGACGAGGGTCCTACCTTGGGGTATAGTTAAGTGAGCATGACGAAATGACAACAACTAAAGAACGAAAGGAAACGACATGAGCCTCCAATACGCATATGATACTTTTCGAAATAATCTGGGCCTTATTGCCCGTGATGAGGCTTCTGATTGCCCTTGTAGGGGTTATGGATGGATATCCAGCCCCTTTGATACGCAACACAAATGTCCCCGTCACTTTGCGGGACAGCGGCATCCCGAAAGCGATGAGTACGCGCTCCCCGAAGTGGTTTTAGTTTCAAAGGTGGAAAATGGGGAACAGGTTCCGGTGTATCAACTTCTGTTAACCATCGGACACTGTGGTTACGACGATGCCGAGGCGACCTTCATGCACTTCTATGAGTTCGATACAGAAGATAAAGCCAAAGCCTTTGGAGATAAAGTGGCCCTACGAGCTGATATTTCGAGCCGGGTCACCAACAACGAGTACTGGATGCTTATCCCGGAAGTGCCGACACGCGACGAAGAGTAAAAAATCCCCCTTAATGCTTTACCAAGGATGGTACCTAATGAATTTTATAGCCTACGAAATTTCTACCGACGACGAGGGGATGCATTTCGTCTCCGCATTTGACTACAACAATCCCGAGCGGCAATTTGCACATTATGACCGATGCCATGAATACGGAAACGCTCTTGACCTCTGCAATGATATCTCGGAGGCTGACAGTTTCGGAAACGTCGAGGAAATCGAAGCATCGGGGGACTGGGAAGAGCTGTCATTTGATGGGTCTGAGATCTGCGAGGAAGCCTTGGACCAGACTCCCGACCTCTATGAACTACTAGCCCCTACCCGGTCTTAGGAGAGGTAAGCGACCACTTCAAAGTGGTCGGGCCTTAGCTCGGTCCAGCTAAAGTGAAGGACCGAGTTGGAGATAGCCTCCGGGCTAAACGGATCTGACGGGTTTGAAAAAGCAATACTCATTGGGACCGTGCCTTCGGGCTTCTGATAGGCAAAAGCTGAAAACACCTCGTCAGGCTCTATGCCAAAGTCCTCTAACACTCGAAAGGCTTTTGTGATGGCAGTGCCTACAGAACGGTACCGACCATTACCGTCAAAGCCTGCTCTTTGGAGAGCAGCATTCGCACTTCTCCGCTCACTAGAGTCTAACTTTTGAGAAGCCGTCTTGAGATGATCCAAAACAGGGCGTAAGTGCTCTTGCAAATTTGGAATATCCGCCCCGATCCGAATAATATTCTCTACTAACCTGCTCTGTTTATATTTGCCCATAGTACTACTCCTTTTTCTGTATGCAGTAAAACGATATCTTAGACTTCAAACTCATTCAGGCCACGGAAACCGCTCTGTATTTAAAGTGTACGGAAACCCTAGACTGTAAGTAGTTTTTAAGAACGGACCATTGGGACCACTGACTATTTTCCCATACTGAGCCGAATTTGCAAAAGCACCGTATTGTCTGACTAAGTTAGTATCTAGAATTCCTTTTTCATAACTTACGCTTGCCAGTGTTATAGATTTCCACTTGTACTCACCAGATGTATTAAGAGAATTCTCATAAGTGTAATGATCCTGTGTATATGATAAATCAAAAAGCTCCACATCGCCGGTCAAGTTGTAAGCGTATACTTGATCAGCCCCTATGCTACCCCATTTACGACTACTATCATAATCAAGCTCTAAACATAGAGTTGCCTCTGTATTTGTATCCGCACCATCTGTATTAACAGTCATAGACCCCAACATCATAAGACCGCAAGCTGCAAAAGCATAACCATCGGTTAAATACACAGCCAAGCTGGGTGAGTCCTCGTCAAACACAAAGAGAATTCGATCGAACCGGTCCCATGTGATATCCATGTAATATCCCGGTAGGCATTCTGTAGCGGGCATGAAATCTGTATAAGCTGCGGATGCTGGGTTGTGTAGAGGGGCAGAAAAATCGCCACCCGTGTAGGTCAAAGCAGTGGCATCGTCAAACCCCATCCCATAGCTTTCATTTCCGCAATTATAATGAACCAACACCTTAGACTCGTCATATATATTCGTAGAATAGGCATCATAATTTTTGAAATAGTCACCTACATTCCCAGAATTTGTGGAACCAGTGAATATACGCCCTATATAGTTAGTAGGGTCAGTGCTATGGGGGGTCATAATAAGCCATTCCCTCGCCCCATTTTTGACAATAAAAGCGTACCCATCGCTGTCCGGGTCACTACCAGAATATTTTGCTATGTCAGAAACAACAAAACTCGATGCAGCCAAAGATGATCTTAAATCATCTCTTAATTTCTCTACGGTATCTTCGTGAATTGAAATAGTCTGTCGACCCTTCGATGTCCAAATTGCTGAATATCTCATTATACGTCCTCGGTTGCTTCTGAAGTACCAACAGATGGGTTGGCACCGTCTAGCGGCGCTGATTGTACTTGTCGGTCATTATTTTCTATCGTCTGAAAATTGGCCAGATCGTTATTATTAAAGGCTCCTACCTCAATAACACTCCCCCCTTGTAAGGGACTGATTTTGAGATTCAGAGCATTGAAATCAATTTTAGGCATGAATAAGACCGGGCTATATGTTCAATTATTTGTGAGAATTTAGAAGGTCCATGTAGCGGGAAGCTACTTTCCGGGCCACAGAAGAGATCTTATCTGAAAACGACTGCGAATGTAGCTCTTGTAATAGAGGCTGACTACCGGGACTATTATAGGTAGTCTTCGTCTCCCCTACCGTAAAAGCCTCGTCCGGCATCGTCGCACGAAAAATAAGTTCTCGAAGATTATCTGCATCTGCAATAAGCGGATCTTCTACCACCTTCTCTACTAGAATTTCTAACTCTTCCCGGCGGAAAACTCCTCCGACCCCGTGCGCCCTTTTCGTATTGAAAAGTGTCTCACACCAAGAGATGGCATTTTCCAGATGCTCATCGTCTCTGATCCCCTCAAAATCTGTTATGGGCATAGAAATGCCAGTACCATCGTCAAAACGTACCATCATCGCCTCACTATTTAAGCGGACGGACTCTACCACGGACCCCCGCTGGGGCAATGCTCTGAGAGAGGACAGGATTGCGGAAGTTTTCTTCATGTTAAATTCCTTTGGTATATTCCAACCAAAGGTAAATACAAAAGGATAACCATTCTTTACTTTTTAAGATAGCCGACCGTGTGCCGTCGTATCAGATGCCGAAAAGACTAGACGCATAACCAATTCCTCTTCCTGACGGATTCGATCCTTGGTGGCCTTCGTAGGTCCAAAAACCCGTGGGCTCGACTTATAGGGGAAAGTTGGCACTATCACCTTGCCACCCGTATTCACCTGTAATATCCTCTGGCCCTCTTCTCCGATGATGTAAGCAGGGGCGTCTACGTCTTTATCATAGATGGTCCGTGCGACTTCTTCGGCGTGTAATACCTTGCGGGCGAAAGACTCATCCATCCTACTCATATCTTCTGTTTGACTCATAATTTCCCTCTACACCATCACGTTATATTACAACCTAGATTCTTTGGTCATGTTACCCACAACCATACCACTACACCCACCACAGAGCAACTCCGGCCATTAAAAAACCCCCGGCTCTTGCGAACCGGGGGTCAATAAAACCCTGTTATTTCAAGGGTTTATGCTTATCGCTGTACGACAAGTCGGACAAGGGCACGAGGATTAAACGCTCCGATACCTAAGTTTTCGAAGCAGGAAAAACCTATCATTCTAGCTCGCGGATTGTCCGCGCTAAGAACGGTCAACTCAGTTCGGACGGGGATACGTCCAAACATCTCGGGCTCGCCACATACGTAGACGAATCCGGCGGGAACCAAACGGCTGGTGATGATCTGAGCACCCCAAAGGGTGGATTGCAGACCAGTTTTCAGCAATTCGGCTTGGCTGTTCACATCCAAGATTTCACGGCCAAACTTACGAATGTCCGCGTAATCTTTAGCGTTCATGTAGATACGAGCAACACGAAGGTCGTGTCGTTCGATCTCAGCAAACGCATCGGCAAGTACAGCCGAGGAAATGGGGGCAACTACCTGAAGATCAGGGTTGACGCTACCGGGAACGGAATCGAATCCGTTTGTCGCAATCGAATCAAGTACGGCAAAGACACGTTCATCTTCGGCGGCTTGAATGGCTGCCTGCGCAAGCTGCTGCGATCGAGCAATGAGGTCGAAACGACGCTCTTTGATCTGAGTGATCGGGATCTCCGGGTTCGAGGCAATCTCGAACAAGGGGAAGATCACACGCTTTGGCTTCTGCACGGCAAGGATATTTTCACCCTCTTCACCAACCACATAGGCGGTGACGTCGGGATCTTTGTCGTACACGGGCAGCGCTCCGTCAGGAAGCTGCTCTACGAGGAAGGTACGGCGTCCTACAGCAGAATAATCTCTGCGGGATCGAAGCGGTTGAGTCATCGAAGCTGCCAATCTCGCTCGCCCTGCGGCGCTCGCGATGTGACGGCTGATAAGCTCTTGCTTTGCCGCGTTGTCTAGCTGGGTTGTTTGGTCAGACATATTCAGTCTCCTTTGGTTGGCACTTAGATGCGCTGGTCGTAGACCATCTCAGCGTGAACGGAATCCGGCGCGATCTTGAGGACACCGATAACAATTGCGTCTGCTGCTCCACCAACTGTGTTGTCGTCAATTGCAAGATTGGTTAGGTAGCCATTGACACTGGCATACAGGGAATCACCAACCGCATAAGTGAGAGCATTACCTACGCCTGTTCCAGCAACAATGCTTGTCTCATAGAGACGGTTGCCGTAGGTTCCCTGACCAGACATGTACGGGCCTTGTCCAGAAGCAGGACCGGGCGTATTTTCATACGCATTACCTGCGGCGTCATTGATGAAGACACCAAGGGGAACGATTCCAGCGCCTGCATCGGCGGGGCCTCCGACCATACCGTTACCAGCGTCGGGACGAGTGAAACATACGGACCCACCTAGAACTCCACGTTTGGGAGCGGATGGAAGGGTTTCCGTTACATTAGTTGTGGGTAGAGCGGGTGGATTCGTTTGGACGAATGCATCCGTTGTGAGTTTAGCACCTGCTGTGTTTCGGATCCCTACATACATGATCCGTAGCGCAGAGGAGCTTTCGGTGAAATCACCGCTTGCTTGTCCGGGAAGAGCCATTATAGCCTCCTAAAGAGTTTGCTTGATTGATTGACGACGAACTTCAAATAAGTGAAAGCGGAGTCGTCTCCAAGGGGCCTCCAAAAGAGGCCCCGTCCATCTTACGAAAAGACGTTGGAAACGTCGGGAGCACTGTCCCACAGACCTGAAAGTGGATCTGTAGCTGTGGAACCTGCTTCTTTCACCCGCCCAAGTTGATTGACTTTTTTGCGAATGTTAGCCTGTCGGCTATTCTGTGTAGCTTCAACCCCGTAGTTCTGGTTCATAAGAGATTGCAATGCATCATCGCTCTCTTCCAGAAGCGCTTCGTGGTCTAGGAGATCGAGCTGGGGCTCCATATCGATACCCAATTCTGCGGTACCCATGTCGCCACCCATATCGGTTTCCATATCAGCGAGCATAGCGTCAAGATCTTCGTCCAGATATGCACTGGCTTCTTTGTCGCTTTCTTCGCCATCTTCCTCTTTGGCATCGTCGCCATCTTCATCGGCGTCGTCACCAGCTTCTTTGGCTTCATCTTCGTCGTCTTCATCGTCTTCGTCGTCGCCATCTTCTTTGGCTTCATCTTCCTCTTCCTCTTCGCCTTCTTCTGCTTTCATAATTCGAAGCATTTCAGCGGAGCTTAGTTTGGAAGCCTCTTTCTCCTCTTCCTCTTCCTCTTCTTCCTCTTCCGAGGCAAGAACACCAAGATCTGTAAGGCGGATCGATGTGTCCATTACAGACTCATCGGGAAGGGGCATTAGATCGAGAGCTTGTGCCGCGATAACATCTTCGCCTGCACCGGGAAGAAGTGCTTCTGCGATGCGGACACATTGAAGAGCCTTTTTCTCGAAATGCTGCTCCATTTTCGCAATCTGCATTCTGGCCTCACGGACAGAACGAGCACTACGATTCTCGGGCAACATTTCGGGCATTCCGATCTCATTCCGGTCAGTACCGTCCATGTGGGACAGATCATCAACGGGATCTTCAGCCCATTCGGAAGGATCTCCTACCATATACTCCTCAACGGGTACATGAGTTCGATCCTGATTCATTGTATAGGGGTCAGCCGTTTTGCGGTTACGGCGCTTGGATTCTTTGGTCTTCCAAGATAGACGCTTTCTTCTACTCATTGATGGAACCTCCAGTAAACTTTTCCGGTGCCGGTTTGCGATATCTTCTTATCTTTCTAAACTGTCTTACACATGTCTCTGTGAAGACATAAATTGCAGTCAGATGGGCTCCATCATAATGAGATGAAACACACCCCTGTACAGACGTGCTAATACACCCCCTCTATAAGTGCATTATTAAAGAAAAGGGCATATTAATTGAGTATTTTTGCTCTTTCGAGCAATATAACAGCTTCTCCACGTGATAGTTTTTTACCCATCTGTTTTGAACAAGCCACTAAAAAGCGCCGTAGAGACCCGTACTTCTTAGCCGACCCTATTTTTTGCAAACATACATACATGTTTGTAGGAAGGGTTTCTTTTTTACCATCCCGATCATGAATATACATGGCCGTTATGATGTCCCTATTGGATAGAGTATGCTTATGAGCAAGAAATAGGTTGTTGCTCTCCAGTAAGCTTAATACGTCGAAAACGGGTTTCGTTTTCTCGCCAAGTTCACGTGCATACCGGGAAGCAAAAATCTGATACGACTTGTGAATGGAATCATTAGGTGCAATCTCAGACTCGGGTGTCACCTTTTTAGGCCCACCTTCTTCCCCCAATTCCTCTCGCAAATCCTCTACGAGCTTCCTTCGTATCTTTTCTTTGATCTCATCGGCCACATCATCAACTAGACCCGGATTCTCTTCCGCCGGAGGAGCTTCTTTTTCCTCTTCCTCTCCCCCTTCATCCCAGTTTCCGGACTTCAATGCCTGAGACATTCCAGTTTGAATATCCTGTAGCTGCGAAGCTGTTTTCAAAAAGAACTGAGTCCAATCTTCGGTCGGGGCCATATTGGATTTAATATGAGCCTCTTGGATCATGTCCTGTAATTTATCATGCTCATAGGGGGTAGGCTCTTTGGTGTTCGTCAAATTGAGGATATTCCTCATTACCGCTCCCTTAAAGGCGGGGTTGCCGACCCAAGAGGCTTCGATAAACTTTACAGACTCTGGGTCCGTGTAGTGACCACAAAGTTCTGCAACAACCCGGATCTTTCCATCGGGTCCTACGAACTTGTTACCCTTCTCATACTTGACATGGTTACACAGTTGGGGCTCATCAATCGCCTGATTTCCACACTTGGTGCAGATGGAATACGAGATCGTGCATCCCATAGACAGGGTGTTGAGATCCCCTGATTCGATCCGTGCTACGAGATCTTTGTGTTTACGATCCGTAGCTACTAGAATGTCTACATACACCGTTTCGCCCAGATCACGAGCCACAGCGTCTATGATTTTACCCTTAGACAGCTCCGGGATCTGGATGTGCTCTACATAGTTCTCCGCCCCAATGAAAGTCTTATAGGTAGCTAGGAGAAGCTTCCTCTCCCAAGCATCCCCATTCTGATTGATATATTTGGAGCAGTCAGGCTTGATGAGATAATCAGCATGTGGCCGATTAACCTTACTACCATCTGCGATAACCACATCACTACCGGTCTTACCTGACGTATCTTCTACGTCGACAGAAGCGATAATAGTACAGTGAGTAAGAAGGTACTTGTCCGGGCTGTAATTCTCAATAGTAATAGAAGACGCACGGTTGGCGAAATCTACACTACCCAGCCCAGCATGGGCCATCTTCCTTCGATAGGAATTCCATCCGTCAAGTCCTACACGGGGTGTTTGTACAACAGCTTTAGCAAACTTGGAAAAGGCCATTTGGGCCACCTATCTCAGTTAAAATTATAGCCATTCATTGAAGGCTTCAGAAGGGTCCTTAATAACAGGATCCCATCCGTATTGTTCTGCCGCCTCTTCTTGTTCATCCTGTCCCATAGAATCGAGAATATCTCCGGGAGCGATCAGGAACAAACAGTCTGGACAGGCATATAGCTTCGTCCATTTTTTATAGATGGTTTTTTTAAGTTCTGTCTTACATCTTGGACAGTGAAACTCACCGCAGTCCAGCTCTGACTTAGAGGGGCAATACTGGCGACCTTTGTCTTTCCAGTACATCGCCTCTCGTACCTCATTTGAATTGCTATAAGCTACTGTGATGGCAGCCTTCACTTCAAAGTCAGAAAAATTAGGGCGGTGGTGATCATACAGCATCTCATATGCGTCCATCTCCGCGATCCCACGATCACAGAAATGACTTGCATCCCTATACAACGGATAGATTCTTTTTTGGTATTTTGAAGCTACGAGATTTTTCATTTTATCACCCATTGATTGTCTCCAAACGGTTTCTGCGCCACTCTTCAAAATCCTCAGACTCAAAATGAGTCAGGGGATATAGCGCTTGAATAAGCATGTTGCCGGGAGTAAGGTGATTATCTCGATCAGAGTAGGCCATAAAAGAGACGTCGTGTAGCTCTTCCTTAATAACTACGGGCCTCCTGACATCTACTCTAAAGCGGAAAAGCCCTTCGGTTGGTTGCGCAAACAGAGAGGCCCTTGCATCCTTTACTTCTGTGGCTATTATAAACTCAGGTGATACCCACTCTTCTGGGTTTGGAGACAATAATCGAGGACGGTAGGTAAGAACTTCTAGCCCATAAGGCTCTAACTCCCTTACCGCCCCCGACAAAAATGCCTGAAATTTTTGAGCGGCTTCTTTCATCACTCTAAAAATTCTATCATTGAGCTGTTTAAAATCACTCAATGCCTGAGCGTGGTTTTCAACCCCACTATCCCAGCGGGGATCCTCTTCATCTACAACCCAATCAACGTCCGTACGTTCCCGTACAAGACGAGTAATATGCTGCTCTTCATCAAAGACTACTGTCCCTAACGTAGTAGACTGTCCTACTACCTCACGAGAAGAAGCTGGAGTTGTAGAAAAAAGAGGCACAAGGCACCTACCTTATCGTTGGCCCCGAGTGTACCAATTGCTTTCGCTGGCGGATCTAGTAGACCGGGTATACCAGTTATCTTCTCCACTGGCAGAAACGTCCCAGTCACCATCATTTACAGGGGACAGATCATTATCGTCCATAATCTGTAAGGGATCGTTCTCAAACTGACGCATATAAGGCTCATCTGCGTCCATCTGGTGAGGCTGGTGAGGACTATCAAACGTATCCATGTACTGCTCGTCCATATCACGCTGGAGCGTAGCAGCGTCTACCTCTTCATCTTCGTCTTCCTGCTCATCACCGTGATCCTCAGAGGATCTTTCAAGTAGATCAGAAGTCTGATCCAAATAGAGACAAAAGTTGTACGCCTCTTTTTCAGACAGACCAATTTCTGCATAACGACTCTCAACATGATTTGAGATCTTGTCTAGACGTCTTGTGAGGGCTTGTGCTTGTTTACGATTCAACATATCAATCTCCCTAATGGGGGTTAAACGGGTTATGACCAAGTGAAATGGGATTGCTCCACGCTACTGGTCACGAAGTATAAAAGGATTAGCGACTAACCTGAGACAAACCTGCTTTCTGGAAGGCACTTTGAATGCCTGCCTGTACTGCACGAGCATTATCAACATGACTCATTTTCGATCCCATATCAGACATCCAATCAAAAAAGGTATCCCAAAAAGGCTTGGCATGGGAATTTTCGGGGGATGTCAAGTCGAAACCTTGATCCTGTAGATCTTTGAGCGCTTTATCTCTATATGCCAACAATGAACCTTTATCGAACATGCTATTTGTATCATCATCATGAAACCTAACCTGCTCGAAAGTCCCCCTAACGCTCAGGTCTTCACGAAGGGAGTCTACAAACGATCTGCGTTCCCTATCCGTAATAGACACCTCGTCAGGGTTGTCTCCCTCTCCAAAACTAAAATGCATTCGGTACAGGGGCTCATCTTTTACCAACTGAGCCAAATCAGCGGAGCTAAGAGATTCGACTTTACCTACAAAATCTCCTATCTCCTGCGGGTTGGTAAAATCATATTCGCCGGGGTCAAGGTCCTTTAGGGCCTCAGAATCTGAATCTCTAATGCCAATCAGTAGCCTATCTGCCGTTGAATTTTTATCCAACATTTTACGATCTCTTACATCTTCTAATACAGAAGCCATCTCTTTTAGATAGGCTCCCTTTTTAGAATCAGGATCTACCTTTTCCAGTAAATCCTGTGTCTTAGTAAGCTGACCTCCCACGGTATTTAGGGGGGAGAACATAGAGGACTGGTACCAGTCTTTTTTCTTTTTCTGGAGATCCCGAGCGTCGTCCTCCCCAAAAGCACCATCTGGGTCTTCAATGTCTAGTAGCTCCTCGGGGCTATCTACTTCCCGAAGATCCACAGTTCTGACCGCAGCGGAAGAGTCCTCATACACCTCCATAATTGACTGAAAATAATCTCGATCTCGATCATTACCCGCCATCATAGCCATATGCTTATCTGTCTCCAGCTCAAACATATTCTGACTATAATCCAGTGCGTCCCAGCTCTTGATCTGTTTTTTGAGACTCTCTACAGCTTTTTCTCCCAGCTCCCCCTTAAACTTTGAGGAATCAGGCATATCAGGAGGTAAAGGCTTCTTACGCTCTTGGATAATTTTCATCGCCGCATCGCGCTCTTCCTCAGTACCGTTCTCCGCCGCATCATAAAGAGCCTCGGTTTCAAGCTCTCTACTAACCTCACCAGAAGGTTCCTTTTTCTTGGGGGCAGGTTTGGGAGCAGGTTCAGATTCCTTTTTAGGCTTTTTAGTAGGCTCAGGGGCTTTGTTTAATACCTTGTCAGAGGACTCACCGTCGATGGTGTGGTTAGAAGGGTCGGCGTCAGGGTGTTCCTCCATATATCCCTTGAAAGCGGGCTCAGAAGGGAAATCCATAGCTCTCTTCATATAAGTAGAGGCTACATACATTGCCATGACTACGGTCCCACCAATGTCTTTGTAGTTCATTGATAGATCCTTATCATCCTTATCTACATCCTCATCCTCCAAACGGATCCTCTCCCTCTCTTTGTCAGGGCGGGGGGCCTTTTCAGTTGGAGATTTCCGAACGAGGCGCTCCACCTCTTCCTCTTCCTTCTCCGAAGGATCTTTTTTCGATAAGATTACCATCTGCCACCATCATCGTCTTCTGCGGGTGGGATATACCGCAAGCCAAGGTATTGTACGATTCGTTCGACCATATCCGATCGATCTTTCATTTCCCGACCGACCTCACTATAAGCAGATCGGATTATCTCGTTGAACATAGCATCGTTTACTGTCATCAAGTTCCCGCGCAGCCGCTCTTCTACAGCTTGAGGGTCTAGGTTGAACAATTCGAGGATGTAATCGACAGACAACGAACCTTTTTGATACAGATTAAACATCGCATCAAAAGTATCTCGGTTATCCCGGAGTGCCAATCGAGTGAAACTAAGACGGGGATATAGAAGAATGCGGTTATTAAATTCATCGTATTCGAAAAACCCCTTCTTCTCTGCCACCGGCTTAAACAAGTGCTCCTCTACATAAGTCTGTATACGTTCTCTATAAAGCATATACCGAGTGTTGATCACCTCAATATTGATCTTCTCACCTGCGTACCCATGAGAGTCTCCAGTCAGCATACTTTCAGTCACCCCAAGACCGGCAAACAACTGCGCATTCGTGATGTCGTACTCTCCCCGGAGATCCAAAAGGCGGTCCCTCGCAGAGATCTCTTCCCAGTTTACGTTGAAGTTCGTGATAATACTGTAGTCAGGATCTAACAGTGCCATATCAACCTGCTCCCGGAGATCCTCTACATCGTACTCATCCATATCCTCTGCCCACACCAGACGTTTAGGCGTCATAGCTCGGGAAGCAATAGATGTTTGGGTCTGCCTGAGCTTGTCTCGATAAACTAGAGTCCTGAGACATCGCTGGAGTATACTAGTACCGTGATCCTCACCGGGGGGCTTTTTACGAGACAGTTGAAAGACGAAAGACCCTTCAAAAGGGTCGGTCCCCAGTGGTAGATTCTCTGCATTAGCGATAAATTCGATAATCTCTTCTGGTACGTCTTCTAGAGATTCCGCAGCTTGTTGATCTCCCATCGCCGCCGCTTGTACCAGCGACTTGATTTTTTCATCGGGTACCAGCTCTACTCGTATTTTATTACTATACTGGAACGACTCTATATTCACTTGATCAGGAGGTAGGAGGATAATCCGATCCCACCCTTTGTAGTTGTTCTGCTTATACTGCTCTATCAGCAAATCAGCATTTTCTCTACGCTCCAAAGTGGTCGTTGTTTCTCCAGTATCAGCATCCCACCGGTTTACCCTCTCAAGGTACACGTATTCTGGGACCTCCACATCGCTATCTTCCGCAAAGATGAATGCCTCTCCAATCACGTAATACTCACGGGTGGCATCAATCAGGACGTCGAGCAGCCTTGTCCGCTTAGACATATCCTCAAAAAATCGAAGGATCTCCCTGTTGCGATCTGGATTAGACCCTTTCGGAAGCGTCAGCCTCAGTTTTGATAGGGGCAATTCTGTGTGTAGATCAATAGCTTGACCGACAAAAGGGTCGTTGTTGTAGAAAAATCGGTAGTAAGATCTCTGTTCTGAAAGAGTCTGAGGAAGTTCTAGGAAATCAGTAGACAGGTGGGGGCTGTACACATTAGTAGCCGTGCCCATAGCTGCACCACCATTATTAAAAGCTCCCATTCCACTAGACCCTACGGATCCCCCAAAAAAGCCGGTGCTACTTGTAATTTTACGACTTTGAGGGCGTATCTTGGAAGTGGTAGCAGATCTTCTGCGGCTCATCATATTTTGTACTTGTGACACACTAGATACGACCACTGAATCCTCGTCTTGCTCTCGCATTTTACTTCCTATTGGCATTACTTAACTCCATTACTTCTGTAGAAACTTGCCCAAAAGATCCTCTAAAGACTCCCGGACCTCACTGGCCTGCCGCATAACGGCTGCGTCTTCATACTCTTGTTCTAATTCACGTTGCTGTATCCGACCTTCAACATCGGGAAGCCTACGTCGTACCATCCTAGACATAGGGAAATTATCTACCATACTACGCAATTGACTCAGGTACCTTGCCTCTCTTCTAACCAAACTTTGCAAATCCGAATCATCTTGACATACCGACTCCAAAGCCTGTGCTGTCCGATTTAGATTACGGATCTGAACCTGAATGTGTCGAATAGACTCATCCATTTCTGATAGATATGATTCAACTTTTGAAAGGTCACCCATCTCCATGATCTTCATCCTTTGTAAGTTTTCGTCGTAAATAAACTTTAGCGCATTGGCGTAATAGGCCCCAACTGTCAGTGTCCCCAGACGCTAGCGCCACCCATGACCCTTCAGCCCGCTCATACAGGGCTCCAATCACTGTGAGATCAACCTCAGAAGGTTTGAACCCTTTATTGATCTTACGCAACACCTGCAAGACACAAGTCTCCCAGAAGCGGTCTGAGACGTGCTTGGTCATCTTCTACTCCAGCCCGGAACAAGATCTATAGACCGTTTCCCTTGGTAATTATGCTTCCTCTGTCTTCGTCTTTGATAAGATCGAGCTGAAATAGATTTATGTTGCGCGCCGTGAGCTTCCGCAATATCCCCAGTCTTTCCAGATCCGGCAATATAATTAGTGTTCCCTACCCGGTGAAGAGTAAGCCACACACTACGTACTAATGCGTCGGCAAAGTCATCGTATTTATTAGGACCGTTAGGGGCCTCGACTAGCACCACTTTTTTTGACTTCTTTTCAGCTCTCAATTCTAGTAACTGCTTGATATAGGGGGCGTGTTTAACTGCACCTTCACTAAGGACAGAGTTCTCCAGATCTCCCTCATCGTCGTCGTCTTCGACTTCCCTGATCGCATAATCGTATAGTAGTAGGCGACCATGATACATCAAAGTCTTGAAAGCATCAAACATCCTAGACGATTCATCTCGGGTAAATTGCTTAGACTCGATCTGTTTCAAGCCCATCTTATCTAGTGTTTGCTGAAAACTGATCCCTTGCCATTGGTCAAACACACCATCTACAATATAAAACCGCTTTGAGAGAGCCTGTATCCACTCCGCTAAGGCATCAAAGTCCAACATGTCCGTATTATGCAATTCCTTTGCGTACGGAATAATCGGCTCCTCCAGATGTGGATTTAGATCGTACCAACTCTTCCCGGCTTGCCACTCCTCATGATAAACCAGCCGAATTTTGTCGCCATCGGGTCGTGTAAGAGCCACAGAGGTACGGTCACCTTTAACCGCCAAGTCAAGCCCTAAACTATGTGGGACACGGGGCTTACCTTTAACGGAGGGACGTAGATCTGTATCCAAACAGACCATAAGGTCTTTTTCTCTCTCAATCCACGCCATTACCCGGTCAGTGAATTCAGCCCCGAACTCTGTAGCGAAAGCTACTGGATCTTTTCCGTGGTGATTCTCTAAGAATCCAATAGGCACTTGGGGGTTAACTTCCCACGTAGGAGCCTGTACCATTAGGATATCTCGTGAAGCCGCACCACCCACTTTTGATTGCTCATACTTATCGTAAAACAATCCGTCTTTATTGAAAGGGGAGGAGATCATAATAATACGTCCCTCAGAATCCCGATGCAAAGTCTCTTGCGTTCCGTTAGGGTCTAGAGGGGCAAAGGTAGCCGTAGAGGGAGCGGCGGCTTGGTACACCGCATCTGCACTGGAAGCTCCCTTATCTTTGAAGAAAGCAACCTCATCCAGAATGATTACGATATTAGACAGACCACGAATACCGCTGGAGACAGAGGAGAAAAACATTACCTGTACAGAATCTCGTCCACCGTCTTTTGCTGCCCCAGTCTGGTCAAGGTCTTGGGGTGTTTGGAACCGCACGTAGCTCTGTGTGTCCCGGCTGAGATAGGGAGTGAAGAAATCACAATTTTGGAAATTGTTTCGGGTAGCATTGTAGAGGATCTTGGATTGATCCTTAGTGGGAGCGACCATTGAAATGGTAATCTCAGCGCCGTCTTGAACCCCATAATACCGCTGGGGGTTGCCTTTCCTAAGAAGTCTGTAAATCTCATAGGAGGCAATCATAGACGAGATTAGAGATTTACCACTTCTACGTCCAATAGGTAGAATCAGTTCGTGCCTGTCGTGATCCTGCTCTTTGATATTACAACGCCCTTCGTTGTAGAGGTACTTCATGTACTCTACTTCGGTGAAGGTGTGGTAGTGCTCCGGCTTAGCACTCTGTGCATATCTCCATGACTTAGGCACCTTGATGTTGCGTACCTGATCATCAAGGGGGAGATTATAGAAGCATTTGAGAATGAATTTTTGGACGGGAAACAAAGACATCCCACACAGCTCTTGGCTGAACCCAAGACCGAAAGGGGACTCTACATACTCAATAATGTTGAGCACTTTACCGGAACTGTATCCGTCAGAAGACTTGCGCCCTACTTGACGAAAGAGATCTGACATAGACATCAGTGACTCCTAAATCATGTGAACCCCGATCATGGTAGTGTGATAGTCTGGTGGGTGATTACATCGAACTTTTGATATATTTGAGGGCCTCATCTTCCCAACCCTCAAATTCTTCTCCTGCAATTTGCATTAACTTTTGCGCTTGCTCTTCCGGCATACCCGATTTATCACAGCACAGCCGAAATTTGCTCACAATGAACTCAAAAAGCTTTTGGAAATTCTTACTCTTTAGGTCAAAATTCTCATTGACAACCGCATCTCTCTTTCGAAAGTAGGTATCAATCAGTGCCTTGGTAGCGTTGATCTTCTTGGAGGATAGAGAAGCGGTATCCTTCCCCTTACGCTCAGCCTCACCCCGCTCAAAGTCCAAAGAAGCACTTTCTTTCGCAAGCTCCTGCATCGCAATGTCTAGAACATCCAGACTATCCGCATCCCCACGTACCTGTTTAAGAAGGGGGTGATTATCTTGATGCTTTTTTTTATTCTTCATCAACTGAGCCACTTCTGGGCTCGTTGGCTTAATAGGGATCTTAGGAGGCCGCCCACGACCACGGCTCTTTTCCTTTTTCTCCAAAGTGATGACCTGCACCTGCAACTCTTTTGTATTACTCATACCAACTCCAATCACTCAAGAATTAGACCGCCACCAAAATTTATATCCATAGCGGGTTTACGCTTACCATGAAAATCAATCTCAGCAAGATCCCCATCCTGCGCTATAGGAGCCATGTCAAAATCTACCATTAGCTCATCTCCAGAAGCCGCAATGTCAGGTGACAGACTAATAGAGTCCAAAGCTACCTTTGTATTGGCAGTCTTTTGTTTACTGGAGCGGGCCTTTACCAGATTGCGGGCATATAGAAGGCAACGGTCAGTTTTGTCATAAACACAGCCACTGCATTTAGATGCTCGCACAATTTCCTTCACGGACGACCCTACTTTGCGAGTCCCCTCAGAGCAGTCGTCAAAACTATCTGCCGTAATATATGCCTCACCATAATGACCTTCCGATTCTCGGAAAGCTATAATAACGGGAGCATACTCTAGGAGTTGGGCGTAAGAGAATTCGTCTTTCAGTTCCGATGCTAACTTTTGCCCACGGCTGCCTTCCAGTAAACGATCTCGAAGAAACCTTCCCATTTTGGTTCGTAGCATTTCTGCCGTGGGAGCCATAATTCCCGAAGGCTTATAATTCCCTGACAGGACGGCTGATAGAATCTCACGGGCATCTTCTTTGGCCGTATTAGACGCACGCAGGTTGGTGGCTACTTTACCTTCTCCGGACAGATACACCCTACGAAGGCGATCTAGTCCTATTTTAGCGGCTAGTACCCGCAGAAAGTCTTCTCCTACAGGAGAGGAGAATACGCTACGTAAGCAAGTCATTGAGGTTGCTTCCGAAGCTCGTACGGAAGGTAGAGCCTTCTTTATCTTATCCGCAGGTTTTACCGAACCACTATATACCGACTCGGTGTACTTATCAGGAAGAGCAAACACCTTTTTAGCAAATGCTCGTACCTCATCAGAACCAGAACCAGACAATGCGGAGATTACATCCCGGATCGTCTCATTACGGTCCGACCCTACATAACCCTTCACCGCCGCCACCTTTTGTGCAATCCTGAAATGGACTTCTGGATTGCTGAAAAACTGACCTTGGTTGTTAGGAGTCAATAGCGGTAGGTCTGACAGTTCAGGATTGGAGGCTGTTGCTGCCTCGATCTCTTTGGGAGAAGCTAAACTAGTTGAGACATACAAGCGACCTAGTAAGTGTAGGTGCTCTGCTAAATCAGAATCTTCGGCTACGAAAGAGGCTACCCGAGAACTGTGATCACCACGCAACATACGGGCTACCATCGATTTTCGGTACGCAACCTCAGAGGGGTTTTGTACTACCATTCTTTCGTGCTTATTGACCTCTTGTAACCTCTGGTCCGCCTCTTTGGAGGTAATACCTTTAGTCGGATCATAAATAACCTGTGCAGCGTACTGACGGGCCTTATGTGGGAGAGGATTTTTATAAACTCCCTGTGCGAAGCGTCGTACCTTGGTATCAGAGGTCTTCTGTAGACGAGCGAATAGCCGTTCGAACTGCTTTTTCTTCTTAGCAGTCATCTCATGCCCAAACTTGGACACAAAATAACGACTGACTACATGGGTCAAAGCTGTATCAGATCGGATATCAAATTGAGCCGCCTGTGCAAATCGGTTATCTAACTCCACCTCTTCAAACGGTATCCCTACTACAATTGGAGGAACAGTACCAAGATCCGACATGAATTCCGAAGCTACCTTGTAGGTCGGAAAATAAGACAGGTCAAGATAGAGGTTGCCTAGTAGATAAGATTCGCTTTTGAGAGAAGCTAACACAGGGTCCATCTCTACCAGCTCTTGTACGTTAGGACCGTGGTTCCCCCGCATCATCTCCTGTGCAATTCGGCAAACTTTATGCTGTTTACGAACGTCAGCAACAATCTCTTGTTTGATATTCGACGAACGAAGTTTAGCTACCGCCTCCTCATAAGTAACGCCCGCCGTTGGGTCTGGCATTACCGGCTTACCATCCAAGGGCTTCTGAGAGGGCTTAGGTGCCGCTAGAATCGCTTTCTGTAGACGAGCCTTTATGGGAAGGTTCGCAAAGGGTTGGAGGTCTTTACCTTCAATCTGGAGTCTATCCTCGTACTCTTCCCAAAGGTCTTGGGTGTAATCGACTACATCGAAAACCAGCTCTTTTTGGAAAACAGAGCATCGACCCTCTAGATTATGGATACAACCCGAACACTTATTCTTGGCGAGAACGTATTTGGCTTTTTTGGTATTAGCAGTCAATCCTTTGACTACCCCACCCTTGTAACAATCTTCCGACAGGCTAGAGTCCACATATACGGAACCAAGAAGGCCCCGCTCCGTGAGTACATTCCGCACCGCCTCTTTTGAAATAGCAAGCACATCCGAATCGAAATTGCGCTTTAGGATCTTAATCAGATCCTTTCCCTTTACCCCCGCCTGTAGATGGCGCTTAGAGAATTTCTCAACAATCTCAATTGTAGCTGCTTTTTCCGAAGCATCTTTTGCCGTCAGGGGTTCAGCACTAAAAGAGGAAGTGTGTAGGTCTTGATTAACCGGGGACAGGTTATACTGATCTCCCTCAGAAAAATCTCCCCACTGAGCTTCCAATTCTGGTATGGAGTTGTGCTCAGGTTCGGGCAAAGTATCAAGGGCTCTATATTCCTCTTCATCAACCTCCAGCCAATCTAAATCCGCCAGCGGCTTAGCGTTGATGATGTCCCCAATGTCTCCTAGATCTGACATATACGATCTCCAATTTGAGGACAGCCTTACTGTCCTAGTTCCAAAAGTCCAGATTTCAATACTAAAATACTATCCAGATCTTCCAGACTTGCACACTACCTGAATTGCAAAACCCACTCCCAGTGGAGGAGGCCAGAATACTTTATTTACCTAAAGACTCATCCACATCTTTTTTGACTTTTTCTTCATACTCTTCATCAACAAAGCCTTCGGGATCCTCTGCAATATCCTCTGAGTCCGACATCATTTCTTCAATATCAGCTTCATCTCTTTCATCTGTACCAACTTCATCGGGATCCCAGTGCGGGGCACTTATCTCATCATTAATGGTGTCCTGAATGGCAGAAAGAGCACTTATACACTCATTAAATCCCTCCCTCATATCCGAAATATCTTGGACGTAACCTTTACCTCCAAGTTTACCGTCCGGACTGATATTAGAAGATTTGATTTTGGTGAAAGTGCCGTAGGCAGACACTAAATGCCCCAGAGCACACGAAATAGACCAGAGCACTTTGGCTAAGGGCTTTTTCGCTTTCGGGTTGAATTTGTAATCGTCAGTGATATCCCGTGCTTCTTCGTCGGGGCCATAATCTTTGACGAAACGAACTTCACCCGCCGTGCGGAGCATACTACCCGTTTTTTGCCTCATATATTCTGAGGCGACTCTTTTTACCAGACGATGACGCCTGTCTGAAGACCATTCACTCATATCTCACACCTTTAAGGGATTGCCGTCTTCATCAAAAAGGCGCTCGATAACCCACTCACCAGCATCGGACTGAGTAAGCGACCACAGGTCTCTTTCCGATTTGCGAATTAATGTATCACTGGCCACACGAGTAAAGCCCGCTAGCTGATCTACGCTCGAAACACGCATTTTGCGCGGAGTATCCCCTGTATCAGAAGATACCAAATCACGCAGATCTTGGACAGGTTCTACGTCATCTGAGTCGGACAAAAAAGAGTCCATTCCAGAAGACTGCATAACCACCGACCCCATATCAAAATCTTTGTAACCCATGACGATCCTTTTAGAGGCCCGAATAATCTAGGCCAGTATTTTTAGCTTTAGCTTGAATAGTATCTACTACCGTGTGGTCCGTTGAAATGAAGAGGACATAATCGAAGCCCCTCCTACACGATACCTTCTCACCGTGAGATTGCTGGACCTCAGTAGTGAACCGTGATAGGTGCTGTTCATTTGTGAAATAAACGGTGAGAGTGGACGATGCCTCTAGTACCTTATCGAGATACGAGGCCGCCACTTTCTTCGACATGATCACTTTTCGCAGACAGCTTTTCATTGTGTAACACTGAGGTTATAGATGCATGATTCCTAAAACGGTAGTATATAAACAGAATACTGAATCAAGAGATAGTGAAAGCGGGCCTATCCGACCATTTCGGCAACTTGATTTCCCGAAGAATGTTGAAATTGTACCGGATCTTCACAAAGGTCTTGTAATACTGAGAAAAAAGAAGTAACTCTTCATCTTGTAAATCTTCGGGGATTTCTTCGAGATCTCCTACAACCCCCTTCAATAAATTCTCTAGCTCCTCCGCCTCGATATCATCGGTGTCTCTAAGATCTTTATAGGAGGCTATCCCTTCCGAAATATTTAACACTTCCGAAAGCTCGCTATCGCTTTTCTGGACCCATGCATATATTTTATCTGATAAAATATCACCCATCCTAGCTAGATTGGCTATAAATCGGTGTCTTACCCGCCCCTGACTAATACTTAAAATCTCTGCTACTTCGGACTGACACGTGGACTCGAACATTTCGGAAAAAATTCGGGCGTCCAGCTTCGTAGGCATCACAGGAAGAAGGTCTTCATAAAGCTCTTGCTTCGTGACTTCCGGTATCTCAATCAAAAATCGAATCCGGTCAAGAGCCCTTTTAAGCCGGTAAGAGACCGCCGCCTGAGTAATATTAAATATCTCCGCTATGTCGGTCTGCCGCTTGCTCTTGAAAAAATAGAGGCGAATCAAATCCGCCTCTCGATCTGGTAGACGATCTAAAACCTCTTTGATTTTCTCCAGATGAAGTTCTTTCCAATCATCATCCGGTCGGGGCAAAGGGGCAAAAGTGTCTTCTGTTGAAAATCTACTCGCCAGTTCCTGTGGATCTAGCGGCTGAATGTAATATGCCGACATCGGTATCTCCTGTTTTGGCGAACCCAGTCTCAGCCGAAAACGAGAGTAAATCGGCACGGATGGATCCAAAATCTAACTGATCACAAAATTGCTCAATGGTGTCTTTTTCGTGTGTACCCACAAGCTCTTCGTAATCGTCTACCGTGCGTAGCGTCATAACTTGGTGGTTAATATAAGCCTGTTCTTCAAACTCGGTCATGGTCTTGCTTTGGAAATCGGTGAGCCTCACTTCACATTCTGTATAAATAGATTCCAGATCTCCATCATGCTCATTGACGATAGAAGCTATCTTTTTCCGGGGGAACCTGTACATTCCCGGCATATTGTCACTTTTGTCCCCATCAAACGTTCGATAAGACAATAGCAGTCTTGGGGGGACGCCATACTCCTCTTGGACTTTAAACTCGTCATAAAACTTCTCTGGATGAGGGGTCATCATCACTGTGCCATCCCCTACTAGTTGCAATAAGTCACGATCACTACTGACGATGATATTTTTATGATCAGAACCACTAAGATTTTCTCGAACAAGAGTGGCGATCATATCATCGGCTTCATAACCATCGGCCTTAACTTGGTGAATCCCCATCACAGTTAACAGACCTTGCAACGCTTCTAATTGACTGTAAAGAGTACTACGAGGATCGTCTGAAGCATCCCCATCCGCCTCAGAAGGCTCCGAAGACTTTCGAGTGGCTTTGTACTCCGCATAGATGTTCTGACGTTCCTCATGACTTCTGAGGCCCTCCCACGCTACATAATAGGTTGCAGAAGGAAATCGATCTCTTAGTTTAACCATATGACGGACAAACCCATAGATGGTTCCTGTAGGGTCGCCAGCCTCGTTTTGCAACCCCTGTCGCTGGTCATAAATAAAAGCACAACGAAAGGCGATGTTCATTCCGTCCACGATCACATTGGTTTTCGTACTAGTCATTGTCGCTATCCTCGTCTATAAGTTCAAAAAATTGGAACGGAAGTTCCACGATCACCTTCATACTTTTCAGATCCACTACGTGAATTGAAGCCCGTTTGTTCTCAGGAAAAACTTCTAGGATTTTCCCCTTCAACTCGGAGTAGGCCCCTTCACACACCTGTACATAATCCCCCACCTTAATATCTCTTCGTGCCTGTTTTTTAAGCTTCGATTGAAGCTCATCAATGGTATTTTGCTCTACGTAATAGAGGTAGCGACGACCTGAGTCATCACGGGTCAAGACCCTCTGGACATATGCCAGCTCCTCTAAGGCAAAATAGGAAGATGGAGGCAAAGCGGCCTCTATGAAAAAATAGCCCTCCATCAAGCATATTGTTAGAACACTGTCCCTGCGGGAGAAAGTGATAGAAGGGATGAAAATTTCCACACCCTCCCCGACTTCCTCTTGCATCAGGGTAAGAAGCTCTTTATGAGTCTTCTTTTCGCCGTGATGGCTGAGTTCTAGTACTACCCACTTCTTAGGATCACTCATCGGAATCTTTGAAAAGGTTGCTCGCTTCTTCGTAATCTACACTTTTAGGATTGTGGTTGAGTGGAGTAGGAGGTAAACTCATTGGTCGCTTACCTCCCCGGTGGGTAGCTAAAGGATCTTCTTTCGCTGTAGAATTCACAGGTTTTTTCAGAGCAGCTTTTCCTCCGTAAAGGAATGCCTCATCTGCATACCGTTCATTCTCTTTCTCAAAGTTCCTATCTTCGGAACTTTGGTCAGCGGGTACCTCGGGAGCTTCATTTGAAGCCTGAGAGGTTTCCTGTGGCTGTTGGACTTGCTGAATGATGGTAGGACCCTGAGTGCTAACATGCACCGTGCCTGCTACCAACTGACTCTGGAGTAGTAATAACTCACACACCAGAGCATTCCGGTCCATTTTCCGGTTCGCATTCAAAATTCGATGCGATATCGTAAGTAGTATGTCGTCCGCGTAGGTAGAGCTGATCTGATCTGCCAGATCCTTCTCCACATAACTCAGACCGATAGTAATGCCCTTAGACAGACGGTAAGACGACATGGCCGCGTCTGCTATACCCTCATAAATTGAATCAGGGTCTGTCTGTGAAAGAGCTTCCATCAATAGCGCCATGCTTTGTTCGGGATCATCCCGAAGGTGTAAAAGAATTTCGTACTGCTGGGAAATAACATCTAACCCAAGCTGTTGCCGCACTGAATCAGGATTTACGGGACCCACCCGACTAACCCTCTCCAATGCATTCACCATATCTCTCAGGTGCCCCTTGCCATAATTGAAAATTAAATCCAAAGCTTCGGGGTTATATTCAATCTGCTCCTGAGCACAGATATAACGCAAACGAGACACCACATCATCCCTCGACGGCTCTTTTATACCAAAGACCATACAACGGCCTTTGATGGTTCCTCTCAGTTTCTGAGGCTCCGTAGTACAAAAAAGACATACGAGGCGTTTGTCCCTAGATCCCTTAACCGTATCTTCCATCGGTTTTAGGAGAGCATCCATCGCCTGCTTAGACAGACGATGACACTCATCAATAAGATAGATCTTTCTGTCCCCTCCGTCAAGGGTATAATAATCTAACCCCTCGACAATTTTGCGGATATTGTCCGCCCCCGTATGGTTGGCAGCATCCATTTCCTTAAAAGCGGGGCTCTCCCCTCTATCTAAAATCTCTTTACAGGAAGAGCACTCATTGCAGGGCTCAAAGGTATGGGGATCCACATCCTGACAAAGCATTGCACGTGCTAGAATACGTGCTGTAGTAGTTTTACCCGTACCAGAAGGTCCGGCAAAAACATAGCTCTTCTGGAAGACCTCACCGCGATTCAACAGCTCTTTTAAGATGTCTATCGTACTATCTTGCCCGATCACATCGGCAAACCTATCCGGTCTGTATTTGGTATCAAAAGCCATATTGCGGTGAGGTCCTTATCAGTCTTACGAGTTAACAGACACGTTGGTGTCTTGGCTTTCCGACGAACGTACTTCAGGCTCTTTCACCTTTGGCTTGTTCGACATATCAATTACAGACAGCTTGTTCACTCCGGCGTCCCAGTTGGTGCCGTGACGAGATAGAATGACCGGGAAAGCTTGTACTTCCGGCTTTCGGATCTTCCATTTCATTTCGCCATTGCTTTCGTTCTCTTCCCCGTAGCACTGTTCCAGAAGGTAATCTACCCAAGCTTCCTTCTGGTCATTACGAAGCTCCGTCCACACGTCTGCTCCGATAACAATCATGAAGTCATACCCACGATCTCCGGTATCGTTCTCTTCCATGATGGGCTGATACTTGGCCGGAATCTTGAAAGGCTTTCCTACGATGGGACGCCCATCTGAGCATGTCGCCTTCTCTTTGAAAAGCCAAGCAATCTGGGCTCCCGAAAGGTCAGGGTGATATTTCAGGTAATCATTTGCGAGTTTTTCGGGCTCATCTGCTTTCCAATAATCCATACTTGATCTCCTAGTTTTTCGTTGTTGGTCTACTGCTTTGCCCGACACAGCGGGCTACACTATTGCTACCATTTGATCGGCAATACGTCAAGGGCACTTAAAATAGAACGTGAGAGCTGATACTTCGTTGAAATCTCTTCTCTCCCATCGCCGACCACATATCGGATACGTCTTTCCCACGGACCTCTATACGTTGCACTGACTTAAATTCGGACCCGTAATCCCTCTCAAATCTCTTCCAGAATTGATTACCTCCCCAGTCAGAATCAAATACCACATAGACATGATCCACAAAGCGACAGAGAAATTCGATCTGACGCTTACTAACATTAGCAGTTCCTGTGCAAACGGTATTTGGGAATGCCCGCTGCAAAGGGAAATAATCGAAAAGACCTTCGCAAAGGTATACCTCTCGTCTCTCCCAGATAGTAGGCATCGCTGGCCGTATCCCGAAGAATATAGCATCGACCTTAGACCGGGACAAATAGAACTTCGAGTAATCTTTCTGGGCAGGGTCCGGGGACCTAATCTGAATCCCCCGTAACAAGCCCAAAGGGTTTCGCATAGGGAAGACCAGTTTCCCTCGTAACCGGTACCCTTTAGATGACCATTCCAAATAACTCAGAAGGTCCTCACTTTCCCCGGACATATAAGGAGGCCAAATCCCATCGGGAAAATAGCCAATACCAATATCACGTACCTGAGCGTCCGAAACTCCCCGACTCCTCAAATAATTATGAGCCTTCGGGTTCTGGACGTTCTTCTGTGCTGCTTTCAGTATCTGATCCAGAATCGTCATTCGTAAGTCCTACTCGTAGTATAATTACACTTCGCTCAGCGTTGTGTACCAAAATGCTAACATAATCTCCAACCCGAGTCATGACCCCAACCTCTTTAGGATCCGCAGAAAATATAAGGTTGGACCCAAGATGTGGATTGTAAAACACGGGAACATCATCACCCACGCGACCTATATGCAGGTACTCTGACATCCAGCCCAATAAGTGCGCTTCTGTGATAGCACTAGGATCTTCCACCTCTTCTGGGAGTTTAATAAAGTCCCCAGTAACCAGTGCAGCAAAACCCACAAGACCCACAAAGCATTGATGGCATTGGTTGTCATAGGCATTAAAATAAGACCAGACACCCGTTAAGACCTCATCGGTTACTGGAAATACCTCAGAGGAATTCCCCCACTCCCCCTTAGCACTCTCCTCAAACAAATAGGAGATGAGGGTTGCAAAAGCACCGTCCTCCTCTTCAACGTCTAAATTGAAGAATCCGGATCTAGTAGGCCGCTGTGGCCGCACCCTAACCGTATGATACTCTCCAGTACGTAAACTGATACAGGAAGTCTCGAAACTCTCAGGAACCGGGTAGGTTATCATAACCGGGGTTTTAAGACCCCCTTTTTCGGCTATATGACGTCGTTTACGGTCAACGTGTAGAAATTTGGTGAGGGACGACATATCAACTCCTAACAAACCATAATTTGATTTTTTGCCACCACGTCAATGTAGTAGTAGCTACCTCGGAGTCTTCCTCCAAAGTCCATAACAGCATCGCAATATCCCTGTACTCATTATAGAGCACGTCAGGGTCTTGAAGAAGCTCATCAAAGTCTTCTTTGAGCTGCGACTTGTCATATCGGTTTTTATAAAATGGGCAGGTACGAACGTTCTCCACGGTGTCGCAGATATTGCCGGGCCAATTTTCAGGATCATCGGACCCTAGCATACATAACTGGGCTGACCCCTCTGCCGTCTCGTGCCTGTGATTGTGGACACAGTTACAAGGTCGAGGCTGGAGATACCGGCGCAGGTAGCGATACCTAGCCTCTCCTAATTTTTTCCTTACCTCAGATTCATCCTTCATACCATATCCCAATCATCTTATCTTTTTAAGTTGTAGCCGCTCGTTAACGTCGGTAGATCCCATATAGGCATTATCACATTGGTCCACAAAAGCCGCATTATGTGTAACCAGCAATATGTTCACACCAAGCTCCGAACACAGCTTTCTAAGGAAATCCCCACAGGGCTCTACATATTCCTCTGACAGGGAAGCCAGTGACTCGTCCAGAATAAGGTAGCGGGCCATGTCTGCTTTGAGTACCACTAATACCCGCATGAGAAGGCTCACAACGGACGCTACACCCCCTCCAAAAGCTTCTAGGGGGTTTGCCCGTACACCATTCTCTTCTACGACAAAGTTAACGGAAACTTTACCCCGCTTCTGCTCCACTTCGATATCGAAACGAACATCTTGGTCGTGGTAAATACTTTGAAGACCTTCTGTGATGATCTGACTAAAAGACTCCGCGTACTCATACACGTACTTGTTGAGAAGATGTTTGAACAAAGCGGAGACTTTCTCCAATAAAACGTCTTCGTGGTGCAACTCCTCAATTTTGGTCTGTAGATTAACCTCTTGCTCTTGTAGCATAGTGTGAGCGGTTTCTACCCTACGAGCCTTCTCAATGAGATCTTCAAATCTTTGTGAAGTTTCAGGGGTCATTATCTCATCCGTAGGATTACAAGACAAACTCGAACGTCATTTTGCTCGGTAACCTCATGGTATTTGACGTATTTGACGCTAGCACCATCATGTGCGCTAACCCCAACGCTAATCTCATCTCCATCATACAGAGATAGAGGGCTCACTAGAAGGTCCCGATTGACAATAAAAGACAGCTCCTCCTGAGCTACCTTCTCCCTAAAAACGGGAATCTTATAGGTGGACTCGTTACGATCTAAGGCGTCTTTCATGCTCAGCTCTAGCACACCATCCTCACCCTCGGCACCCGTCACTTTGACAGTTAGTGCCATATCCTCGGGGTCTGCGGTAGCCGCAAGAGCCGACACAGCATCACTAAGGTTAGCCTTATTGACTTTCCAAATTTCAGGTTCTTCCAGTGCTTTAGGAAGACCACCGATCTTGGGCAAGTTGTAAATGGATGACGTGTACCCAAAAGCGGCACCGTCGTCAGACTCTACAAGAATCATATCGTTTTTGGAAACGGTGAACTCGCTGGTACACGTCTTGTTGAGGAATTTAATGAGACTTTTGATCTCGTCACGACCGACCTTGAACGTCAACTTCTGACGCTTTTTGATATCGGCGGGTTGGTCCCCCAAAGACTCCAGCATCTCCGCATAAGCGTCCAATGAATCCGACCCCTCTTCTGTAGGGGCCACCACAAAGAGAGAAACAGATAATGAATCGGTAGCCACCATCTCTCTTCCACGCAATTCTGTGACCTGCATATTGTTGGCAGTTTTGTTGTTTGTCGTACACTCCCCAATGAAAGGAGCGACAAAACTCAGGGCGTTAGAGAACGTGGTCGGGTTCCCCGTAAAAAGCTTCGTAGGGGAATCTAACTGTCGCTGAAAATCGGGAAACTCTGCGGGATCCCTTGAAGCAAAATGCCCCTTAGCTTTTCCACAGTGCATTGTGATGGTCTGATCTTCTACCTCCACATCAATAACGTCCTCTTTGACGTTTTTAATCCACTCCTGTAGACGCCCTGCCTCTACGGTAAATTTACCCTGACCTTGTAGAGTATCGGCAACCAACGTCGTAGGGACCTTAGTCATCATCTTCCGGTCTGTTGACCATAAGACCAACTCATCCTCACTCCGAACATCGAAGAGAAAAGTTGATCGAATATCCTGCTCTTTTTTATCCACTGCCAAAATGGCTACGTCCATTGCGCTTTTGAGTAGATCTTTCTGAATGCTAAATCGCATAGTATGTCCTGTGTTCGTGTAGGCCGGGGCCTAATTATTTCAATCGTACTGGGCCAATTTCTCTTCCGCCTCATCTAGAGCGGCTTCCAGTAACGCTATCTTACCATTTAGCTCTTTTCTTTTCTGAGGTAGGAGTTCAGGGATCTCTTTTAACTCATACCCCTTCTCAGTTGCCTCCTCTTTCAAGGCTTTAAGCTCCTCTTGTGCGCTCTTCAAACGAGCTACCTTCTCTGCCTTTTTGTTTACGACCTGTTCCCGGCGAGATTTAATGGTCTTTATACGGGTTTCAAAATCTTCAGTACTCATGGTAAACCTCCTGTATTATTCTTCGTCGTCAAGCTGCTCAAAATGGCCTCCAAAGCCTATCATAGCAGATCCTGTGTTAGATTGCGAGAGTGAAGGTAAAACCTCCTCTCCCCTCTCTACACGCTTCCACCTCCGCTTCTCCCGGCGAATAGCTTTTTCCTTTTGCCGCTCCTCACATACAGTCTCCCACGGGCAGTACTTACATGCCTGTGAACTTGGTGTAGCTTTGAACCTCATTTTCTGTATGTTGGTAAACGCCTCTACCAAATCCTGTCGTAACTCTTCTATTTTTTGGAGATCAGGCTTGCTCCAATCAAATGCCTTTTCGGAATCTTCGGCAAAACGATAATAATAGAATCCCAAACGATGAGGTAACTTACCGTGAATGAGCTTAAAAGCCAAGGCGTAAAACAGAAGCTGTCTTTCGTCAACATACTTCTCCCGGTGCTTAGAAGACTTACCATCTAGGAGAAGTAACTCGCCACTCTCGCGCCGGATGATAAAGTCTGCAAGACCAAAGAGGAAATAGCTACCCTGCAAATGAGCACGGAGCTTTACCTCTGATCGAGCGTAAGGACCAAGCAACTTTTCCCTTTTGATCCCTTCCAAGATCTGCGGCACAATTTCCTGACAAGTATTAAGAAGATCTAGCGGGGTAACTCGACAGGATATATGATCGAAATCTACATGTTCCTTGTCTAGAAACTCATAGAAATACTTAGGAGTAAGCTCCATCAGCTTATCCGAAGTACGACTACCCAGTCTCCACAGCTCGTCATTATAAAAATCTTCGTAGACTCGCTGCACTACAGACCCGACCACAGCATTATGCTTAGAGTCGGGCTCCGGGGGATCCGCCTTATCTACCTTCTTCAAGCGGTATTTTTTGGGACACTCTTGGTAGGTAGCAAAACCCGACCACGATAACCAGTACTGCCGTTTCTTCATACTCTATCCTGACGCTGCTTTTTCAAGGTAATGCAACGCCCGACTCTTTACCTCGTGATCGAATTCATCCAAACCTTCTATAGCAGCTTGGATGTTATCTTCTTCGTTCACGGACGCAGACCTAGAAAGGGTCTCTATGAATTGATCAATATCTTTACGCTCTTGCTTTAAACGATCATGCTTTTCAAGATCGAAAACCTCAGAAGCAGGCTGTACCTCGATCTCGATTGCCTCTGTGTGAATGATTACACCATCCTCAC
>Ga0136558_1000108_pt1 | contig 48079 bp, 56 predicted proteins | sample AntRauTorckE6833_FD_101391 | JGI IMG/M metagenome (GOLD analysis project Ga0136558, IMG submission 101391) | Saline lake microbial communities from Rauer Islands, Antarctica - Metagenome Torckler E6 #833 | ecosystem: Environmental > Aquatic > Non-marine Saline and Alkaline > Saline | place...
AAAGCGTGACTGTTGAGTAGTTTTTTACAACAAAACACTCTTTGGTAGTATTTACTACCGGTTACCTACTGTTGTTACTGGTAAGCTCAGCCGTTATAGCTGCATGGTCGCTAATACCAAAGGTAAGACTTACGTTATGAGCCTGTAGTGGTTCTTGTACCAACAGATGATCAACCATATAGTCGGTGAATAGATGCGCTCGTTCTGGATTGTGCGCACAACGATGCAACGTTGGATCTAAACTACTAGTATATTGCTCTGGCACCATATCGCGATACCGAGGAGACAGATATTCTTCGTACAGTCTGTTGTGATACCGAAGAATGTTTAAATCACCGCAGAGTACGTGTGGTCCATACGTATCAAGTATCTTCATGAGGCTCACAATGTCTTCTTGCTGATATTGGTTCGGCTTCGATCCATCTGCAGTCCAAGTGAAGTGCGTAGTAGCAATGTTCATTTCACCAACTTCAGCCATAATGACAGCCTTTCGCATAGTTTCGCGGTACTGCGCTTTATTAAATTGCTGTAATGTAGCACTGACACTGTGGTACTGATGCATCTTTGCCTTGTGTGTATCTTTGGTTGCTAAAAGAAGCCCTTCTTCACTGGCAGTATCGGCAGACACAGCGCGCAGGGTCAGTGGTACAAAGGTAACGTGGTAATCTCGTTTTTCTATTTCAGAGACAAACGACCGTGGAGTTTCTTGCATACACAACACCGTTGGGTTCTCTTGGTCAATAAAAGCAAAAACTTTATCTTTATGTTTAGTACCTTCAACATTTATATTGATTAACTTTTGTTGCATATCACTACCAGCTACCCTGATTAGCTTTTGACTGCCAAGGTTCTGCTGGAGCTAACGCATCGCCAGCTTGCAATAATTCGATTGAGATGCCTTCGGGGGATTGTATGAAAGCCATCCGACCATCGCGCGGGGGACGATTAATTACTACTCCAGCCGCTTCTAGAGAGGCGCAAGTTTTATAAATATCATCAACTTCATAGGCTAAGTGACCAAAGTTACGACCGCCAGTATACTTCTCAGTCTCACCATGTTCATTAGGCCAATTGTAGGTCAACTCCAGTAGGGGAGCACGGTTTTCTTCAGCCTGCACCGTATCACCGGGTGCATGTAAAAATATATTGGTAAACCGTCCCGCTTCTGATTCCAACCGATAGCCTTCTTCTAAACCAAGTTTTTTACAATAGAAATCTAACGCCGTTTCAATATCACTAATCCGTACCATTGTATGAAGGTATCGCATATCTATTCCTAGATTATTCAATAACACTCCTATGATACACTACTAGTAATGCAGTTCACGAAACCAACTGAACACATGTTTCTACTGGTCTTTAACCAAGGTGAACAATTTATGTCCACCCTACAAGACTTTTGTGTTACTCATCAGATTGAAAACGCTCATTTCTCCGGCATTGGTGCAGTCAAAGATTTAACCTGTGGCTATTACGATCTTACCAAACGCGAATACCATTTTTCTAAATACCCTGAACTAGTTGAGGTTGTTAGCGTAACTGGCAACATCATGCAGAAAGACAACACTCCTACGGTACACGCTCACGGAGTATTTACTGATACCAACAACCAAGCGTTTGGTGGGCACATAGAAGGCATGACGATTGGAGTAACGTTAGAAGTAACTCTGCAGCAATTCACTACTAATTTATATCGTTCCTACGACGAGAATACAGGCCTGTACCTGATAGACTCAAATTAAACCAACTAGTACAACCACCAAGCTCCTAGAGAATAGATTGAAATAGCCAACCAAACTAAGTTGAGTACCATTGGCTGAAATGCCCGCTTAGTCCAAGATAACCACAATACCGCCAATGAACCACTGCCGTTCAGTAGGGGATACCATAAGCCGTGCGGCGTCACAACATCGGTTACTAAAAAACCATAGGCACCAAGAATAGCAATGATGCCTAGCCAACCAAAACTTTCGACCCAAAAATGTTCTCGTTTTCCTGTAAACATACCCTCAACGCAAGCTATCTATTAATCTATTTTTTTAAGCCAGTGACTATGTCGGGCAACAATTGATTGCGCCTGCAACCAGCCAGCCACTCCCCAGACCCGACCAGCTTTTAATACTGCCAGAGCTACCAAAGCAATTGCGTAAATGATGTGATCATCAACTATTAAAGTGTGCTCTGACGGGTAAGGAAAACTAAGCGATGGAAAGTAATACAATACCATCAGGACTGCACCAGCCACACCAGCCACACGAACGCCTAAGCCAAAAATTAAAGATAAACCAACTAGAGTTAATCCCCAAGAATTAAGCAGATTTACTAGCGGCAAGATACCGGGCGTAGCCAACCATTGATACATCACTGAAAAAGTCTCAGCGTTATTCAGAAATCCTGCTGCTGACCAAGTAGGGTCTAACACTTTGGTTATGCCGGCATAGAACATAAACCAACCCAACGAAACTCGTAGTAAGAAGAGGGTGATTTTCTCTGTTCGGTTCAGGTGCTTTATCATAGATAAATAGTTAGTATAAAGTACTGTAGCTATATAGTAGTTAATTATACCTTACACAGGTACAGAGTCACCAAACTTCAATCCGACACATCGTGAACAAAAGAGCTGTCTGTGCTACTATTTAAGCACTAAATCTCTTCATTATGTTAACTACGCTTTTACTAAACGTTCCGTTGATAAATACCATCTACGCCAGTGCTGGATTATTCCTACTGGCCGGAACGACCGTACTTTTTTACGATTATTGGTGGGGGAAACAAGCCATCTACATCCAACTAATTAAGCCGTACATTTGGTTTTTGATACCAATTGTTACTTTTGGCGGAGTCGCCACCACCTTACTTTACTCAGAAGTATTTGGATTTATACCATGTTCTCTGTGTTGGCTACAACGGATTGCTTTGTACCCAATCGCTCTCATGAGCATAGCTGCCATCAAAATGAAAGACCACGTATTCTTTCCCGTATACGGACTAGTATTAGCTAGTGCTGGTTTTTTAGTAGCTGTCTATCACTATATCTACCAACATATTCCAACTGAGACACTACAGGCTAGTTTTGTACCCTGTTTGGCTGATGGTTCAGCTGATTGCGCTGACAAAGTAATGGATGTATTCGGCTTTGTAACGTTTCCATTTCTTTCAGCTGTTCTCTTTTTGTTCTTAATCGTACTCTTCTTGCACTTGCGTCGGAGTAACTAGAAATTAAAACATGGATTTATTTTGACAAAAATAATAAACGAAGTAAATTCTTCAACATACTTTTACATACAATATATCTAGCGTTCATTTGACACATAAAATTATAATTGTACTATATAAAGTATGCGACATTTTGCATACACACTCAAAACACACGACTGGCTAACGAAAACAAGTTCCAGCGTATTTACACATAAAAACCCATATCAGATGGGGATTTCCTGTGTATCTGGTTATCTGTGTAGGCAATATGTTATGACTTCGTAAAACTCCTTAATTTACTTTATGGAATCAAGACAGCTTGCCTTCAGCAAGCTGTCTTGATCTTTACAATATCCACTGAGCAGAGAAAAGGAGCTCGTTATGTCTGAAGAAACTAAAGTTGACCGTGTGTTCTGGCGGAAAGGCAAAAAGGTTATGTTGTGTCCACTAGAACTGACTGATGCACCAATAATCTACCGAGGTATCAATAACCCTGATTCCTATAACTTTCTTCTCAATACTGACCCTAAAGGATTGGGTTTTGAGGAAGATTGGATTAAAAGCAAACAAAAGCCAAGTGACACGGACCTAACTGTCAGTATCTGTACTTTTGATGGTACCCTTATCGGCACAATGGGGCTGCATCGCATCAGTTTACTGCACGGTACCGCTACTACAGGTGAAGTTATTTTTGACGAACAGTACCGCAACTGTGGATACGGGACTGATGCAAAAATGATACTGCTCGACTACGCATTCAATATACTTGGATTGCACTTAGTTGCGTCAACAGTAATTGGTTTTAACGACCGTTCGACAGCGTACAGTCAAAAGTGTGGCTATCAAGTCGAGGCGAGACTACGAAATCGTTTCTACCGATTTGGTAAACGACACGATGAAATCATACTCTCTGTCGTTCGTGATGAATGGCTACCTTTGTGGGAAGAGTATACAAAGGACTTCTAAAGGCTTCAAACCTCAGCGCGTAAATGCGCTGAGGTTTTCTTTAGTTATGCTAAATTGAAGATAAAATTACTAAATTAGAGACAGACATCTCCCTTAACAACATAATCGCCTAGAATTGTGTCGTTTTTTTGATATAATGATTAAGCTGTAGCAATACAGCCTTAGTAGGCTAACTCATTTTGTTATGACAAACCTATTGAGTTCCCGCCGTGTATAGCTAGGTAGTTACTACACCTAGGAAGAACGCGGCAGCCAAATCATTTTGAAATGGCGGTAAACAGGTAGTTTCGTAAAAGTGAAAAAGGCGCGCTAGGATAGCTCCCAGCAAGCCCTGTGACCAAGTGCGGCTTTGTAAACCAAGTGCGGACACTGTAGCAAATACAATCTATACATAACTGTTAAAAGCAAACACCACCGTTAGCGCGGTGGTGTAAGTGATTGTATACAAAGCTACTGTACTGGTAGCCCATTAATTATATCAGAAAGTGACTTGGTGTTACAACTTGAGGTTAATAACTCAAGCAAAAAGTGTGTTATACTGTAGCTACCTAGAAAGCGCCTTATGGCGTTTTTTCTGTTACAGTTTAAGTATGAATACAATTGGCTTAATAATTATGGCTATTGCCATAGTAATATCATTCAACCGAATGCAGCGAAAGTTTGATGATTTAGATTTTGAGATTTTACAACTTAAAGAAAAGTTAAAAGAAAAAGGTTTTATTGATTAGTATATATAATGTCTCTATGACAAAAGAAAAATTCCTCTCTACTTTGCGCCACGTAATACGGCACCAAGCAAAACCGCAAAACGGTCAGTGTCGCTGTGCCGATTGTTGTAATGAAAAACAAACGAATCAAGGTAAGCCTGTAGCTGAATCTTTGAAATAGACTTGTACGTTCCGTTAATACTTCGCTTAACGTGAGCAAAAAATGATTCTACTGTATTGATATGCACGTCACCGCGTGCGTATTCTTTTTTAGAGTGGATCACTTGTTCGTTGTAGTATCCAGCGTTTTGTATACGTTTGCGCCGTCTGTAATTAGTCGTGCGACTTTCGCTACGTTCTGCGTTAAAAACGCCATGTGTGCTTGTTTACCAATACTGGGCAAATCATAGCTTTCATGTTGCCTCCACGCTCTATAGCAGCCATTACAGCGTTCTTGTGAGCATGTGCAGCAGCAGAACCCTTACCTTTAGTTGCTGTCTTGTGAAAGCGCTTCACGAATCTGTTTTAGCATACGGTAGGCACACTTATACGTAACACCAATTTGTCGTTCTAGTTCTTTAGCTGAAATACCACTCTTTGCATTAGAGAATACAAACAAAGCGTACAACCACGTAGTTAGGTTAGTAGCTGATTTATGAAAGATGGTTCCCGCTGTTGGTGCAATTTGAAAGCGACACTTTGAACACTGATATTGCTTACGGTCTTTAACCTTTTTGTACGTACCGCCACATGAACAGTCCTTAGAGTGTAGGGTATTAAAGATAAACTCCAGCGCAACACCATCCGTTGAGAAGTCACGTTGTAAGTCTGAGATTGTGTATTTGTCTGCCTTAGCCATATACCCCCATTTTATACTAAGTTGATTATGTTGTCAAGGGATAGGTCAGATTAGAGAATCTTTACACAAAGCCAAGCATAAAGTCTGTTTTTTACTGGTTGCGGAAGCGGAGGGATTCGAACCCTCGAACGAGCTACCCCGTTGCCGGTTTTCGAAACCGGTGCCTTCAACCACTCAGCCACGCTTCCTATGCGTTCCTCGGTAAGAACGTTCAGATTCTTTCATAAGGGAACGTTCGTTTCCTCCTTGGCTCGGTTCGGACTCTACGTCCTCACAACGAGCCATCGACTCATTGTCATTCGTCGACCGGATAAATTATCTCGCAGGATATAATTTATCCACTCAACCACGCTTCCTACCAATCTTCCATTGGCATCCTAGCACACCTAAAAATATGTAAAAGAATCACTAGACACGATTCGTCCTGTGTAGTATCACTACAGCAGATTGTTTTTACAAATTGAGGGAGCAGCACCATGCCACAACCAACCAAACGCACGGTAGCCAAAGCCAGACGAGCTGCCATGCGTAAGCAGCTGAAAGAAGACCGGCAGTACCTTCGGGTGCTTGAATTGGGCTGGAACTACGTACTCTTTCGTTACGGCGGGTATGAGATCCGGTTCGAATACTACCAAGGGCGACTAGCCCGTAATGGGGGAGAACACCTCTATCTGCAACCGGCTGACTACGAACTACTGTTCGATTGGGCAGACATGTTGCTCACCGCCCAACAACAGGCCAGAAAACAAAAAAAGAGGGGTTGCAACCACAAATCAACTACACCTGAAGTGCAACTGGCTTGGCACTTTTAAACTGATGGCACTCCGGTGCCATCTTTTGTGTCTATAAATACGCTACAATGTAACAATGCGCATAAAGTCTATACTCATAACACTGCTCTTGATAGCTACTCTTGGTGGACTCTATGGTTTATTTAAACCACTTCCAGATACGCTCGACTATCGAAGTCCGGTGTATCCTATTAGCCAAGACCAGATCGAATTTTTAACGGATACTACTAGTCACAATAACGGCACTGAAAGCCAACAGGTTATTTTTGACCGAATTATTAGCTTAATTAATCAAGCGGATAATTATGTACTTCTGGATATATTCTTGTTCAACGACCAACTTGGTCAAGCTGACAGTGCCTTTCGACCTCTCTCAAGCGAACTAGCCAACGCCTTAGTAAGCTATTATCAAAAAGATAACCAAAACCACCTGACAGTAATTACAGATCCGATTAACACTGCCTATGGTAGTTACTACCCCACACCTCTCCAAACACTACGGAATAATGATGTTCCTTTAGTTATAACTGACTTAACGGTCTTACGCGATAGTAACCCTCTCTATAGTGGATGGTACCGCTCGTTCTTACAATTTTTACCTGATTTTGGCTTACAGTGGCTTCCAAATCCATTTGACCCTAGCCATCCTAAAACTACTCTCGGAAGCTATGTTCGAGCACTCAACTTCAAAGCCAACCACCGCAAAACACTGTTGACCAACTCACACAAGACAATCAAACTCACTGGCACGGTTTAGTTACCTCACTTAACCCACACGACGGCTCCAGCCGACACGGCAACATTGCTGTTGTGATACACGACCACCCAGTGCTACAAGACCTATACCAAACAGAGTCAGCGGTTGTAGATTTTTCACAAGCTACGAAGGAACCGGCTCCAGACATCACCTTTAGAGAAGACCTCTCGCAAAACCCAGAGATGACCGTGCAACTTCTTACCGAGCAAGCAATTAAACACACAGCTTTAGAGATGATCGACCAAACGAACGACGGCGATCAGATTGACCTCGCAATGTTTTATCTCTCTGACCGTGATATCGTTCGCGCTTTACGCAATGCCGACAACCGCTCGGTTACCATCCGTATATTATTAGACCCAAACCGAGATGCGTTTGGGAGAGAAAAGAACGGTATCCCGAACCGTCCAGTCGCTCATGAACTTATGCAACGTACCAACGGACACACCAACATCCGTTGGTGTGCTACTAACGGAGAACAGTGTCACAGCAAATTACTCCGCACACAAACAGGGGATAGAGCGGCAGTGCTACTGGGTTCAGCCAACTTTACCCGGCGTAATTTAGACAACTATAATCTAGAAACAGCTTTAAAAGTAACCGGTGCAATCGACAATATTTGGCAAACTGAAGTACGAGAGTTTTTCCAAATGCGTTGGGAAAACACTCCTGAGCATACCTACTCAACCTCGTATCAAACTTACGCCGATAGCAGTTGGCTAAAAACGTGGTGGTATCGAATTGGCGAGTTTACCGGTATCAGTCACTATTAGTCTCCGTAAAAAGTTTCTTGTACTGACCATAGCCAGCCTGTTCCAGTTCGGCAACTGGTATAAAACGCAGAGCGGCTGAGTTAAGGCAGTACCGCAACCCACCAGCTGCTTTAGGCCCATCAGAAAAGACGTGTCCTAAATGCGAATCTGCTTGGGCTGAACGAACTTCCGTACGTTTGGCCCACAATTTTTCATCAGAGTGCAAAGTAACTGCTTCTGGATTAATTGGGGCAGTAAACGAGGGCCAGCCAGTACCAGATTCAAACTTAGCAAGCGAAGTAAACAACGGCTCCCCAGAAACCACGTCAACATATAGACCAGCTTCCTTATTGTTATTATATTTATTTTTAAAGGGTGGTTCGGTCCCGTCTTTTTGAGTCACTTCAAATTGCAGTGGGGTAAGCATTTTCTGCAACTCCTCTTCAGTTGGCTTAGTGTCTGATGTTGCGGTGTCTGAAGGCAAGGTGGTACCTGTTTCGTTCTTCCAGTGCTCATTAATGAAGGCATCGCGTCCAGATGCTTTGCGATACATACGGTACTGTAATGAAGATGCTCCTGTATGATATCCCTGATGATATGATTCAGCCGGCCAAAATTGTGGTTGCTCCAGAACTTCTACTGCCAGCGGTGCTTTGTAGACAGCGGTATTATCTATCTCCTCAATTACTTTTTCAATAATTTGTTTTTCCGTAGCAGTACTGTAGTAAAGTGCTGGAGCATACCCTTTACCTCGATCACCAAATGATCCAGCTCCATCGGTTGGATCCATGTGCTTTACTGCGTAAATAATCAATTGTCGAAATGATACCTGCTGTGCATCATAGGTGACCAGCACCACTTCTCGATGACCGCCGGCAGCATAATTTTCGTAGGTTGGTGATTTTGTATCACCACCAGCGTAGCCGGAGACAACTTCGTGAACACCAGTCAGTTTCTTAAGGTCAGCTTCTACACACCAAAAGCAACCGCCAGCAATCATAGCGGTTGAATGTTTTGCATTTGTATCTGACATATACCTAAAATATACCACAGCTATTTAGGGTATATTTCAATAAGCTGTTTGGTTTTATACTTGACACATTCACTTACGTCAGTAGTAATATCCTCAGTAGTAACTTGGTGCTATACTGAAGATATACACATTAATGCTACTGTCATGTCTTTCTTTATTGCTCTACTGGTCATAATTGGACTATTAATATCTTTTTTACGTGAAGTAAAACAATACGAGCGTGGAGTAGTGCTAACCACCGGAAAGTTTAGTGGTATGCGGAACCCTGGATGGAGTATCATTGTACCGATTTTCCAAAATATGGAAAAGGTCGATTTACGAGTAAAAGCAGTTGATGTACCAGACCAGAAAGTAATCACTCGGGACAATGTTTCAGCTAGTATTAACGCCGTTATCTACTACCGTGTTAGCGATGCTGCGAAAGCAATTCTCGAGGTAGAGAACTTTCGATTTGCGGTCTCGCAACTAGCTCAGACCACGATGCGAAATGTAATTGGTAGCGCAGAGCTTGATGAAGCTTTGGCCGAACGAGATAAGTTATCAGAAAGTATTCGAAAAATTGTTGATAGTGAAACCGATGCATGGGGAATTCGCGTCGACAATGTCGAGCTTAAAGATTTTTTCTTACCAGAGGATATGGAGCGCACCATCGCCAAACAAGCTGAAGCTGAGCGAGAACGACGAGCAGTCATTATTCGAGCCGAAGGGGAAGTGGCTGCTGCCGAGAATATGGCTAAAGCTGCCTCTATACTCTCGACTGCTCAAGGGGCACTACACTTACGTACCCTCCAGTCACTAAATGACCTTTCATCAGATCAATCAAACACGGTGATTTTTGCTACACCGATAGAAGTGTTGCGTGCCGTAGAATCAGTCGGGGAATGGATGCAATCTAACCAGACCAGTACACCACAAACAAAATAACTAACCAGACAGTAACCGCACACGTACTCATGACTTCATCTACTAAGTATCGTCCTTTAATTCTTATCGTTACCGCATTTTGTATAGCTGCTGGTATACTGACTTTCTTTTATTTGCGCAATCAATCCTTTAATTCAACTACAAACTTAATCTCCTCCAACAAAACAGCCACAACCTCCAACCACACACCTACTCATCAGTCTGGAACGGAAGAAAATTTAGTTCCTAAACAAACTGTCACCTTTGGTACCCACACCGCCGCCATAGAGCACGGTAGCCGCACTCGTAACTATGAAGTGCATATTCCTACTAATTACCAGCCCAATACTCCTAGCCCTCTTGTATTACTCTTGCATGGCGGCGGTGGCACTGGAAAACGAATACTGTCTCAGACGAAGATGGACAGCAAAGCTGACGCTAGTAACTTCATAGTAGTTGCACCTCAAGGAGTTGAAAAACACTGGAACGATGGCCTGCCTAATACTGGAAAACTGACTGATAAAAATAATATCGTCGCGACCATCGATGACGTAGCTTTCATCAAAACGTTACTCGACACACTGCAGAATGATTATGCCATTGACCCAAAACGTATTTACGTTACCGGTATATCAAATGGTGGCCAAATGACTCAACGACTTGCTTGTGAACTACCTGGTGTCTTTGCTGCCATTGCTCCAGTAGCTAGCCCGATGCGTGAGGGAGACAGCTTATGCGGAAATCCAGAACCAATACCATTAGTTGCAATTCATGGTACCGAAGATCCTTTCTTTCCCATCTACGATGATGACGGATTACCTAAAATGCCCCGTTTACTTGCTTCGCGCGGAGCCGAACAAACTGCTCTCACAACTAAGCAATTAACTAAATTTTGGACTACAGTCAATCAATGCACAGGCGAACCAAACGTAGAAACATGGCCCGATACAGCGAATGATGGTACCACAGTAGAGGTTCTTTCATTTACTGACTGTCTTGGTTCATTAGCCATTAAATACTACATCGTGCACGGCGCTGGACATGGCTGGCCACCAGGAGGTGATAGCGGTGACCTTGCGACTCGTATCACCGGCGATTCTTCAGAAAATTTAATTACTAATGATGTGATTTGGGATTTTTTCTTAGAACATACCCGTTAATTAACGTGCAATTATTAAATTTGTCTTGACCAAAGATAAAAAGAAAGTATTATCAACCACTAGAAATCACCAGAAAGGACACTGCGGTGAAAGCAATTACTGTATCGAAACTACCAGCCACACCTGAAACGGTTTGGCGCCTACTCAATCGAAGCGATACGCTATGCTATGTAGCCCGAGGAGTGGTCTCGTTCTCTGCTGCCAATGACTTTCCGGAGCAGTGGTACCTCGGATACACTGCTCGTACCACACTCAGAGTACTTGGTGTGACTTCAATCGAGAATTACTCAATCCAGTTCGTTTCAATCAATAAGGAGCAATTCGAGATACACACCAAAGAAGGTGGGGGAGACCTCAAGCAATGGGACCACTTGATGAAAATCATCCCTGACTCTGATACCGATACTTGCTGGTACAGAGATGAGGTTGAGGTTGAGGCCGGTAGCCGTACCTGGCTGGTGTGGTTATTTGCTAAGCTATTCTACCGTTATCGGCACTTGCGTTGGCGACTACTATTGAAAAACCAAGTCGACACATAACGTCAGGTCAGACCGCTCATGTCCGCCACCTTCCCGGTGGCGGACATTTCTATAGGTAGTAGGCAATGCTACAAAGTATGCTAACCTATCTACCACAAGTAACTATTTATCTATGCAAACTGAATCTAGTATAAGCACTGCCATCGACCAAACCTTAACGGATGAACATATTTTTCTGCGTAAAACCTATTTTAATCTCTTCGGCGCTATAATTGCTTTCATTGGACTTGAAGTAATATTATTCCAAACCGGTATCGCCGTAGCTCTAGCACCGGTAATGACTAGTAATTGGTTGATTGTACTTGGTGGTTTTATGGTACTAGGATGGATTTCTAGCTACTTCACCAGTAATCAAAATAGCTCTACCACAAGCCAATATTTACAACTTGGTGTCACTATTACTTTGCAAGCAATCATCTTCATCCCTTTATTGGTTTACGCAATATTTTTCAGCGATCCTTCAGTACTTTCTTCTGCAGCTATCGTTAGCTTGATAACTTTTGGAGCCATGACAGCGGTTGTGGTCTACTCGGGCAAGAACTTTTCTTTTCTTGGTCCTTTTCTTGCGATTATAGGAGTAGCCGCTCTCCTTGCTATCGTTGGATCAGTGCTATTTAGCGTATCGTTAGGATTTTATTTTTCACTGGCCATGGTGGTGTTTGCAGCGGCCATTGTGCTCTACGAGACATCGAAGGTAATACACGAATACAGCCCTGGGCAACACGTTATTGCGGCTACTGGTTTATTTGCCTCAGTCGCACTCTTGTTCTACTACGTTCTGACTATTTTTATCAGCCAAGATTAGTAGGCTACACAGATAATACATGACCGCCCACATTAGAATAATGTGGGCGGTTTGCTTTGTGGTACTTTTTGCCGCCGAACTTTCCAGCCAGCTTGACGCATCGAGCGCCATACCTTTTCCCGCTGCTTTTTTTCTGGCGGAAGATGAAACAGATGCTTACGACGCCTTTCGTTACGTGCGTGCCAAATGGCATTATCTACGGCAGTAGCGTGGGTAGAAAAGATAAAATCTGACATCCAGCCTTTTCTGGGTGACTGCCAAGCATACATCCAAGTCATAACACCTCCTTGACTCTATGAGAGAGCATACCACGCTTTCACTATTTTCAGCACAGTTTAATTTACCGTTAAAAACATAGTTAGCAAACGGATAGGAATAAGAACCACGGTTACTAGCAGAAGGAAACTACAGCGAGTTTTTTGTACTTTACTTACATCTTGTTGTGTATACACAAACCATAAATAAGGCAATACTCCTAGAGTAGCAGTGAGTGGGTGTACCCACAGCAAAGAATCAGCTCCATAGTGATTTACTACATAGCTTGCAATATAAGCAGAAAAATATCCTACAAATATGGAGTAGAGTAGTAACGTTATGTATATATTTTTACGTTCGCTATCATAAACAATGCCAGTATAGAAAAATACACTTCCCACATACAATATGGTGAGAATAAAAAATATATTTAAAAACCCCATGCCAAGTATTGCTCCGATTATTATCGACGCCGTAGCCCACAACCCGTATTGTAGTAAGAGATCTGTATCAACTCCTGTTAAGTAATTATCTAGCTTCATGATAGGTAGTTATTACGTAATGCAACTTCACTATGAAATTAGAGTTTAGTTACATAGTACTCTTATTAGTATATAGCAAGATTTAAAAAACTCCTCGATACTGGGGAGGAGTTAATTATTGTGGACAATTTACTCTTTTGAAAGATTGTGAACAAGTATCGTCACTGTAGTAATTTTCTGTTTCTAACAACTCTGTTACGACGTCTTTATATTCTTTGCAATCTTGAAAGAGGACAGGTCTTATAAACGTATGACAGCCATTTAGCTAATCAAAATTTTGTTGCTTCGAAACATTGTATGAGATGCTGGTTTTGTTTTTATCGGTATCGGTACTGTAGGTCATTATTGTGCCGTAGCCACCAAGCGAGGCAACTACCTGACCAACGCCATCCTCATTGATAGGAGTCTGAGTCACCTTTGCACCCAAAGCTTCGAAATCGCTAGCAATTGATTCTGCTACTGTCGTAACATCATCGTCGGTAAGTAGCGAAACAAACCAATTATCAGCACCCATTTCCGTAGCCATTTCGATTGTCCCCGGTTGATAAATTGGTGCATCAGCGACTGGATAACTCTCGGGCAGTGATTTAGGTTCAGCTGCTGCTGGTTGCTGAGCTGTTTGCTCGGCGCCAGTCTGAGTTGAACCGACTTCTTCTGGAATGGTTGTTGTATCTTCGTTACCATTATTGGTCATAAAGTAAACTGCGCCGCCACCAACAACCACACAAGCTAGAATGATTGCGATAACAGAAGCATTACCTGATTGAGAATTTATACGCATAGAGTGTTAATTATTGTTATTACCTAATACTTGAATATTGTAGACGATCATAAAGTTACCGACTGGACCAGCTTGATATTCGGTTTCTTGTGTAGCAGTTATATTTACTGCGTAGTCATCATTTCTATAACTCAACATCACCGCTTCCTCAGCATATATCTCAGCACCTGGTCGATCGGTGCGGTCAACCTTTCCACCAAACCCGTCGTAGGCTGCTTCAATCGCTGCTTTTGTCTCTGCTACAGTACCGTACTCAGACTCAGTGATAACGCTCCATCGAATTGGCGTCTCTCCCTTGGCTCGAGCTTGACTAGTGATTTGCTTTAGCTCACTTGGTTGGACGATAATAACCGCCTCAGGAAATTCATCAGGAATACCGTGTTTAGTAGCATACACTCGACCACCATGCTCATCGACATAATCATTATCATCCTGATCAAACCGATCGTACTCGTCACTAGACTCTTCAGTATCTGAAGCTGCTTCGTCGAGTTCTTTTTGCATCTCCTTCATCGCCTCGTTAAAAGCGTCACCTCCAACACTAGATATTTTGCTGTAAGCAAAATATCCTCCGGCAACTACTAAAATAATTCCCAACAATAAAATACCCCCAATAACCGCTACGACTATCAACACTACATTAGATGATTTCTTAGAGGTATTAGCTGGTGGAGGAGTAGTATTATCACTGTTTTGGTTCTGATTTTCCATTTTATTTATATTCATTTAATAAAACGCTCATTAGTAATGCTACCACAAATACCCCAGAAAAAATCCCTGTAATTACCAGAATCTGCACTCAATTTTTTTACTATTCTTACCTATGGCTAAAACTCAATTTTTTCTGTTGCAGAATAGAGTTCGATAGAAGTAATTGAATCATACTGCAATAACGTATCATTCAGTACTGCCAATAAATGTTGTGCCTGACAGCTACTGAGTGAAGTTAGGCCAGAACCCTCTACAGTTGTGGTGTCGAGGGTGATTTCCGCCACTCCGTTTACGATTGCTACCGACTGGTATTTTCCGTAAGCCGCCAGCTCATCAGTGAACAGGTAGGCGAGTGACGCATCTGCAACTGTTGTTGTTTTTGGTACTGTAATGGTTTCAGTATACGTGACTGAACAATCACTCGTAGCGGCCACTTCTTTATCTTGTAAGTACACGACCAACTCCATTTCATCTGTTTCATCAGGCGTTGTGTCAGCAGGGATAGATGTTTGGTTATTTACGTCAGTGGGATCTAGATTTTTATTGACTGGTTCATTGATAAAGAAAAACCAGATTGCCACGGCTGAAATAGCCACTACTACGAGAAAGATAAGATTTTTTTGCATTACTATTTATTGTACAAGATGGTTTTAAATTTATACATACTTTTACATCTATATATTTTTACAACTACTAATCATAAGCATACAAGAATAAAGAATGTGTGAAATCAAGTATAAAAATATTTCAAGAGCTGACGATGTAAATATTTATTATTGACAACCTTCGATAACCTGGTCTGATATATCTAAACAGCTGGCTGGACCAGTGGCTTTAATTTCGTCGAGATTCAGAAGTTCACCCGAAGCGACTACACTACCGTTAACTAAGAGTGAACCAATACCTTTTACATTTGTAAACTCAATCGTACTGTCTTTACTTATATATCGCGTTCCTTCTAGAGCAGTTAACTGATGCAATACTTCGTTAACACCAGAACCGCTCACCTTGGCGTAGTTGAACCACACATCATAATGAACAGTGAAATTACCATAGTCTAGAATTCTATTGTTTTGATATACAATCTGAGAACCGTCTTCATTTTTATCTCCAAAGCTACCTGATTCGCTTACCCCATCATTAATCTCCTCATCTAAAACTTGCTCTGAAGAAATCTCTGGAGTATTTTCACCACCCACCTCTTTCCATTGATCGTTATTTAAAAATACGTACATTCCACCCAGAATAACAACTGCTCCTCCGGCGATAACCATTATAATATGTGTCATATTAATATAAGATTAGCATAAATATACTGACTTAACCTAAAGAAAAATCAGACAGAAGGTCAGATGTATACTTAAATTGTTACCCAACTCTCGGCACAAATCGACCATGTGGCAGCAGAGAGTTTGCTGACTCCAAGCAATATTCAGCATTGCGTAGAATTGGTCACCTGTACAACAATATTTGCTCGTAAACTCAAAATATTTAGTTTTGCGACCCTGTCGCTTCTGTACGGAACACAAAGCTTTGCGCTCTGACTCCGACAGAAGTTTTTTGATTCTACCTCCCAAGCATCATTAGGATGTTTAAAGAAAAACACCCAGCTGTTCGCCGGATGTTTTTCTTTAAACTTGTGAGCCTAATCGAGATGGAACCCAATTGATGCCTTGCCCAGTAAGGCTTTTGTAAGTATTCAGACCAACTAAGACTCGACCCTTCTCGAGAGCAGTAAAAAGTAAGATTATTGATAGACTTTACAGATATTGTTGAGCAGCTTGCAGAATAGCAGTGTCTCTTGGAACCATATAGCCCTTCGCACTAATATGCTCCGCCTTGCTCAATTTTAAGGCTTGCAGAGCTTCTTCAAAAGGTAACCAGGACACTTCAAATCCTTCTGCAATTTCACTATCAGTAAAATCAGGAGTGCCTTTTTCACCAACTACCTTTGCTAAATAACAATAAGATACTTGATGGATTTGGTAGATTTTTCGCCATTCATTTACCATTCCAACTTCTTGCAGAACCTCGACGTCGCATCCTATTTCTTCGATGCATTCACGCTTTAATGCAACAATTTTATCTGTATCATCATCTAAGCCGCCGCCAGGGAGTTTATAGTAATCAGTTGCTGTTGCATGTAATAGCGCAATGTTTTTATCTTCATCAAAGACAACAGCGCGAGCAGCTTCTCTCAAGTTGTATGATTTTACTTCTTCCTGAGTCGCATTCTCTGGGTTTAGAAAAGCTATTTCTTTCATCAAGTGATTCTAGCAAAAAGTGACAAAAGTGACACTTTTTGCACGAAAGCACATTTGTGACACGGTCCTGTCACTTTACCAGAAATTAGCTATACTGAAGCAATGCAACTAACTGAAATCAGCGATTCATACAGAGAAACCGCTAGTTCATTTCTTGAATCATCCGGCCTACTCTCAGTCCTAGAAAAATATGGAAGTATAGAATTTGAAGGAGCGTATGCTGGTAATGTCATGCTTCATGGTGATGTAGACATAAAGGTGATTCGTGAGACTGACTACACACAAGATGAGACGTTTACTATTTTTAGAGATATTCATGATACTTGCGGAGACAACATTAGAAGTCTCTTTATCAAAGCAGACTGGGATGATCCACGTTTTGGAAAACAGTATCCGTATGGTAAATACCTCGGACTAAAGACTTCGCTCAACGACGAGCGTTGGAAATTTGATATTTGGTTTATCTCAGAAGAAGAGGACAAGAGAGAACGAGAAAAGTTGGACATTAGTAAAACAGATCTCACTGAGGAACAGCAGCTAAAAATTCTTGAGTTCAAACAATATCGAAAAGAACACAGTCTGAAAGTGTCTGGGCAAGAAATTTATGAGGCAGTTTTAGAAAAAGGATTTACTGACCCTAAAGAGCTATTTAAAAATTAGCAAAAATACGCCTATTTTCTGAATCAATTCTTATTTGATTCCCATACGGCATTGGTATTTGTGGTTCTGTATGCCCAAAGTCCATATTTTGAACAATAGGAATATCTTTGTTGTATGTGCGTACTGTTTTGAGAATAGTTTCCTGTTGGTCTTTTCGATACGCAGCTCTTTCCTCAGGAGTCCGAGGCTTATCGAACTCTCGTGCTTTAGCGCGTCCCACAACTAGGCCGTTAATTCTTTCTAAAATCCCTCGTTCTCCAAGTGCTCGGAAGAAACGCATTACATAATCGGCAGTCGGAATTTCCTCTGATGTTTCCATCATGAGTACAATATTCTCAAATTGCTCTAGTGATGGAATCTCTACTCCATGCCGTAGCATCTCATCGACTGACTCAACACAGCCACCCCAGAGGACACCTTCACCATTATTATTCCCGTCCCAAGACAAACCTTCGTTCATCTCGTATTCTCGTTCTTTATCTAACTGAGATTCATCACCCCAGTCTAGTCCAAGATCGTTAAAAGACTTGCTTGGTAAAAGCTCAAATTCACCTTCGTCAAACAATGCATGCTTTATATACTCTACTGTATATAGATTCATCTCTTTCTGGTGTGCGAACTGGGTAAATAAAGCTGCTCCATAAAATGACGGTATACCCTTTAAAAATAGAAAATTTGCAAAGTGGGAGTTATCACTAAAGCCAAAGAAAGGTTTTGGATTATTTAGAAATGGTTCGCTTAGGAGATTTTTAATGTATGTAACTTGAATATCTCCACCAAGAGTAGAAATGACTGCTTTGATTTCAGGGTCAGAAAAAGCAGCGATTAGATCATTCGCTTTGTCTGCAAGAGTTGCATCCAGCTTTGCAGTAGCAGCAAACATGGTTGGCTCAAGTTCAAATACTTCACGAATTCGTTTAAGTCCGAGTTCGTGTACATGTGGCCAAACTGCGGGTGCTGCGAAGCTAGGTGACACTATTGCAACTTTGTCTCCTTTTTTCAATTTAGGTAATTTTTTCATAATTTGAATTGATTCTAGCATTTAATTAAGTTTCTATTTTCAATAGAATAAGAAGTCTGAATCTTTAATTCTTCGAGAAAAGATGTGTCATGAGAAATGACAATCAGAGAACCCTTGAAGTCATTCAAGGCGTCTAGAATTATGTCAGTGGTTTCAATATCTAGATTGTTTGTTGGTTCATCTAGTATTAATAAATTCAATGGCGTAATGGTGCTAATTGCAAAAGCTAAACGAGCTGTCTCTCCACCACTTAACTCGTTAGCTTTTTTATGGATATAATGCTCGGGAAAATGAAATCTACCGATTTGCTTATAAATCAGTTCTTGATCGAGAACATTCATCCTTTGTTCCAAATTCTCAAAAAGTGTTAAATCTTGAGTAATCACTGCATATTGTTGATCAATATAGGAGACAGTTATATCGCTACCAACTTTACTGATGTTAGGCGTTGGCTTATTTATTTCTTCCATTATTTTTTTTACCAGTACCGTTTTACCTGATCCATTTTCTCCAATGATCGCAAGTCTGTCACCATACTCAATCCTCAAACTAACATCATTAATAAGTACGCTGGAAGCAGTAGCGATATTTAGTGCTTTAATTTCAAGTATTAAGCCACCTTTTCTCGATTGACTATCTAAAGGCAGATTAATAGTTTTATGGGAACTCATTTGCAGACTCTGAAGTGATTCTTCGAGTTCATTTCGTCTGGCGTCATGCTTCTTTTTAATATTACCAACACCTTTCTCAGATCGATTTTTAAAATAGTTTTCAGCACTTTTACTCCGACTCAACTCCACCTTATTTTTTCGCTGTACTTTTGCAGCACGAGCTGCCTTCGTTTCTCTCATCCGTACCCCTTTGTCTAGGGCACGAAGTTCTTTTCTGGCTGCTTCATATTGACGTGCTTGAGCATCAGCAAGATATTCTTTTTGCTGTTGATGGTCTGCATATCCACTCCCAGACACATTGATTGTCTGTGCATTGAGTTCCCAAATTGTGTTAGCTATATCAGATAAGAATGATTTATTGTGTGAAACAAAAACCACAGCTCCGGAGCTTGTATCAAGCCAGTGCTTCAATTCAGTAACACTTTTGTAATCAAGATGATTTGTTGGTTCATCAAGCAACAACACTTGCGGTAACTGAGATGCAACTAGAGCAATCCATAGCTTTGTCCGTTCACCTCCTGACAATTTATACATCTCCGATTCCTTGGCTGGGAGAGTAGATGAAAAGATACTTCTATATGTACTACTCAATAGCTTATAGGAGCAATTTTGTATTCGTAATAGCTCAGCTACCGTCTCCTGCTGATGTGATTCATTTGCAATCTGCGGGACATAACCAACTGTACCGTTTTTAGTAACGGTTCCAGCATCAGGTCCTAATACGCCCTCTAACATTTTTAAAAAGGTAGATTTTCCGGACCCATTAGGTCCAATTAGACCAATACGATCTTTTTCCTTGATTGCGACTGAAATATTAGAGAAAAGTTTTTGTGTTGATGTTGAGTAGGCAACATCATGAGTTGAAAGTAAGGTTTTTAACATACGCATAAACAAACGCGTGTGCGTTTGAATTAACTTATAATTGGCTATGCGAATGTTTTCATGGGTAAAACGTTACTTCTATAATGTGACTATAATTTCACACAATTTACTTATTTTGTCAAAGGTAAACATTGCCATTGCTAATTATTTGTTGTATAGTCGCAACTAGAGGTCACTCATCTGAGTGACTGTTTTGTTCTCCACAAATCAATGAAGGATACGAAAATGCAAAACGATTCTCTCCTTGTAATCCCCGTGACTGCTAAGGTTTCTCAAACCAGGACAGTCTTCCAACAACACGACCAGAAAATCATCATTAGTGCACCTGGTTCTCTTATGAGAAAATTGGTTACCCTGTGTGACGGCACGCTCACAAAGACGCAGATTATTGATTCTCTCACATCTGAGTGGGATCAAGAGTGTGTTGACGAGCTGGTCAATGAACTGTCCCGCCTTGGGTTACTCATTGATCCGAAATACATATGTGTTGATGCGTGGCAATATGCTATGAATCCTTCACGATTCGCCCGTGCTGTCAGCGATCAAGAAGCTGCAAATCTGGCTGAAAAAGCCTGGAAGCGCCATAAAGCCGATACCGATTGTAAGTACTACCATAGGTCAACGTTCGGTTTCGGTAACCTCCTCGAAGATAGACAATCAACTCGTAGCTTTTCGAAGCTGCCGGTCGAAATACAAAAAATTGTGGACATGTTGTGGGCTGGATACGGTGAATGCAGAAATGCTAAACGTACCGTTCCGTCGGCTGGTGCGCTATATCCAATCGTACTGTATGTGGCACTCATGCGTGCATCTGGAGAACTATCTCCTGGTGTGTACCGTGTGTGTGTCGGTCAAATGTGGTCAGTTGGGTTTGAAATGGTCTCTGAGGATGTTGCCAAATTCCAAAGAGCATTCATGGATCCGCTGATGGCGGAAAAAGCACATGGTGCTGTGGTTATTGGCGGTTCTCTGCAACATACCGCTGAGAAGTACGGTAACCGTAGCATGTTGTATGTTCCGCTGGAGGTTGGACATATAGCGCAGAATATTCATTTGGCTGCCTATTCCCACAATCTTGCTACGGTAGAAATCGGTGGCTTTGCCGAAGATATGCTCCGTACAGCTTGTGGAATGCCAAATGAGTACCTACCGATGACCACCATTTTGTTTGGTCAACCATCACAAGAGGTCAACAGTACGACTGGTGTGTCTGAGTTGGATTGGGTCATGCCTACTGCCAAGTCCTACCGAGCACCATTCGCCATCGCGCAGGCACGTGTTTCAGCGGAGCTGAATGAAGATTGGTCATACGGGCGGGACTCCTCGCCTGAAATGGCCATGATTAAGGCTGTGTCGGAAGCAAAGGAATGGGCGGCGTGTGGTTGTGTTCCGGAGGGGTTGCTGAAGGCACGATTGAATGATGTGCCGAATGTGATCGATCCGCGAACAGTCATCCGGTTTCATGAAAGTCAGTACAAATTACCTGATTTTCCTCTGGAGCCGTTTGACGAGACAATCGCATACGAGTGGGTGGAAGGAAAAGATGAGTTGACGGGTGAAAGTAAACACCTATTGGCTGAGTCGGTCTATTTCCCATACTTTGGGGAAACCCCGCCATATCTCTTCGCAAACTCGTCGGGTGTTGCGGCACATCCTGTTCTGCAAATGGCTATCGAATCGAGCGTGCTCGAACTCATAGAGCGTGATTCGTTTATGATTGCCTATCTGACTGGGTTGAGTTATCCGACAATCTCGGTGAGCTCATTGCCTTGGTATTTGCAGGAGCGCATTTCGACCCTTGAACAAGAAGGGTTCAAAGTTACGATCAAGGATCACACCCTTGATCTAGCTCCGGTCGTGACCGTCTTGGTCCAAAACGAGGCATTGGCGTATACTAATGGCGCTTCATGTTCTCGTTTCGTGATTGAGTCGGCTATTAGCCATGCGTTGATGGAGGTTGAGGCTTCGGTCTTGGCAAGACTGCAAAATGGTCCTGCGCCGGCAGTAAAACCGTCGGAGGTGGCGATGCCTCTACAGCATGGAGCGCTCTACGAACAGAAAGGATATTACCGTAGAGCAGACTTTATGTTTAGGGGTGAAATTTGCGATCTTAAAGAGCTGTCCGTCTCGGTAAATTCTTGGGATAGGCTACTTGATACGTTGTATCAGAAGAATCTATCGTTGATTACCGCCAAGTTCTTTCTTTCAGAGCAGTATGGTGGTAACGGCGATCTGAGTATCGTGCGATCTATCGTCCCTGGACTTATACCGATGACCTTCGGGTGTCGGCAAGAGCCTGGTGGTATGAAACGGTTGTACGAGGTTGCTCGTCAAAAAGGTAAGCGTTTGACCTACGGAAACATCCGAAAGTTCCCGCATCCTTTCGCATAAACCGCAACTTAGGGCGAGGAGTACAACTCCTCGCCCTATTTTTTATGTAAAAAATCAGCGGAAGGTAATTTATATAATTCACTAGCTTTTAATCCACTTACTTTTATTTTGTCTTGCACCAATTTAAAACCGAGTGAGTAGCCAGACCAACGTTTAATATTCTCACCACCAAAAAACCATTCGTCATTTGCCCAGCCACGTTGATCTAAAATATCTTTTGCTTTATTCCATAAGTTATCTAGCTCCTCTTCAGTGAAAGATGTAGCATAAATAGATGGAGGTAAGGTGGGTTGTACCTCTATTTCAAAACTCTGTGTTAGACCTTCTGCGATAAGAGAGTCAAGCAGTGTTCCATTTTCCCATGGCACATACTGCTCTCGCACTACGTGCATGTATTCATGAATAAGTGTACGAGCAATCTCTGTTTCGAAGTTACTTTTAAGGTGTGGACTATCTAGATCTAAGTACACATCAATACATCGCGCATCTTTGGTGTATTGTCCAGAGCTACCTAATTCTGGGATAGAATTTATAGGACTGTGACGTACTACTATATCGGTCTCAACTTCTTCTGTTAATGAAATTACTTTCTCGAGAGTGCTGTCAAAAATACTTCGCAAATCATCTGCAATTAAAGTAAGTTCGTTGTTGGTTTTAAGAAAATGATAGTGAAAATTTTGCATATTCATATTGTAGCAAAGTACTTGGTATAAATAATAAAAAACGGGTGCGGTATGTTGTACCGCACCCGTTGAGGTGGTCGAGAGAAATTCGTACTAGCTGGATTTCTTGCTACCACACTTGCCATTGCCACCGCCACCGCTGCGACACTGCGTCTGGAACCGGACGGAGCCGACGTTGTCCATTGGAACGGTCTTGGTGGAGAAAGAGAACTTCTTTTTACGTGTCATAGCTGACACTCCTTTCAAAATAGACTTCTAGGCAGGAATACAGCCTATGTCAGACATTGACAAAGACCGGCCCTTACAGTCTGTTCCAAATATATATTAAAACCATGTTGTGTCAAGCAGAAAAGCGCCTGTTCTGGTTAAGCAGTAATTGCGAGTATGTGACATTTCTTTAATCTGCATAGACTTAGCAGACCAGCGTTTATCTGTCATTGATATACATATGACAGAAGTATTAGAAACTGAGTATAGATATTGCTTATATGCCAGAAAATCGACTGAGGGTGACGAGAAACAAGCTTTATCGATTGATTCACAAATTAAGGAAATGACTCAGATAGCTGAGCGAGAAAAACTTAATATTATTGAGATTAGAAGAGAGTCACATTCAGCTAAAGAATCGAGTCAGAGGCCAGTGTTTGAGGAGATTGTAAAAGATATTGATAGCGGCATCTTTAACGCTATCATCACGTGGGCACCAGATAGACTGTCTCGTAACGCTGGGGACCTAGGAAAGTTAGTTGATCGTATAGACCAAAAGAAACTACTGACCATTAAGACCTTTGGGCAAAACTTCACTAATTCACCAAGCGATAAATTTCTCTTAATGATTCTTTGTTCTCAAGCCAAACTTGAGAATGATAATAAGAGTATCAATGTAAGGCGTGGTATGCGGACACGTTGCGAAATGGGATTGCGACCAGCTCAACCACCTACAGGCTATCGGAAGAAGAACGACCGACTGGCAAAGTGCGAAGTAGAGATTGACCCTGAACGAGCTGATGTAATCAAACAAATCTTTGAAAAGATTGCATATGAGAAATGGAGTGTATCAAAAGTACATGTCTGGCTTAAGTATGACCTCGATTTTAAAACCCATCGTAAATATCATCTAAGTCTTGGGAATGTTTTCAAAATAATAAATAATACTTTTTATTACGGGAGATTTGAATTCCCTAAGGATTCTGGTATTTGGTATGAGGGTATACATACACCACTTATTACCAAAGAGTTATTTGACCAGACTAGAAGCTCTATTAAATTACAAGTTACTAAATCAAAAGGAAAAGAATTCGCCTTTACTCGTATTATGAAATGTGGAGTCTGCGGCTCTGGTATTACTGCTGATGATAAATTCAAAAAGCTAAAAGCTGGTGGGGTGAATAGGCATGTTTATTATCGTTGTACCAAGTCCAAAGACAGGAAATGCAAAAATAAAGCTTTAAACGAGACAGATTTAGTAGATGCACTAATTAAAATGTTCGATACTCTAAGTTTAAACAAGGTTAAACTAAATACTAAGTTAGACGATGAGATTCAAAAGTTCAAGAAATTACAGGCGATGTTTTTAGGGAAGAAAAAGACAGAAAAGATTGAGTCAGTTGATTTAAAAGACTATGCAAAGTTTGTATTAAGGGAAGGGTCTGTTCTAGAACAAAGGTCAGTACTTGGGTGTGTGAGTAGTGAACTGGTTCTGAAGAATGGTAAGGTGGCACAATAAATTGACTCCGAAAGACAGTCATTCGGAGTCAATTTACCATTACTGTTTTTGCTTTAGTTAGTTTATTGTGCTATAATAACGAAGTAGTCAAAAGACTATGATGTATATCTCTCAGTAATACTGAGTAGGCGACCTGGGAAATCTGCAGGAAACCATATGATATGCATGACTAACCTAAAATGACGGTTGGGAGATTTCATTCAGTTTTATACTGGATCAAATCTCTTAGCTGTTTTTTGTTTCCAGAATAAAACTCTTAAAAGTTTAAGAAAAATTATTATGATATACACAAGAAAAATACAAGAAGCAATTGATTTTGCTGTAAAAACTCACGAAGAACCTATTAAACAAAAGCGTAAAGGTAAAGAGGTTCCATACGTCACACATTCACTTACTGTTGGTTTGATACTTGCTCAGGCAAGTGCAAGCGAAGAGGTTGTTATCGCAGGAATACTGCATGACACAATAGAAGACTGTGAACCGTATAGTTCAGTGACTAAAGAAATTATTGCAGAAAAGTTTGGTGAAGCAGTTGCTGAGCTAGTCGATAGTGTTACAGAGAAAGACAAGAGTCTCTCATGGCACGAACGCAAAGAATTAGCTTTGGAAGAAATACGACAATTTCCACACGATTCGCTGTTACTTAAGTCCGCTGATGTAATTAGCAATAACACTGAACTTATTCAAGACTATGAACGTGAGGGGGATAAGACTTTTGAACGATTTAATGCCCCTAAAGAAGAATCTGTAGAACATACTCTTAAAGTAATAGGGGTGATTCTTACTGCTTGGAACGATAGTCCATTGACAAGTGATTTGGTTTCTATAGCAAGAAAACTTCTACTTATGACAGAAATACACTTTATGAAGAAGTTTCCAGCTAAAATTATTTCTATGAATGAGTATTCAGAGGATATGAAAATATCTTGTTCTGTTTGTGGATGGAAAGGAACTCCAAAAGGAAACATTGAAACATATGATGTTCTAATGGATGTAGATTGTCCCTGGTGTGATAAGAAGGTTCTTATTGTTGATTATCGCTAGTTACACCTGAATAAATTAAGTTGATTAACTAATGTTAATATTAAAAATATGAAAAATACTATGTATGAATTTTGCACGATAACAGTAATACGATTGAGTGTAGCTAAAATCAATGATATCAATCTGAAAAGAGTATCTGATGGTCTGAGTTTAGCAGATGCTGAACTATCATTAATAACTAAACATCGTACTGAGATGTTGGGTCTTGCTGGTAGATATGGCTGGCAAAGCGTTTCAGTTGTTATAGAGAGTCCAACTCATGAAGGCGACTCCCTGATTTATTTTATGCAACGTTCTTCAGAGCATGAAAGATTTAGAATTAGGGACTTTGAAACGGAGTACTTGGATAGTAATTTATGCAAGGAACATCAAGAACAAATCCAGACCGCAATCAGAGTGAGCAAATCAAGCTAAATTCCAAGGACCGCCCTCGGGAAGGTTCCTGTTGAAACGGGACTTCTAACAGGACAAATCTGTCTACCTTCTCCAGTGCGCTACAAAGTACGTGACTCCGTGAGTCACATATTTACTGAGAAGTGGAACACTTCTCTTTGTGAGCCTTCTCGAGTGCTCGAACTACCTCTCTCTTTTGTGACCCTACGGAGAATCGAACTCCGATTTCCAGGATGAAAACCTGGCGTCCTAACCATTAGACGATAGGGCCAATGATGGCCAGTTGTCAGTATGTACACCAGACAACGTGAATAGTTATACCAAAGAACGTTCAAAAATGAAAGAGGAAGCGACCGGGATTTGTGAGGACAATCCCGGTCGCATCATATTTCACCCAAACAGGGAAGTGGTAGGCCGTTTCAACTTGGCGATCGTTTGCTGCTGCTCATCTTGAACCAAAATGATCAACGCGTCGTCGTATACCGCAGTAGCAGAGCGTAGGGCGTTCGGTCGCTGTAGTCGGTGTACGTGCAGCGTCGTTGCGCTGGGGTAATGCTGCAAGCACGGCTGCACCGAGTCTTCTATCGCTGTCTGCATCGATGGTGGTACATTTTTGTAAGTGAACTTGACTGACATTTGCTCCTCCCATGCTGTCACGTCACTATAAATAGCCTACCTGAAAAACACCTGAACGCAAGAAGAAAGTTAAGGTTAGTTGTGGGTGCGCAGTACCTCTCGAACCTCAAAACGAGGGTTTACTTTTTTTCCTGGGTTGAAAATATCATCAGGGTCAAAAATTGCCTCAGTTTGCTCGAATAAGCCAATCATTTTCTTACTGAACATCTTATTGAGATACGGGGTGCGGATAATACCGTCATTATGCTCACCACACAAACTGCCTTCATATTTGATTGCAATTGCAAAGAATTTTTCAGACATTTTTTCAACGAGAGCTGGAGTGGTTTTTTGGGTGAAGTCGAGTAGGGGGTAGAAATGGAAATGACCATTTCCAGCGTGACCATGTACCGTGGCCTGCACATTGAATTCCTTAAAAAGTCGTTTAACCTCAGTAAAGAACTTTGGGAGATGTTTCGTCGGTACCGTCATGTCTTCTAGAAAGGCAGCTGGGCGCTTGCGATCGTCTTGAAGCTTGGACAAGGTATAGCTAGAGCGACGAATTAGCCACAACATCTCCTCTTCAATCGGGTTAGTGATAACCCGAGCTTTCGTGCGTTTACCACTAATTTCTTTAGCCACCTCATGGGCAGGGTGTTTTGTCGTCGTCTCATGGTCAAGCGTAATCATAATCAGTAACTCCGGCAACTTACGACCAAAACGAATATGGTACGTCGTATACATAGTGAGCATGGTGCGGTAATACGCTAACCCATGTAGACGCTTTTTAAAGAAATCAGGGTTTTGTAGAGCCAGGTCAAAAGTACGATCATCAAACACCTCCATATCGATAGGGTTGTATTTTTTAGCTTTCTCAACCACACTAGCTGCCTCCTGTAAATCAAAGACAGGGACAGCTAACAGAGTAGGTGATTCTGGTAAAGGGATCGCTCGAAAGACAATTTTCGTCACAATCCCTACCGTACCCTGACTCCCAGCCACCAGCTTAATAAGGTTCATATGGCCATCTCCTCGCTTAAAGGCAGCTACTCCTTGCGGCAGAACATCCCACAAGTCATATCCAGCCGTGTTCTTCTTGGTGTGGGGTCGGTTTTTCTTTATTTCTTTTTCGTTCTTTTCAACCAAAGCAAATATCTCACGCGCAATTCTGGCGTAGGTATGTTTCTTTTTACTAAGCGTCTTATATTGTTTATAGGTGAGCGGAGTAACGGTGTGTGTACTACCATCATGTAGCACCACCTCAAGCGACTCAACCCAATCAGCACAGTGGCCGTAGCGTAACGTTTCGGCTCCAGCAGCATTGTTTCCGATTGTACCGCCCACGCTACAAATATCTTTCGAAGAAGTGTAAGAAGGGACATAATGACCAATCTTCTTGAGAGCGGCTTCCATATCACGCCACATCACTCCTGACTCTACTTCGATACGGGCCTCGCTTTTCTTGTGAGTAATTTCACCAATACGGTTAAGGTAGGTAGTGACGTCGAGTACCACTGAGTCAGTCAATGAACCACCAGACAAGCCCGTACCTGCTGCCCGAGGTGTGAGTGAAAGCGAGTCAAAACGATACGCTTCACGAGCTACGGTAGCCGCAGCGATAGCTACATCCTCAACCGTATAGGGATGTAATACTAATTGCGGTTTAATAGAAAAAATACTTTCATCAGTACTATATTCAGCCAGGGTAGCTTTATCACTGGCGATATCACCAGCAAAGTCATCGTTTCGGAGTAACTGTTCTAACAATAAATGTCCGAGTGGATTGGGTCGACCGATAGGATTAGCTTTATCTGGCTGCTTCGGATTTACCACCCGCATAGCAGCGGTTTCTTTTTTTACCTTTGCAGCAGTAGCCTTATCTGTGCTAGTAGTGCGTTTTTTGGTGGTGGTTTTTTTAGTAGTCGACTTTTTGGTTGAAGTACTTTTTGTATTAGGGTTGGTTTTTTTAGAACTACGTTTAGTAGTTTTTGCTGCTTTAGCTTTAGTGCTCACTGCCTTAGTTTTAGCAACTTTAGCTTTAGTGGTTGCGGTTTTTGCTGGGGTCTTCTTAACCGCTTTTGTTTTTTTAGATGGTGCTTTTTTAGTACTCGCGGTTGACCGCTTAGTACGTGATTGATTAGTGGGCTGATCATCGGCATCAGCCACTGTAAGAGAACGTTTTGCTACCCCAAGAGCCATATACGATACAGTATACCGCACTTCTAAATTTTACTTACGCTTTTCCACAAAAAGTCGGGTATTACTTTTGTGCTACAGTAGGCAACATGACGCAGGAACGAGCTTTAGACATTCTCAAAACTGGTACTAACGTGTTTTTAACCGGTGAACCTGGAGCCGGAAAAACACACGTTATAAATCAATATACCGCCTGGTTACAAGCCGCTGGTATTCCCGTTGCTATTACAGCTTCGACTGGTATTGCGGCTACACATATTGGTGGTATGACTATTCATTCCTGGAGTGCGGTTGGCACTCGTGACAGCTTATCTCCCAGTGACATCGATACCATTATTAGTAAGGAGTATGTTAACAAACGCTTGCGCAAGGCCCACGTACTTATTATTGATGAAATTTCGATGCTCGATGGCAATATTCTGAATATGGTGCATCGAATATTACAGGCAGCACGTAATTCTGAAGAACCATTTGGCGGAATGCAACTGGTTTTTGTGGGTGACTTTTTTCAACTTCCTCCCATCACTCGCCACAACGAACCAGTCAATTACGCTTTTACTGCACCCAGTTGGCACCAAGCAGATCCACTCATTTGTTACCTAACCGACCAATACCGTCACGCCGATGAACTACTCTCTGGACTATTACGGTCTATTCGTTCCAACCAAGTCGAAGAATCACACTACACTCTATTAGAAGAACAGCGCGAAATTGGCTACGAAGACATTGAGCCAACCCGACTATTTACTCACAACGCTGCAGTTGATGAGTTAAACATGACTCAACTAGCTAAGCTACCTGGTAAAAAGAAAGGTTACCGCATGAAAACAAAAGGCAACAAAATGTTGACTGACAGCTTAATGCGCACCTGCCTTTCACCAGCTCAATTAACGTTATGTGAAGATGCGATGGTGATGTGCACCAAAAATAACTTTGAGGCTGGTTACGTAAACGGCACCTTAGGACGAATTGTTGGTTTTGACCCCAAGACCTTTATGCCACGAATTCGAACTACCGACGAAAGGGAGATCACTATCCAACCAGCTACCTGGAGTATTATGGATCACGGGAAATCTATTGCTGAGATTGAACAACTGCCACTGCGGCTTGCCTGGGCCATTACCGTACACAAAAGTCAGGGGATGTCATTAGATGCGGTTGAAATGGACCTCTCAAGAGCATTTGTGTACGGACAGGGCTACGTTGCTTTATCACGAGTCCGTACCTTACAAGGATTATGCGTACTTGGCATGCACCCCAATGCTCTCCAGGTTGACCCCCAAGTGGTACAACAAGATAAACGTTTCCGCAGCGCAGCCAGCAGTGCTGACGCTGCGTTTGCGACCATGAGCGAAGATGAACTCCAGACTGCCCAGGAACAGTTTGTAAAAGCTCGTGGAAAAACCATGCCTCCGAAGGACTTTGTCGCCAATGCACCCAACGCCACGCCAGCCGTGACTACCAGTACCTATGAATTAACCCGTCTCTCTTTAGCCGACACACACTCCATCAGCAAAACTGCCAAGCTTCGTGAATTAACGGAAAGCACGATTGTTGGACATCTAGAAACACTAGCTGCTGATAAAAAAATAACCGCGAACGAATTAGAGCAATATCTACCCAGCAAACCATCTTGGAAGAAAGCTAAGACAAACTTATACGCTGCAATAGATACTCACGGCATTGAAAAACTTAAACCCCTCCACGAAGCCACCAAAGGAAACTACGATTATCTCTATATTCGCATCGCTCGAATACTGTATACCCTAGAAACTGCCGAAGTAGCTGAGTAGGGGATAACGTTCATGACAAAGCCACACCAAGTACGCATACTATAGTTACCGTGCCAAATACCGAAACCACCAACACTTTTCATATTAAAACCGACCAATTTGAAGGACCTCTAGAATTGCTTTTGGAATTAGTTGAAAAACGAAAATTACTGATCAACGACATTTCCTTAGCGACGGTCACCGATGAATACATGCAAACCGTGTCCCGTATGCAAGAACGGTCTCTCCCACACACGGCACAGTTTATTGCGTTGGCGGCTACACTGTTATTGATAAAGTCAAAATCGCTACTCCCAATACTAGAACTAACCGAAGAGGAAACCGAGCAAATCGACGACCTCGAAGCGCAGTTAAAATATTACCAAATATTTCGCGATGCTGGACAGGAACTGCAGGGCGACTTTGGTACTATCATTCTCGCTGAACGACCTTTTATACCCGGCCCGCCACTCTTTCAACCTGATGAACTGTGTCAGATTGACACCATATGTGAAGCGCTCTATCGAGTACTAGATGATTTACCAGTGACCGAAAAAAAACCACGAGTACAGGTTCAACCAACGATTACTCTTGAAGCTATGATTGTTAAACTTTCAAAACGAATCGCACAAGAATTCCGAACGCGCTTTTCTACCTTGCGTGCTGAGGCGCCGGAGCGAAAGACCGTTGCTGTCAGTTTCTTAGCAGTTTTGGAGCTTTATAAACAAGGACAGATATTAGTCCATCAAGAGAATCATTTTGCTGATATTGAAATTGAAGGACAGCAGGTCCAAACTCCGTCGTACTACTAACGCTTTACCACCAGAATCGTGATAGAAGTGTCGGTATTTTGTGATACCATACCCGATATGTCCTACGATGTCCTACTTGAAGCCCTGCTCTTTTATAGAGCGTCTCCCGTGAGCAAAAAACAGGTAGCCAGTGCCTTAGGACTAACCGTAGATGAATTGCCAAGCCATATCACCACACTACGCGAACGGCTCAATGCTGGCGGCACAGCGGTAGTTGAGACAGATCAAGATCTACAGTTGGTCACCAGCCCTTCTGTCAGTTCATTTATTGACGCAGTCCGGCGCGATGAGCTACGCACTGACATTGGCAAAGCCGGTGCTGAAACTCTAGCTATCATTCTCTATAAAGAACCAGCATCTCGGGCTGAAATAGACCAAATTCGTGGAGTAAATTCGAGTGTTACTCTTCGCAACCTACAAACTCGCGGGTTGATTGAGCGTCGTACTGATCGGTCGAGCAATCATCACGTGTACGGCATTACACCACAACTGTTGTCACACTTAGGTGTGACCCAAAAACAAGAACTGCCACACTACAGTGCAATCTTGGACCGAATCGAAACCTTCACTACCGAAACCACTTCAGAAACTTAAGCGTTACTATGCGAAATTTTTATTACTCAGATTACATGCACTTTCACTACCCAGTGCTACGCCAGATAGTGATTGTGAGCTTTGCACTACTGCTTATTTTTAGCGGTATGTTATTGACTCCCAACCACAACGCCAACACCGCCTCTTCAAGTAATAACGATTCAGAATCGTACACCATCACAGAAACCGCTCCCACACCTTCAGCACTACAACCACTTCGTATACCACCTGATGCAATCGAAGCTGAGTCTGCGGTCGTTTACGATGTACTCACTAAAACGACACTGTTTGATAAAGCGGCGGCTGACGCTAAACCATTGGCCTCAATCTCTAAATTAATGACTGCACTGGTAGTCGCTGAGTTACTAGCCGAAGACACACCAATTGTAGTTTCATCAGAGGCGGTTGCTCAGTATGGCAACAGTGGTCTCCGCGAAGGAGAAAGAATTACTGCTAAGAACCTAACCCACTACGCCATTCTATCGTCCTCTAATGACGCTGCGTATGCACTAGCGTACGCCATTGGTGAGCAGCTCTATCCCGGAGAGGGGAGTCAACCGTTTGTTGACGCTATGAACATTCGAGCAGAAGAGTTGGGTCTTACGACTACCGAATTCCAAAATCCCACTGGATTAGATATTTCTGAAGTAGAAATTGGAGCTGTTGGTAGTGCCAATGATATTAGTACTCTAATGACGTATATTCTCAAACATCATCCAGAATTATTAACCTCCACCCAAATGACCGGTAGTCGTATCTACAATGAACAGGGTGAGTATCATTACGCCGCCAACACCAACCAACTCGTCCAAGAAATTCCGAGTATTCTTGGCTCAAAAACTGGATACACTGATTTGGCTGGAGGCAACCTTACCGTTGCGTTTGACGCTGGATTTAATCGTCCAGTAATAGTGACGGTGCTTGGGTCTACCTATCAAGGTCGCTTTACTGACATGGACAAACTGATTACCGCCATTACAGCACAGTGGCAATAATATTCTTGATACTATGGATCTCACAATACTTAAAATATTCATTCCGGCTCTCATGGCCTTTGTAATCGGAATGGGTCTAACCCCAATCCTGACCCACTATCTCTACAAACACAAAGTCTGGAAAACTGTTGGTGGAAAAAAAACCTTAAGCGGCAGAATTGCTACCGAGTTTAATCGCCTCAAAGGAGAAGGAGAGACCAAGACCCCGAGAATGGGTGGCATTGTGATTTGGGGCAGTGTCTTTCTAACAGTTGGTGTCCTTAGTCTAGCTGCAACCATGTGGCCAGACTCACTGGCTGGAAAACTTTCTTTTTTAAGTCGTTCGCAAACTTGGATACCCTTAGGAGCTTTGGCAGTGGGGGCATTTATGGGTTTTTTAAACGATATCTATGATGTTACGCACACCCAGACTGGAATTCGCTTACGGATACGGCTCTTAGTGATTATCGCTTTAGCCAGTGCAATCGGATGGTGGTTCTATGCCAAATTAGGAGTGACAGCGATTAGTATTCCATTTTTTGGTCCATGGGAAATTGGATGGATAATTATCCCATTCTTTCTTTTGCTCTCACTGGCCGTGTACGCTAGTGGTGTTATTGACGGTATTGACGGTCTCTCGGGTGGAGTGTTTGCCGCTATTTTCTCGGCCTATACCGGTATCGCGTTCATTCAAATGCAATACGACGTAGCTGCCTTTTCTGCCACGGTGGTAGGAGCGATTTTGGCCTTCTTGTGGTTTAACATTCCACCAGCTCGTTTCTATATGACCGAAACTGGCACCATGGCCCTGACACTTACCTTGGCGGTAGTAGCGTTAATGACCGACGCCGTTGCCGATGGGTACGGAATTGCCTTATTGCCAGTTGTGGCCGCACCACTGGTAGCGACGGTTGTTTCTAACATCATCCAAGTAACCTACCGGAAGCGAACAGGGGAGAAGTTTTTTCGTATCGCTCCACTCCATCATCACTTTGAAGCCATTGGCTGGCCATCTCATAAGGTAACCATGCGTTATTGGGTAATCAGCATGATGTGCGCCTTACTTGGCTTAGTGCTCTCAGCCCTATTGAGTTTATCTTAAATACTAAATTGATTTGACCGCATGAGTAATCGAAAAAACACCGTCGATCCGATACTACTTTCTTTGGTTGGTATTTTGGTATTTGGTGGCTTTTTAGTGTTCTCTTCGGCGTCACTTGGCCTTTTAGCCCGAGATGGAGCTTCTTTTTCTTCAGTAGCCTTTTCGCAATTCTTTTTTGGAATTGTTGGTGGTTGTATTGCTATGTTCTTAACCAGTAATCTTCATTATCGACACTGGCGCAAATATGCTTTTTATATCTTTTTAGGGAGCTGCATCATATCGCTTTTGGTATTTATTCCAGCTCTAGGATTTAGCCACGGCGGCGCCACGCGCTGGGTAGCGATTGCTGGCTTCACCTTTCAACCAGCCGAGCTTTTAAAATTAGGGTTTGTTATCTATATGGCTACCTGGCTCTCTGGTGTACATAAGAAAATAAGTACTATAAAACACGGTACTCTGCCTTTTTTGGGACTACTGGCAATTCCGGCAGCAATTCTTTTAGCGCAACCCGATACTGACAACTTTCTGATTATGGCTGTTGCTGCGACCGCTATGTTTCTTACTGCCGGAGGGCGTTGGCGAGATATTGTCGCTCTCTTTTTTACAGCTGTACTACTTTTAGTAATCTTGGCTTTTAGCCGTGACTACATCATGGATCGATTTACTGCTTTTCTAGATCCTTCAATCGACCCTCAGGGTTCTAGTTACCAAATCCGACAATCACTGATTGCCATCGGCTCTGGTGGGGTAACGGGGCGTGGCTTTGGACAGAGTATTCAAAAGTTTGAATACCTTCCAGAACCAATTGGAGACTCAATTTTTGCAGTGTACGCTGAGGAATTTGGCTTTATTGGAGTTACTGCCCTGATTACACTGTTATCTATTTTTACTTTTCGTGGTTATCGAGTAGCTACTGAGGCACGCGATCTCTTTGGCATGTTACTAGTAGTTGGTTTTATGACTCTGATTGTCTTTCAGGCCTTTTTAAATATCGCTTCCATGCTCGGCATGGCTCCCATATCTGGCATTCCTTTACCATTCATCAGTCACGGAGGAACGGCGCTTTTGGCAACCTTAGCGGCTGTTGGTATCGTCTTAAATGTTTCTAAACACCGTCGTGTGCGACGCTAATGTGCTACACTTATCGGTATGCGTATAGGCTTAGTCGGTGGGGGAAGTGGGGGACATTTTTACCCACTGATTGCTGTTGCTGAAATACTCCAAGAGCATCCGGAGCACCCCGAACTATTCTACTTTGGGCCGTCACCCTATGACGAAGAACTCTTAAAAAAACACAACATTAAGTATGTGTACTGTTCCGCTGGGAAGCTACGGCGATACTTTTCGTTACAGAACTTTTTAGATTTTTTCCGAACGATTGCCGGTATTTTTACTGGAATAGTAAAATTGTATATTTACTACCCAGACGTCATTCTTAGCAAAGGAGGCTATACCAGTATTCCTATACTGATTGCCGCTCGTTTTTTGCGTATTCCGGTAGTAATCCACGAATCTGATGTTCTCCCCGGAAGGGCTAATAAATTTGCTGATTCATTTGCTCGCTACATTGCTATCTCATGGCCCGAAACGGCTGAATATTTCCCAGCTGAAAAAACCGCCCTAACTGGTATCCCTATCAGACGAGCTCTACAGCAACCAACTCAAAACCCACACCAGCTATTAGGGGTACCGCAAGATTTACCACTACTATACGTGACCGGTGGATCCCTCGGTGCCGAACGGATTAACGTACTAATTCTCAATTCACTCAGTACGTTACTGCCGCACGTTCGTATCTTTCATCAAACCGGCGAAGCATACGAAGAGCATGTAAAAATGACCGCTCGTGAACTACTGGTTGATCAACCCGACTTACTAAACCACTACTACGTAGTAGGGAAGACTGATGGCGCTACGGTGGCTGCTTTGCTCGATGCCGCCACACTTGTCATTACTCGAGCAGGGAGCACAACCTTGTTTGAAATCGCCTTACGAGGCAAGCCTTCGATTGTAATTCCGATACCAGAAGAAATAAGTCACGACCAAAGATCCAACGCATACGCATATGCCAGAACCGGAGCAGCGTTAGTGATTGAAGAACACAACCTCACGCCGCACTTGCTTCAAACAGAACTTTTCACTATTCTACAGAACACCGAACAGTATCAAGCCATGCAACAGGCGACCAAAAAAGTCACCGTTGGACAAGCGGCAAATACTATCGCTACAAGCTTAATCTCAATTGGACATGAACACGGATCCTAACCCCACAGTCATTACCCGTATACCACCAAGTCCAACCGGACATTTACATATTGGTACCGCTCGAACAGCATTATTTAACTATCTCTACGCCAAGCAACAGGGTGGACAATTTGTATTTCGTAGTGAAGACACTGACCGAGCCCGAAGTACCCAAGCATATGAAGAAGAAATCCAAACCGGTCTCAAGTGGCTCGGTATCACTTGGGATAACGAAACGATCACTCGGCAGTCAGAGCAATCAGTAACGTACCGTAAATATTTAGAACAATTGATTGAAAAGGATTTAGCCTACATCTCTTCAGAACCAAGTAAACAAGACCCGAGTAGCACTGTCGATTTAGTTCGAGTACGTAACCCTAGCACCACCGTAGTATTCACCGACCTAGTACGAGGTGAGATCACTTTCGACACTACCGAATTAGGAGATTTTGTTATTGCCCGATCACTTGATGATGCACTCTATCACTTTACTGTCGTGGTTGATGATGCTGAGATGAAGGTAACTCATGTACTACGTGGAGAAGATCACATCTCCAACACACCACGACAAATCGTATTACTAGAAGCGCTCGGATTCACTCGGCCACAATACGCTCATTTACCACTAATATTAGCTCCTGATCGTTCCAAGATGTCTAAACGGCACGGGGCGGTTGCTATTGCTGAGTACCAAGAACAGGGCTATCTCCCTGAAGCAATTTTAAACTACCTCGCTCTACTAGGATGGAATCCAGGTACCGAACAAGAAATATTTACTCTTAATGAGCTGATTCAGGAATTCTCCATAGAGAAAATTCAGAAGGGTGGGGCAGTATTCAATTTAGAAAAATTAAGCTGGATACATAAGCAACATCTACAAGCAAAAGACATTGCCACCCAAGAGACTTACGTGCTCGATGCCGTTAATTCGGCCATGCCAGACCTAAACCAGTCAATCAGAGACCGTTTTGCTCGCCTCACGAGCAGTGTACTTGAACGTCACGTAACAAAAAAAGCTATTCAAGAAGCTCTATCAGCAGGGGAGTTTGATTTTGTTATTAATGACCCCGACCCTGACCCACAACTATTGGCTTGGAAGAAAGACCCTGATGCGACGGCAGCTGTACCTCGACTACAGGCCGCCAAAGACGCACTTGTCGACGCTGACTTTACCAGCAGTGAAGCAATCAAGGATGCGGTTTGGCCACTTACCGAAACTTTTGGTCGAGGTGAATTACTCTGGCCACTACGAACCGCACTTACTGGGCAAGAACGTTCTCCTGATCCGTTCACTGTTGCTTATACCCTAGGGAAAGACACTACTTTGACACGAATCGATATTGCATGTGCTAAAATAACGGCATGATACCGTCGCGTAGAGTAGTTACTGCTTTTTTGTTGGGCGTTTTTTTACCACTAAGCGTGGCCACGCTTGTACATACTCCTGTTGCCGAAGCTCAAAATGCAGCTGAAATAGAAGAGCTGCAAGGTAAGATTGACGCCCGCAATCAACGTCTAAAAGAAATTGAAGCAGAGATTGCTAAATACGAAGCCAGTCTCCAAGAGGTCGGCGGTGAACGAGCATCGCTCGAGCAAGCTATCCGCCAGCTAGAGCTAGAACATAACAAAATTTCGGCTGAGATTGATCGAACCCAAAATAAAATAGACACCGCCGACCTTACTTTAAATAAATTAAGTACTGAAATAGGTACTGCCGAAAAAAGAATCACTACTCTCCGAGAGGGATTAGCACAAAGTATCCGCAGCGATTATCAAGACCAACAACAATCCATGGTTTTGATATTACTTGATAACGATACCTTGGCTGACTTTTGGAATGACTTGGAAGTAAAAGAAGTAATCCGCTCGAATATCACTAAACAAGTCAGTACATTACATGAGCTACGTTCACAACTACTCAATAAAGAAGCTCAGGCTGAATCTGAACGGCAATCACTCGTATCACTACGCGAACAATACAGTAACCAGACTTCAGTACTGGCCATCAACCGAGCCGAAAAAAATGAGCTCTTACAAGCAACTAAAAGCGAAGAAGCTACGTATCAAGAACTACTGACTGAAAAGAAACGGGTACGACAACAACTTGAGTCTGAGATGCGTGAATTCGAATCAAGGTTACAATTTATTTTAGACCCAACTACCATTCCATCAGCTGGAACCCAGGTGTTCAATTGGCCAATTGACACTGTCCGTATCACTCAATATTTTGGCGGCTCTGAATTTGCCAAACGAAATCCAGGTGTCTACGGTGGACGAGCCTACCATCCAGGAGTTGACTTTGGAGTACCGCGCGGAACACCAATCAAAGCTCCGTTAACTGGAACTGTTCGAGCAACCGGCGACACAGACCTAGTATCGGGCTGTTACTCATGGGGACGATGGAGCTTAATTGACCATGCCAATGGTTTGACCACGCTCTACGCCCATCAAGATCTGGTTACAGTTAGCCCAGGGCAAAAAGTAAAGACTGGTGAAATCATTGGCTACTCCGGCAATACCGGCTACTCAACCGGCCCTCATCTACACTTTACCGTCTATGCCAAAGACGCGGTCAGTGTACGCCAATTCAATCAGATTAGAACTACCACCAGTTGCGGTAGCGCAAAGACACCAGTAGCCGCTACAGAAGGGTATTTAGACCCAATTCAATACCTTCCAGCCTACTAAAACTAAATTAGGTGAAGTAAGCGCAATCACCCCAGAGTACTATCAATACCCCTCTAGTATCTAAGTATTTATACGTATTAGTGACTTTCATATTGTGCGACATTAGACCTTTGGCAGGGGAGGTGGGGTAGGCAAGTTCTCTATACATGAATGACCACAAGCAACCTGGACTCACGCACTCTATAGCTGACTTTGAGCACAGACATACATAATAGAAAAGCGACGATACAAACACAGGTAAAATCTTAAATACTTAAAACCTAGGGATTGAAGCAAAAGAAATAAATTGAAATTTATTTAAAAATTTAAAATCTACACACGAGCAATAGATTACAAATAGTGTATAAAGATGAGCTATTTATACCACATGAGGCAATAGTCGTCTTTAAAATAAAAAACGCTCACAGGGCCGTACACCGCTTCATAATACTGCGGTTACAACCTCAAGACACCCCTCTCTAGTGATTGCTGTCTGTGTCGCAAAAGATATATTGTGCGACGTTCAGCTATAAAAGTCAGGAGCTCTATAGACCCATTCCCTCCACTACCTGTACGAACTCAATTGGATATTTGATTCGAAGCCGCTCCGCTGCAGTTTTTGGGTCTACCCACTCGTATGCGAGATGTTCATCACTTAAATAGATAGAAGTTTCTTCATCAATTGAACCGGAATAAATTTGTAACAGTAAACCAACATCAGTATGCTCATGCGGTATCCGGATATTTGCTACAACACTAGTCAAGAATGTTAGATCCATCACCTTCCCTATCCCCGTCTCTTCCTTTGTTTCCCGATTCAAAGTCTCAACAATTGAACCATGACGCTCGACACGACCACCGGGAATATCCCAGTACGGCGCTATCGGTGGCGTAAAGCCATCGGTGGCAACTTTTAGAAGCAAAAGTTTACCGCTCTGATCTTGCAACAACACCTTTACACCAAGCTGGAATAAATCAATAGTCATAACTTAAAGCAACCGAGCTCCATTCGGTACGACACCGTCTGGACCAATTAAATGAATGTACTTAGCCTCATCAGCCAGACCTAACACCAGCACCTCAGACATAAACGGCCCCACCTGCTTAGGAGGAAAATTAACTACTGCTAATATCTGCCTGCCAACCAATGTGTCCAGCTCATAGCAGTCAGTAATTTGTGCTGAAGATTGCTTGCGGCCAATTTCAGTACCAAAGTCAATTTGCAGTTTATAAGCTGGCTGATGTGCTTCGGGAAAACTATCAGCCGAAAGAATAGTTCCCACTCGAATATCAACGTCAAGGAATTGTGAAAAAGTAATTGATTCTGACATGTTATCAATATCTTAAATGTACTATCGTGGCTGGATACGGTACACCAAGTTTAAAGCAATTGATGCTACCGCTGCAAACAAGAAAGTCCAACCAATCGGTACCCAGATGGCCAACAGAGATACCAGAACCAGACAGACGGTTCGTCCAGCATGCCCTGCTATTTCACGCAGAACTGTAAATTCATCCACGTACTCACCCTGCTCAGCTGACATATCGTAAATAATTGCACTAAATGGAGTCTTAGTGAATATCTTAACAATATTATGATATAACCCCACCAGAAATACATGTGTTACAGACAATACAAAAATTTTCAGTATCCAACCCAGTGCGTATAAAGTGCTGCCAATTTTTAGAGTCCGCTCTTTCGAGGTGGTTGCTTTATCAAGATAGCGACCAGCTAGTAACTGCACCACAATGGTCATACCAACAACGATGGTAGATACCACTCCAATCTCTAATACGTCACCAGACAAAACTTCAAATAGAAATATTGGCCACACAATAAGGTTCACGACGGTCTCTGCCCCATTAGCAAACTCCCCCATCACCACGCTGCGGCGACGTGAAGAAAATAACTCGCCCCAAGTTTGTCGCCAAGTCCATTCAAAACGAGTATCGGTCTCGGGTACAAACATGTATGAAATTGTCGCTGCAATCAACAGCGCAACCGCCGCTCCAAACATCGCCTCATACCCAGCATGGGTAATTATAAAACCAGCCAAAATTGGCCCCACCACACCCATAAAGGCAATTGCGGCAAAAGAAAGACTGATTTGCTGCCCTCGCTTCCCTGCTTCAGTAAAGAGAGTAAAGTCTACATGGAATGGGACCCAGTGGAATAAACGGAATCCAACAATAAAAATGGTCAACGGTGCTAAGAGATACCAGACATTTTCTGATGTTAAAAAGTACATGGTACTGTAAATACCCACTGAAAACATACCACCCAGTATAAGAGTATGACTAAATCCCAAACGATTGGTAACACGCATTGCCGGAATCAAACAGACTGCATACAACAATGACAACAAGGCATAATATCCCCCCACCCAATAAAAAGTATGACCCATGATCTCATAGAGGAAGATTGGTACAAAAATACCTAAGAGAGCTGTCGCTGCTCCGTGCAGAAGCCTTTTAGAAATAAACAACTGCACAAAACCGTTGCGTTCTTTAATATTCACCCTATCTCGAGATTGTCTGAGTCTATTGACTATAGCCTGCATACTAACCTATCTATAATTTTACAAGATTCTTCAACTGTTGATAATGCTGCTTGGTGATAGGCATCACCGAAAGACGATTTCCTTTTTTCACCAAAGTTAAGTCAGTAAACGCTGGGTCATTCTTGAGTTCTTGCAGAGTGATTGTTCGAGGAAATTTTTTTACAAACTGTACGTCAACCAGTAACCAGCGTGGGTTATCAGTAGTTGATTTTGGGTCAAAATGGCTGTTGTTTGCATCAAATTGTGTCGGATCGGGATATGCTTCAGATACTACCTCCATCTCCCCCACTATTCCTATCTCCTTGGTGTTTGAATGATAAAAAAAAGCCCTATCGCCTACCGCGAAATTATCACGAAACATATTGCGTACTTGATAGTTTCGGATTCCATCCCACGGCTCTGTATCAACCCGTTTTAAATCATCAATTGAAAACTCATTGGGTTCACTTTTCATTATCCAGTACCGCATGAACCTTTATTTTAGCATACAAAAACACCGCCATAGACGGTGTTTTTGTGTGCTCTGGTCACAAGTGCAACCAGCAATACAACTTAGTAGTTTGCAGCTACGTGATTTCCCCAACATGGGGCTGACGCACTCCAAGGCTGCGTACCCTGACGTTCATAGAGATATCGTGCATAACGCATATTATCTTCTATATCGTCGAGATTTAGTCCCATCGCTACAGCAGTTTTCTCGTGATATCGTTTATTAATTTGCATCACTCCAGTATCAGCCTGATCGACTCGCCCCTGAAGAACCGAACCGTCAGATAAATAGTGACGGTAGGTTGATTCACAGCGAGCGATCTGAGCCATGATTGGAATATCAAAAAAGTATTCCTCCACAACCTGCTTTACTACAGCTGATGAAACTAACTTCGACTTCACAGGCATAACCTGCTCAACTTCTGCCGCTTCTACAATATGTCCATAGGACACGTCTCCGGCTGTTGGATTTGCGTTGGAAACAGTCAATAAGGTCGCAATAACAGTGGATAAAATAAGCCAAAGGTCTTATCTAACAAACGCCAGCCGTAGCTGACAACGCAGACGATAATAGCATCATCTAACGCTATTTTTGTATAATAGCACAAAAATACCACTTTGTCAAATATATTTACTATTCTTCTGGTTCGTTAGCTTTGGCGATCGCACCGTAGAGTCCGGCTTCGTCACCATATTTAGCGGCCGTAATATACGGTGCTTCGGTAAAACCATCTAATGCCTCGACTGTGTACTTTCTAATATCATCTAACAGGATTTTAGGATCACCGAGAATCATTGAACCTCCCAACACGATAACTTCAGGTGACCAGTAAAGAATCGAATTTCTTAATCCTTGCCCTAAATACTGAGCCAATGTATCCCACAAAACATCTGATTGGTCGATTTCGTATGGTTTGGTTCCCATACGTTCTTCAACCGCCCGTCCTGAAACTAGATTTTCTAACGTAGGATTAATATCATCCCCTAGAATAGTTTTATCAATGTCCAATATCTGATGCCCTGGCTCGAAGCCGGTACTGGCCTGATCTATTTTTCCTTGTTCTATCTTAACACCGCCGACACCGGTACTTACAGTATGGTAGACAACGTAATCAAAACCCTTCCCGGCCCCAAACACCGCTTCGCCTAAACCCGCCAAGGCAGTATCATTCTCTAAGATTACAGGTACATTAAATGCTTTTTCGAAAGATTCAACTAAAGGAAACCCTTCCCACGCAGTTAAAATATCATCCTTTTCTAAATACTGATGATCTTCATTAAGACGACCCCGAATACCGCCCACTACTTTTTCCACCTTAACAGAAGCTTGTTCCAACATTTGATTGGCAGTTGTAATCAAAAGCTCAACTCCTTTTTGCGGCTTGTGAGGAGTGTCATATTTCTCTTGAGCCAATAATGTTTCACCATCAACAGATAGTGCGACACGAGTTTTTGTACCACCGATATCAAAGATAATACAATTCATAGAATATTCGTTTGTTAAATCTGTACCGTATCTGAATAATCAACATTCTCAACAATGTACTCCAGGGCCTCGTCAACAGTATCAACCACCTTAAATAAATTAAGGTCTTCTGGGCTAATCGTTTTGTATTCTCGTAAAAGAGTATTTTCGCACCAGTCCAGTAAAGGTTGCCAGTACTTACTGTCGTAAAGAATAATTGGAATCGGTTTAATTTTCTTGGTCTGAATTAGAGTTACCAATTCAGAAAACTCATCCAAAGTACCAAAGCCACCTGGGAAGTATACATACGCCTCAGCAGCAAAAGCCAGCATGACTTTTCGTGAAAAGAAATAGTCGAAATCTAAAGACTCTGTAATGTAGGGATTCAGCTTTTGCTCAAACGGTAAATCAATATTGAACCCGACTGAATGACCTCCCGCCTTAAAGGCGCCAACGTTGGCCGCTTCCATGATACCCGACCCTCCTCCAGTAATAATAGAGAACTTTTTCTTAGCTAATCGAGCACAAAGTTCCTCTGCAGCTTTGTAATCTGGATGAGTTGGTTCAGTGCGCGCACTTCCAAAGACCGTAACCGCCAAATCATGCTGTCGCAAAACCTCAAACCCTTGCACAAATTCTGACATTATTCGAAAAATGCGCCATGACTGAGTTGCATCACCGCTTGAGCAATCGTTTTTCGGATTTAATAAATCTGTCTCAACTCGACTTTTTTTCCCAGGATTATCTTCGTATCGCAGTTTACGTGCAAAAAGTTTCTTTACCATATACCCTGCAGTATATCACTCTAAGAACGCCACGGTACCGGATAACGCTCAAACTCGGGGAGAAGTGCAGAATCATTAAGTAATCGGGCCGTTACCTCAGCGTGCGAAAGCGCTCCGGTTAAGGCATTGTGGGGCGACGGCTCATCAGGAATACCACAATAATTCAAAATTGCATCAAGATTAAGCGCACTACGCCGCCGCTGCGCGTCTACAGGAGGTTCGTGACCAGCTTTCACCATATGCATCCAGCACAAGGTATGAGTATCAATGGTTCGATACGCCAAATCCCACGAGAGACCGGCTCGTCGCGCCGCCATGCGCAACATATCTCGATCAAAAGAAACATTCTGCCCCACTAACGTTCGGTTTGAAAAGTGTTGCGACCATTCCAAAAAAGCCGTGATTATCTCAGCTTCCGTTGGTTTGTTCACATCAGTAATTTCCGCTTCAGTAAAACCATTAACCTCTAATGCTCCTGGCATTATATGTGCCCCCTCCCAGATACGACATTCTTTATAAAACCGCTCGGTCGGGTCAGTTAAAGATAGAGCTCCAATTGATACCAAGGAATGTTTGGTGTAATTTGTACCTGACGCTTCAATATCAACCACAATCATACTGTTTATTGTAGCACGCGCCAGATTAGTGTTTATCGCGCTTGGTATTCGTCAAACACCCAAGCGATTGCTGCTCCGTAATAAATAACGCAAGCGGTGATATAAACCCACACCAATAGCACCAAGAGCACATTAGCCGCTCCGTAGACGTTGCTTACTGGCGAAATAGCTAACCACCATCCAATAATAGTCTGCAAGGTAACAAACAACGCTGCCACCGCTAAACTACCCACTAAGCATGCTAAATAACTTGGTGAACGAGGTACCAAAACTCGGTACCCGACCGTTAGGAGTATCACTGTTAAAAGAAAAAGATACGCTCTCGATACAATTTCAACAAACCACGAGGTTGCCATTTGAGCAAAAATTGTCTCCCCCAAAACAACCGCAATAAAGAATATTTGTAAGCAAATAAAAAATAACACCGCTCTAACAAGGTCATATAAATACTGCTGCCAACCACGGACTGGATTTATCCAAACCTTTCGTAATCCAGCACTCAGATGTGCAAACGTTAAAGCAATCATTGCAATTAAAAACAAGTAGCCGCCAAAAGGAATACCATATAAACTGCTTGATAAACCTGTTCCAGCCACCGCTGTGGTCAACAGCTGATACAACTCGACACTCAACATTTCACCCCAGGTTTGTAAAATAGCAGTAAACGCTTCTTTGGAGACCACGATACTGGTAATTTGAATAGACACAGCCAGCACCGGCACTAATGCAAAGGGCATAAAATATGCCAATGCCGCTGAGGGCTCACTCAAACCACGAGCAATCCAGTGCTGTAATGCTTTGGTAAATAATTGAAAAACTTGCATAGAATTGGCTTTAATACTATCACGGGAAGACACACTGACTTGATGGAGTATACCCGGCAGCTAGAGCATGATTTACAGTTGAAAAATAAAGCCGATTTTCAACTTTTATTCTATCACCTGCTCGACAACTAAGGGTATAGTACCGCTCACCATGAATGGAAGCATACACTGAATTTTCATTAGCAGCACTTTTTGGAATAGTGAAAATATCTACAGATTCAGAACGGTGACTCATTACTACACTCGAAAGCTGATCATTAGAATTAGATACAGTCACCTGAACTGATAATCTACCTAATACAAAAGCTCCTATTAAAAGAAAAATGACAACAAAAAAGTAAAACCGACGGTCATCTTGCAATATATACTTGAGTTTTTCTAACATATGTCGTATACTCACTCCGTTTAATACTTTTATTATACTTTATGTCAACTAAGAAAGCAGGAGGTTCGTCAAAAAACCTACGTGACTCCAAACCAAAATTCCTCGGCGTAAAGCGTGCTGATGGACAACAAGTACAAACCGGTGAAATCATCGTCCGGCAACGCGGTACCCGAATCGAAGCTGGTAAAAACGTTCGAGTTGGTAAAGACCACACTCTTTATGCAGTAGCAGAAGGGGTGGTATCTTTCGCTAACAAACGAAAGACTCGTTTTAACGGTGAAGTTGTCCAAAAGAAAACTGTTTCGGTTAACTAACTCAGTCTTTTACCTATAAAAAAATAGCGACCACGGTCGCTATTTTTTTATTCTCTCAATACTCCTATAGATTACTGAGTAATCGTGATTGACTCAATTACAACTGGTGTACGCGGAACATCACGCGCCCCAACTTCTACCTGTTCAATTTCTTGCACCACATCCATCCCATCTACCACCTTACCGAATACTGGATGTTGCGAAGTGAGTGGTTGCTGATCAAAATCAAGATTGGTGTTATCAGCTACATTGATGAAGAATTGACTACCTCCCGAGTTTGGCTGCCCTGTGTTTGCCATCGCAATCGTACCAACTACGTTTGTGAGATGCTCACCAGAAACAAATTCATCGGCAATGGTGTACCCTGGCCCGCCGGTTCCATACTGACTGGGATCATCTTCTCGACTATTGGGGTCACCACCTTGAATCATAAAACCGGCGATTACTCGATGAAATTTTGTATTATCGTAAAAGCCATCTTGTGCCAAAGAAACGAAGTTTTCAACTGTAATTGGCATGTCAGCTGCAAATAATTCTAGTGTGATAGTGCCATAATTTGTTTTTATTGCTGCGGTAGGATTGTTTTCCATGTTTTTTATATCAGCTTGTAACTCTTCTGTATCAGATTTTAATGGAGTAGTAGTGGTACCAGCTGGGTCAAATTCAGTAGCCGTTGATTGGTTGGCTGGCTCGTATGTAGACCATAATGCCAACCCAGCCACCAGCACCAGTGAGCTAACAATTACCAACAACACTCCTTTGATACTTTCTTGTAGCATATAGTTTTACTATTTGGCAGCCACCTCTATACTAACTTTAGACATTTCACCGCCAGCAACTATTTGAATTTCGTGTGTTCCCACTTGCTTAATACTATTCTCAGGCAACAATACCATCTCTTCGGTTAAAGCAATGTCTTTGGCTTTTACCGCCTCCACGATATGTTGCGGCGCAACTGCTTGAAATAGTAACCCTTTTTCATTCGCTTCCATTGTCACCACCACCGTCTCTTCGGTCATGGCTTCACGTACTTGATTTAGAGTTGCCTGAGCTTCCGCCAGTGTTTCAGCGTCTTGTGCTTGCTTAATTTCAATTTGCTTCTGATTTTCAGCCGTAGCAGCAACAGCCATTCCCGAAGGAATCAGTTTATTTAACGCGTATCCGTTTGG
>Ga0136558_1000109_pt1 | contig 47993 bp, 47 predicted proteins | sample AntRauTorckE6833_FD_101391 | JGI IMG/M metagenome (GOLD analysis project Ga0136558, IMG submission 101391) | Saline lake microbial communities from Rauer Islands, Antarctica - Metagenome Torckler E6 #833 | ecosystem: Environmental > Aquatic > Non-marine Saline and Alkaline > Saline | place...
TCGAATGCTACAGATGGTAGATAGTTACGAATCCCTCTTTTTAGAAAGTGGTCGCGTACTTTTAGTAGGGTCGGAGGGTAGGAGTATCCAAGGCTTTAGCGACAATGGTACGCTAACCTCGCAGGGATATGATACCGTGCTTGAACGGCAGCAGCGGCGACTAGAGCTTACGGCCAATCGAGTGTTTGTAGTGCTAGATGAACAGGATACTCCCACAAATTATACCTATAACGCTACCTATATTGTGACAGGGGATTCGGGAGCCAAATCTATCATCCCCTCTCCTATTTCATATCTTGAACTGGGCGATTTGACCATTACGTACGGAGATAGCTAATGGCAAATCGTTTTGAAAGAGGAAGACAAAAGCCGTACCCGCTTGTCGAAGATGGTAAGGGGTATAACCGGCTCTTAATGTCTCGTAGTCAGGCAATCCTCAATGCTCTTGTGAACTTACTAGCTTCCAACTATGAGTCGTCTGTCGTAGGTCCTAATTATACGATCTACTTGAAAGCTATGGCGACGGAGCTGGCTCGGATCACGATAACACTGGAAAAGTTGGGCACTGATATCTCCCCGGATGAAGTAAGGTCTGAATTTTTGTGGGAGACGGTAGGGTATCTCGTATTTCTCAACCAGCAGATACCAGAAATGGAGTTCGACGATGAGTCTTTTCGGGAGTTCCTGAAAAGGGTTATTGAAATCTATTTCATGGGATCTACTCCGGCAGCTATTGCAAAGGGGGTTGATCTATTTACCTCCGATGAATTTGTGATCCGGGAAAATTTCAAAGAGGGTGACACATTCGATATTAGTGACCAATTTGGATTCAGCATTGATTTTGAATTGGAGGGTGAGTTCCCCGAGGATCTTTTCACAATGGATCGTAATATACGACTCCTATTGGAGATCATTCGACCGGCACACACCCTGTACCGTCTGCGGTTTGTGTTTAAGGATGCTGCGGACCTTATTGAGAAGATGGAAGACACTTCCTCGTGGGCCATGCAGAATTACTACTACGACGATACGAGAGTCTATTGCGAGGGTATGGCAGGCTTCGAGAGTGTCTCAGGACGTATCGAGTTGGGATCCCTTTTCGTATTGCACGATGATGAGGATACTAAACCTCTACACTCAGTACGAGAAGGGGCAACACTTCTTATTCCGGATGGCCCTAATACCGGTAGGTACACCGTGGTAGGACACCCAGACTCTACTAGCCTTCGAGTTGTGCCTAGATTTAAAGTAGCACAGGATCCCGTATCTTATCAGGTAGAGGTGGATCGACTGGGGCATAAAACCGAATCGTTCCACGTAGACGACCTGACATATCAGGTATATAACACAGACCGACTGGAAGCGGACGCAGGTGGTCCTTATGTGGCGGGCACCAATGCTACAATCACACTAGAGGTGTCTAGCAACGGCGTGGGTGCAGTTTATGAGTGGGACTTGGATGGGAGCAACCAATTCAGCACTGGAGGGCAGAGCGTTCAATTCACTGCCCCCTCAGACCCCGGAACTGTGGTGGTATGGGTTCTCGTAGAAGATCATAGGGGCCGGAAAGCCAAAGATTCAGTTACTATAGAAATCAGTTAAGATCTAGTGGGTTTGTGGGGCTGGTACGGTGGACCTCTCTAAGCACGTAATTACCCCACATCATGATAACTTTGTTGGACTGTCTTTCTTGCATCACCAAGATCACTTCTGTGTCCTCAGTTGTACCTGTGGCTAATACAGATTTGCCCCCGTAAGGTGGTTTGTCACTAGGTAAGAGGGGGATGGACGCTACCGTAATGAAATCGTCATCTTCTATCCCAATTTCAGCATTAAAATTCATAGGGGGGTGCTCAAATCCCACCGTCATAAGATCATCATCTTGCCGGATAAGGGGGAGCATCATCCCTTCCTCAAATCCCGGAGTGACTATGACAGTCATGAAGTTGACGTCGAGAAGGGTATTAGGAAGAAGGTTCAAATCCCGGAGCATCAAATACATCTGTTGGTAGCGGTGGGTATGTGAATGGAACCCTTCCATGAACTTCTCTTTCGAGGCCATGAGCACCGTGGGGTCTTCGGTAAGAGGACTATCAAGTATCAAATCTACTTGGTTCTCGTACTCGGTTTCCATCTCCGCATATAGGGACTGGAGGCTTTCACTGGGAAGAAAAATAGAACTGTCGGACATCTGAACTCCTTTGACTCATTAGTTGCAGCCAGTCCATTGTCGTCATGTTCCTAGTCGTCGTTTAAGACCGCTTGTTTGGCGTCGAAGATCAGACCTTTGATTCCGCTATACAGCTCATCTTGCCACATCGCATCAAAAAGGGCCTGTTCTTCTCTATAATCCGCATTATACAAATTCATTATCAATGCGAAGGTTTTTGGGTGACGCATTTGGGCGTAAAGGGCTAGTGCTTTTTGTTGCTCTTCAGGAGCCACACCGGAAACCGCCTCAAGGCAAGTCTCCAATAAAGCTATCCTCTCACTGGCTCTTTCTTTACATCCCCGCAACCAGTCCATATACCTCGTATGATACTCCTCATAATAGTCGAGAGTCTCCTCCGCTGTCAAGCCCTGTTCAATTAAATATTTGGTGACGTAATCCCAGTCCTCCATTTCGGGGTTTCCAAAGCACATTTTGGTTACAGATTTGATGCTACATTGGTATCGGAGCGCAAACTCGTCACACCAGCGCTTAGTCTTTACCTTGACCCGATGTATTACCTCTCCATTTTTCTCAAAGCATACGACCCCGCCCTCTGGTATTGTCTCGTCGCCGGACATATCTCGGACGATTCCTACCGCTTTTTCCAAGGAGACATCGGAAGCTAACGTATCTACAGCCTTGAAGTCGTGGGTAGCACACCATTCCTGCAATTTTTTGTTGTTCCAGTAGGTGTGAGTAGCTCGATCAAAGACTGAAAGCACTACCAGATCTTGACGTTTCCCGTAACGAGTCACTCCATTTTCCATTCCGGGGTGCAGGACTTCACAAGTGATGCAGAGATCTCCTAGCAACTTAGAGTCTAAGAGGCCGGGATATTTCCTGTCAGCTAGGGTGCGTATGGTTCCTACATAGTCAAAGTCGTAAGTGTGCTCTACAGGAACTCCCTCCAACATAGATCGGGTAGTAACATATACCTCGTCATCATGGGCAAAAATCTGCGCCATGTACCCGTCCTCTTTGAAAGGCAGGCAGATATACACGTCATCCTCCTGTGCCAGTGCATAGGTTACCTCATCTACCATACCATGTTCGGTGTGGTTGTAGATCTTGATGAGGGGAAGAGATACCAGTGTGTAGGGGTCTCGTGTGTACACGATTCCTTTAGCAAAGAGCTGGTGCTCCGCCTCGGGAGTGAACAGCTTCTTACCGGCATTGGCAATTACCAACCCGTTGGTATGTTCCCGTTTGTTGAGTAGGTCATCCTCGTCGATTAAGGATAAGACACTCGCAGGTTCCCTTTGTAACTTGGTCAAAAGGTGATTAAGACGGAACTCTTTTAATGCTTTCATTACTACGCCTTGCTAGGGTACTCTTTTTTGAGCCAATCATTGAAGGTTCCATCTCTATTAGCGTATAAAACCAGATAGGAGTGGGGGGTATCTTTGTTTTGGGGTAAGGCCCCAAACTCTCTCCACTTTTCTGTAACCCACCCCATAAATAAAATAGTCCACGGGATCGCTTTGGAGGGGTCGTCAGGTACCGGAATTCTTGTGGGAGTAGAGTTCCAGTGTTCCTTTTGGAGGAGCACCACAGGATCATGCCCGTGGTGCTCCGCCCAGATAACGAAGCGAGGGTTCAAGTCGTCGCTCATCGGTCATCCTCATAATATACCTGTGAGGCTTTCACCGATACGATTTCCCGTTCGGGCCAACGCATAGCGGTCAGGTCTTCTCCACAGACACACGAGGTATCGACACAGCACCAATGCTCCCGTATCTCGGGGTCATTCATCCAGTAGTGGCCAAAGACTACAAACTCGGGACCCTCGTAAGTGTCCCACCACGGGATTCGCTCGTTATCGGGACCTCCCCGACGTCCATAGATATGGTCACTCTCGTGTTTACCATTGGAGGCATGTACGGCCACAACAGCGCCATCATCCAGAAAGAGACGGGTCGGAACATTTTCCAGAAGATAGGTACCCAGCTCTTCTCGCTCCATATCGAAGGGCCAAGCCTGCTCCAGTTCCGTGATGGTTTTTTGAAGGCCGTGAGAAGGTCTTACCGGATTACCCTTCATCCATCGGAAGAGCTTGTTGTCATGATTACCGGCAACCCATTCAGCCTCACCAGCCAGCCAATGCGCTAGTATAAACTGGAGACAGATACTGTTATACCAGCCACGGTCACAAAGATCGCCCAGAGAAACCATTTTACGCCCATCGGGATGTCGGTAAAGATCGTCTTCCCCTTGTACGTATCCCAGCTTTGTTACGAGTTCGATCAACTCGTAGTAGCAACCGTGGATGTCTCCGATTGCATCAAAATGTGTCAGGTCATGTCTTTCTTTATCTGCCATTACAGCTTACCTCTATTCTTTTTGTATTTAACGTGGTACAGATTATCCCTCACTGGGATATACCACATGTGTACCAGCTCGTCAAAAGGTTTTCTATGCCAAACGCGAAATATAAGAAAAAGAAAAAGACCGATGATGGAAACGTGATCTACGAGTATTCAGATGACCAGATCAAAAAGCGTCACAAAGAAAAAGCGGAGCGATTACAAAAGCTTAACAAGTCTATCGAGGACCTTCGTAAGAAAGTCAAAAAGGATTTGGGGGCAGACGACACAAAGACTCGTATGAAAGCGCTAGCCGTGGCTCTTATGGATGAAACCTATTCGAGAGTGGGCAACCATGATTCAGCTAAAGACGGGCATTTCGGCACTACCACGTGGCGTAAAAAGCATGTGACCTTCTCTAAGGGTAAGGCTACTATCAAGTATGTCGGCAAATCTGGAGTGGATCAGGAAAAGACCGTAAAAGACTCCAAAGTCATCAAGGTGCTGAAAGAGATGACGGATAATCTTGGTGCGGACGATCTTATTTTCGAGTGTGAAGGGGATGATGATAGTGTGTGTGTTCGAGCACAGGACGTCAATGACTATCTAAGTGAGTTCGATATCACAGCGAAAGACATTCGAGGTCTGCACGCCAACAAGCTCATGCAAGATGCTTTGGAAAAGGTCAGGAAGGGTGGTAAAAAACTCCCTGACGACAAAAAAGAGCGAGAGAAGATCCTCAAAGAAGAGTTCAAAAAGGCCCTAGAGATCGTTTCCGATGATGTGGGGCACGAAGCCAACACACTTAAAACCAATTATCTAGTTCCCGGACTAGAGGAGAGCTATATGAAAGATGGGACCGTAATCAAAAAGTTAGATAAGAAATCCAATTTATCACCCGCTCGACGGGTAACTTTAGCTAAAGTCATAGCGAAAGCCTATTTAGGTACCTAATCACTCAAACCAGTCGTCGCCCAGTACCCGGCGATTCATCTCAGCGTCAAACGCTTTCATAGCGGCTAGAAGGCGGCCTCCTCGTTCTAGGAGGTTGTCTGCCAGTTCACACACTAGAAGGTTGGGGACCGCCTGTGGGAACGTCTCCATCGTCCAACTGGCGGCTTCCTCTTCTTTCCCCGGCCCTAAAAGCATCGCTTTCAGGATAAATGCTGTTGCCGTTGACCGGCAAACCCCGCCGTGGCAGTGTATCAGAACGGACCCACCTCTATTTTGCAGGGAATCAAACGCAGCGACCACCTCTGCTATATGCTCCGCCTTTGGCGCATTGAGGGGCTTAGCACTTTCAAAATCATCAAATCGTAGGGACAAAACAAAGCGATCTTCAAAATCTACTTTGGGGTCGGTTCCTACGTCACAGATAGAAATGACGCTTTTGATCTCGGGGGACAGTGCTTTTTCCAAGCCCTGTAATCCTGTTACTTGAATATCCACGTGTTTCCTCCTCAGTTGGTTTCATTATTATATACCCCAACCGAAGAGGTCTGTCCAAATGAATATCAACCCTCTTTTTCTTTTTCCGCCTTTTCTTCCCGTCGTTCTTGCTCACGTGCAAAGTCCGCCAACTCGTCGACATATACTCCATTTTCTTGCATGGCGGCTATAAAGGCCCCATCGGAAAAAGAGTCAAATCTCCGATTCAATTTGTTAATTTTTTCAAAACGAGGCTTGCTCATACGGTGTTTCTTAGACATAGGTTCAACTCCTGTGTTGTGGTTTAGTCCGCTACAGTTCCCCATTCCCCATAGTAATCGAGGCTCTCGCGGGCTGTTTCTCTAATCTCATCTGCGGTCCAAATTTCTGCTTCATTGTTCCCACCTGCCAGATTGTGTACCAACCGGCCCGGTGATAGAGGAGAGGGAGGTCCTGCACTGGCTAATACTGCTACCAGCACATGGGTAGGAGCTTTTAGCTGTATACGAAATACCTCTTTTGCGTCCCCTTTTACGTCGGGATCTTCTAGGTAGGCTTCTTTAGTGTGGATGACTACTGAGAGACTGTCTACGGGCTCTGCAAGTTCTCTCTGGAGAAAGAGACTTACTTTACCTCTATAGAGGCGTACAACGTAATCTGAGGGGTCCTGTGTGTGCTTTCCGACTCCCGCACTTACGGTAGTGTGTGCTTCCGTGGGAAGGTTCACCAGAGCCTGTCCCGGAATCTTCTGGTCCTCAAAATTGGTGGATTCGATAGCCTGTGTTAAATATGTCAGGAATCGATCAGTATGTACTACCTTGGAGCCTATGGTCTGGTCATCAAAGGCGGTGACTATTGAGGCACAAGAAATTTCAGTCATATCGGATACTCACACAATCAGTTGGATTACAAAGTAGCAGCGGAGATTTTCGTACTCTTTTGCCGATGTTCTATTTTCCTGAGCCATGAGTCTTTTATCTAGCTCAGACCCTACATTATAGCCCGCTTGTTTTGCTTGCTCAAAAGAGTCAAAAGCAGCTTGATAGCTTGTCTCCCCTTCACCCACGAAAGCGAGCTTGCCTTCTATTGTTGTTTTGCCTCTCGTGAACGCCCCTTTAGTTTGGGGACCATAAGAAACAAAATTGACTTCTTTACAATACGTCATTGTACTACCTTATTCGGAGATACCAACACCTATCCCCACCTCAATAGGTGCTGGTATCTGGTATCTTATATCAGTGACTGACGCTGACATTGGCGGACGAGTTTGGGGGGACTAGGAATTCCTGCCCTAGATAAAAGACAGTCCCTTCCCCGAGGCTGTGGGCAATCTCCGTCTGAACTTCGGCCTCTTTGTGGAGTCGAAGATACTCAATATACTCGGGAGTGAGCTGCCTACGAATCTCTGAAATACCTTCCGCATGACGCCGTTGCACTTCCAGCTCTGCATTGGCTTGGATAGTACGGATCTCTTCTTCTCGTTGGGCGTTCTCACGGGATACCGCTCGCTGTTGTTGTGCCTCAAATAGTTCTCTTTCAAGGCGCACCTCAGAGGCACGACGGCGCTCACGCTCTTGGTTGACGTTCATCCGTGCCACCTCAATCTCACCGATTTTCTCTGTAATGGAAGCCGGTAGGGTAATACTAGAGACGGTAAGCACCTCGATTATCACAGGGAACTCACGTGCATTGATAGCAGCTTCCAGATCTTCTTTAATAGAGGTAGCGAGGCCGCCTCGCACGTCTTTGACCTCTTCCAACGTGTATTCGGCAAGATGGTTTCGCAAGGACTCCCGGATTACAGGCATTATGTAGCGCGCGAAAACAGCTTCCGGTTGGATGAATAGAGACTCTGGCGCAGGTTGGACTTCGGTTACCAGAGTCTCCAGAGTTTCTCTGGTAGAGCAGTCCGCACTATAGGTGATACGGAGATCGACCATAACCTCCATATCGCTACGTGTTAGAACGGACAAAGCCTCTCTGGTGTGTGCGTGCTGGCAATTGGCCCCACGGATGGAGTCATAGATTCCCGTGTAGTGAGTACCACTTTCCAGTACTTGTTCCGTAAGCAACCCGTCTCCGCCTGCGAAAAGAAGCAGACTCCCCGTTCGGTCGAATTGGAAGCCTTTATAGCCCGCTGGAATCTCTTCCGAACCACAACCCAAGAGGGGGACAACGATCATGAGGGTGACGAACATCAAAAACAACTTTTTCATTTTTCTACCTTTTCATATATGATTTTATCGAGTTCATCGGAAAACTTCTGCTCCTCCAATAGGAGCCTCCGTTCTTTTTCTAGCCGCTCCCGTCGTTTTTCCTCTTTGGAGCGGAAGGGTTTTGCTAATACCCTAAAGATCCCAAGGAAGATGAAGATAGCGGCCTTAATAGGTGCTATATACACCCACATCTTTTTGTTGTCTACGTTAAATCGAGAATCTCTCTGGCCTACCGTATCATTGAAATGATAGACGAGCGCTATTGATAGCGCGTAGAGTATGGAAATGACGATCAGTGCGGGGAGTGCGATGACCATATAAGCCCCTTCGTAATATGTTTTTGGTAACTACTGAGAAAAAGCATCCCGGTAACTCCCACCCAAAACCAATTCTCGCTCTGCGCTAGGATTAGCGTCAAGACCAGTAGCCCTTGGATGCAGAGGAGGGATATAGTCCCAAAGAGTTGCGTCTTTAGTGTCTTTTGTGGAGCCTTCATCGCAATAGCTCCACTTCCCCGCTCTCACTGTCGTAGCGAAAGATTCCCGTCCATTTCTCCACCTCGTCGATAATGTTCTGCTTGGATTGCGCAAAACGCATGGCGTGCTTCTCTATTACGAACTCCGGCACTTGCCGATCTCTCTGGAGCTGTCGCTCTTTGCAGACCGATTCCGGCGTATCCACCAAAATTGCATAGGTGGGGAGTCCCTTTGTGACTGGACCGTAATAGGCTTTACGATCACGTCTACGAAGGTTGGTGGAATCTAATATCGTGCGGCACCGGAAAGTGGACCTTTTCTTGGTGATATCGTAAATCATCTGGAAGACCACACTATTGAGGCTTTGTTCCGCCACGTCGCCACAGAGCACTTCCCGGTAGTGGTCGGAGCTTAGGATCTCGTGGTCCTCGTTAGCCAGCTTACGGGCCAATGTACTCTTACCACTGCCACTGGAACCTACCATGACGATGACGCACGGACCTTCCGTGTGTTTTTTCAAATCTTTGATATTCATACATACTCCATAGGGAAAGTTCCCTTACCATTTACCAGAGCATAACGTTTCCGTCAAAGAGAAAGTACAGCACCTGCTACTATTTTACGGAGATCCCAATAATCATGGATAGCTCCATACGAATGGGTATCTGTTACAGGTAACCAGATGCTGCTTTCAAATTTGAGGGGTTTCCTCAGTAGAGCCTGTGCCGCCTGTAGCTGGCACATTTGCCCCGCTAGGTTCAAACAAGCATCTTGTACTGGTGTTTTCCCCGTTTCAATTTCTTTTATGAAATAGCCCAGATAGTCCAAAGCCTCGAAAGCCGTTCTCTTTTTTGAAGCATCCACGAGTCTTCGAAAAGCATCTGAGGGTGCTGTGGTAGGGTCCAGATCTCCTAAGAGGTATGGCTCCCCAGAAAAATCTCCCCGTACAGGGCCGTAGAGGTGGTCTACTGAGGAAACTACCTGAAGACATTCAAAAGTAGCTACAGTGACCTCATGGTCCCCTTCTCCCTCCAGTAGATGGATAATTTCCTCCTGAACCCAGCTTCCTATTTTCCCATCTGGTACAGGATTGATAACGGGGTCATAATAGATGGTAATCATTTTAATTCGCTCTTTTTTTGAAAAATCAGGATGAAACCATTCAACCCTTTCTACCTGAGTGGTTCTCCTCTGGCAAAACCCTTATACACTAAGATCGTCACCCCGTCAAAATGTTATTTTACCAGTCATACTTTGGTGGCGGCCCGATAGAAATGACTTCTTTATGCTCAGGACCTCTTACAAGGTAGATCTCATTGCAATACCACCTTTTCTGGGTGGGAGGTTCTCCCGCCTTTTCCCAGCCTTTAGGGAGCCCGTCCTCTTTTGAGTGATAGCCCAAAGTCATGTGTGGGGTATACCCGTACCTCTGAGGGGCTAGAAGGTCCATTTTGTCTATGATGTTGAGAAAGAGGCCACGCCAAATATCGAGGCCCGCACCATTGATCAGTAGCCAGTGAACGTAGAAATCTCTGGCGTTAAAAAACCCGGTCCCCTCCACTGAAAGTCGAATTGGTTCGAGGAGAGCGGCGGATTGCTCTAAGACACGCTTTAATAGTTTGGCTTCGGTGTCATTGGTTTGGCCCAGACGCACTAGAGTGACGTGCAGGCCGTTGTTTAGAACATCCGCATTGGCGTATTGCTCTGCGTGCTCTAGAACCTCTTTGGGAGGGTAGATAGCCAGCATGGTCATTCTCGTACTGATCGACGGCGCTTTTGGCACGTCCGACATAGACTCTCCCGGTGAAGTTCCGTTTCCACCCTCCCCTTATTATCAGTACAATATCAGGTATGTCGGAAAACGATCCGACCTTTCGTAAGATCGTAGGGAGACATCTCTACATCTACTGCATCGCCAACCAAGATCCGAATGTTATTTTTCCGAATTTTACCGGAAATATGGCAAAGCACTTCGTGACCGTTTTCTAGTTTCACCTGAAACTGTGCGTTCGGCTGTGCTGTGAGTACTTCACCTTTGAGTTCTACCATGTCATCTTTGCTCATCTGTCTACTTCTCCATAGGTTTTGACGGGGTTACTTCAAGTTGTCCTTGGTACCTACTACGGAATTCCGCCGATCCATAAGGCACCACTTCACCTTTACTTTGCATAAAAGCAATCTGTCCTATCTCCATTCCAGCATAAATCCTGATCGGATGCGTACAGCGAATTTCCAGCGTCCAAGTGCCGTCAAACCCTACGTCTCCAAACCCTCCGCAAATATGAGACTCCAGTCCCAAACGTGCAGTGCTAGATCTACCTTCGTAAAGCGGTACGTGTTTTTTACAATACGTCCTCTCTACGGTGCGACCAAGATATAGGAAGCCCGGCTCAATTACAAGGCCCTCTTTAGGGATTTTCACCATTTCCGTATCGTTTTCTTCTCGCACATCTAAATGAGGCTTAGGAAAACCAAGGTGGCTCGCAATAGTGGGAAACCTTTTCCACGCCAGCCGGTGGTACCATTTGCTGTAGGCGACCCGGTACACCAGTAGCTCCGGCCCTAGACGAACATTGTAGCTGTTGGGGTTCAATAACTTGGGATCAAAAGGAGTGATCCGTATGTTTTCATTATGTAGGTTATCGAGTATTGCAGCTTTGGTGAGCATCATCGCTAATCTTTTAGTAACAGGCTGTAAGTGAAATGGCAGCTATTGTTTATAGAGAAGAAGCCACTACGAAGTCAATAGACGGGAACTTTTTTTCTATCTCAGGCAACACATTTCTAGGGCAACCGTCCAGTAGCACCAAATAACTTTGTGAGACATATATGGTTTCACAACCTTTCGACAGCGCCCATTCTTCAAAATGCGGTAGCATCGAGGGGTCACATTGGAGGAGCACTCGACAGTGAGAGTCAGAACCCACGCTAAGGAACTCTTCCCCTCCCATGAAGTTACCCACCAAAAGCTCGTCGGGAATGCCGTCCGTGATCATTTCACACCGATATTCACAGTTAAAATCTGGCCAGAAATGGTGACTCCACGTTTCCACAGCTTTTATGATCTCGTGGTGCGTGAGCTTTTCTACCTCCCACAAAACAGTGGGCCTACAGAAAGGGTCGGTAAGATCTTGTATTGGCACACCCATAGTTGTATCATCAACACCGAAGGCTTCTGCTACCTCGTAGTGAAAAGCAACAGCTTCCGGCGTGATCACAGTCATAAGGTACACCTGAATTGAAGATTTCCCAATATACAGCTCGTACTGCACATCGGCGTAGTGCTCATTACCACCATAGGAGCAGATCCGTATGGAGGCTGGCTGATTATGAAACCAGTGTTTCATTCCATCATAATAGGTGGATAGCTGCCGGTTTGGGTGCGCGCCCGCCGAAAGATCTTTCCGGTACTTCGCATCGTACCATTTACGTAAATTGTGGTATGCTTGAAATGGAAGCTGTAACGTTTTTGGCATGGGTACCACTTAGTGAAAGGAGGTTCTATTGAACTAATCTACCTGTAATGGGAGTACTATATCAAAGCGATATTAAATCGCCTTCCTGCTCATCCCAAAATTCTCATTGTGAGGATGCATGTTAATACAAGATCTTACCGAATCGCCCTTTGGAAAAAGTGTCCGTGTTTTTGAAGTATACCCCGAGGTGATCAACCAGCTCTATGAGCGTGGTGTCGTATCCGTGGAAGACCTTTCGGTTTACCCGAACCAACCCCTCATTCTAAAGTCTGGGCAGCAATCTGCACTTGCTCTAGTCAATCGACAGGGCACTGCCATTCTTCGTGCAGAGGAGGATATTGAGTATTTCAAAATCCGTGGTCGAAACAAAGAACAGATTCTTATGTTCAACCTCCTCAGTAATCCCGAAATTCGATGTGTTGTAATTACGGGAGCGGCGGGAACAGGTAAATCTTTATGTTTGGGTGCCTATGCCCTGTCCCAAGTTTTTGGTAGTGAACACCATTCCAAACTTCTCCTCTCCAAGCCTCTGGAGACTGTAGGAAGAGGTAAATTTTTAGGTACCGTACCCGGATCAATGGAAGATAAATTCTCCCCTTTCCTTCTGTCTTTTACACACATGTTTGAGGGCCTCGTAGGGGATAATGGCGGTTCTTATATAAGTACCATGATTGAAAAAGGGGTAATAGAATTTGTCCCCCTAGAATTAATGCGGGGTGCCTCTTTTCGTAACTCGGTCGTTTGGTACGATGAAGCTCAGTCTATCGATGCCTATGAGATGGAAACTTTGGGTTCTCGTATTGACGACAAAGGGCATTCTCAGTTGATCCTAAGCGGGGATCTAAACCAAAGAGACCGTAACATCCGAAAAGAAAAAACAGGGCTAAACAAATTGGTGAGCAGTTCTCATTTTATGAACAGTCCTCATACAGCACATGTCCACCTAACGAAGAACGAACGTGGTGTGATCAGTCAGCTTTTCTTTGACGTATTCCATGAGGAGGACTAATGCACTATGAAAAACCAAAATTACCTAAAACCTCTATCCCACCTTTACGACGTTTTTGATCGCAAAGTCCGATAGGCCCTCTCTCCGGTGAATGGAAAACCAGTCTTTCGTGAGAGCTTTAGCGATTTGCAAATTCTCCCCTTGAATACGATCCTGTAACCAGCTACACATCATCTTGATGGAATTGGTCTAGAGTGTGATATTCTAAGGTACGCCGGAAATGTGGAATCGCATTGTCGACTACGTTGTAGCGATGCTCTATGTTGGAAGCGTTGCGTAAAGTATATCGAAACCGAGCTTCTCTTTCCGTTTCTGAGAGCCATTTACAGACCTGACGGCCCATTTTAGGTACTCCCGCTACACTCACCCCTTTAATCTCTTTGCATCGCCCTAGACGGCGCATGGTATGCCTCAAAAAAGAAGGGGACCCTACTTTATGAGTAGAGCCCCCTCAAACAACGAACCTCAGTTGAGGTTGCCTGTTTCTGTATCTTTTTGCCCGAACAACGCACCCATACGACCTACACTATTGACGGAGCTGTTTTGGTTGTCTCCCACATCCGCCTCCACAAGATCCTCTTTCGAGGCGTATTTGGCGCGCACACCTTCTTGTCGCTCCGGATCGAAGCCAACCCACTCCAGAAGCTCGACAATCTCTTCTCGCATCGTCTGGATGAGCGGAGGCTTGTCTTTGATGACTTCGAGTGTTAGCTCAGTAGTGAGCTTTCTGTCTTCACTCATAAAAGCCTTACGAATTGCGTAGCACACGACTTGCTCAATCTCCCGGCCAGTGAGGTATTCGCTCGCCTCTGCCATTTCATCAAAATTAAGGTCATCCATAGACCCCATCGTGGCTTTCCAGTATTTTTTGAATTGGATCTGGAAACAGGCTCGTCTTGCTTGCTGTGCGGGTAGTCCCACAAAATATTTCTCTTCGAAACGAGAGATAAGCTCTGGAGGAAGCGCATCTACCCCGTTAGCCGTGGCGATGATAAATACATCGTCATCGTGATCTTGGAACCACGACAGGAACGTCCCGATAACACGAGCCGTGGTACCACTGTCGGAGTACGAGGAAGATTGAATACCCGCCAGCCCTTTTTCGATCTCATCAATGAAAACGACGCACGGAGCAACCGCTTCAATGTATGTCAGAGCGGACCTCATATTACGTTCAGAGTCTCCTACCCGACTGGAGAAGAGGTTGGAAGGGTCGAATTTCACGAAAGTCACACCCATCTCATTGGCAAGAGCCTTGGCGATGAGGGATTTACCACAGCCCGGAACTCCGACCTGTAACAAACCACGACTTACCGGAACCCCGTACTCTTTACCTTCGGGCGTCCACGCGGACCTAACTTCGTAAAGGTGCTCTTTGAGGCACTCCAAACCCGCAATGTCGTCGAATGTGATATCCGTCTCCAGTAGGTCCAAGAGGCTGGTCTTTTCAATGACCCCTTTGCGGTACTCTTTGATATTCTCAATGGTTACGTTGAGCGCCTGAGAAGCGGCAAAGTGAACTACCGTCTCTTTGATTTGGAAAGCGGTGAGGCCACGACAGTTTTCGATGAACTCCATCGGGATCTCATTGCCCACCCTATCGGAAGGGATCGTGAAGTTTTCATTGTAGACCTTAATTTCAGACTCTACCGCCACCAGAAGTGAGCGAATAAGCTCATCGGAAGGGTTGTCGAAATCGTGGAGAAGGGCAAAAGGTTCAAGAGCTGGGGGGATCCGACCCGTTTGGCTGACCAAAATAACACTACGTGTGGCGTGGTCATTCAATGAGCTGGAGATGGCAATATTTTTGAGCCGTCGTTGGACCAATGGGTCTGCCATATACCGGTCGGCATCCAGTACGACGAAATAGGCACTGGCCCCGTCTCCAAATGCCGGAGTCTTATACATCTCAATAAGAGCCGCGTTGATTTGGGCGGTGCCGCTGTCCATAGGGTGGTGGAGATGGTTCCACTCGTCAATATAAGAAGCGGAGTCCATCATCCCAAACGCCGGGTTCCAGACATGCAGTTCATCATTTTTCCCGATAGATCGGTGAATTTCTTCGATGAGCCGTGCTTCCTCATCTGTTTTCACAACTAGCAGGCGGGGCAAAGACTTCAGATATGATTCCAATTTGGCGTTCATTGTACTCCTGTTATTTCGTAATTCGCAGCACCATCTATGGTACTATATACCGGTCGTAACCTTACACCACCCTCTTAGGGGTTTCAACCTTGTTTTTGCTCTTATGTAGTTTCGATTGCCCACTCCGGGTTGGGCTGGGTCACATATGGGATCTTGTCCACAGGGATGTGCATAGGTAGGGGAGTAGCATCAATTAACAATGCCAATAACTCTTCCCCCTCGTATCCACAAAGAGGAAACTCTTCCTCCTCTCCACACTCACACTGGACAAAAAGTGATACCTTTTTTGTTACCAGAAAATGACGGGACAAAATGTTATCTCCACAGGGTTTGATGTTGAAATCCAACCCTTCCGGTACAAAGACCAACTCTTTGGGGAGACCATTCTCCAATCCCACTTCCAAAGTGTATGTGGGATTGATTATATTGAGTACGGCTTGTCCACACCCACAAAAGCATTGGAAACCTTCGTACGTCTCTTCACTTTTTTCAGATGAGCATAGATCTTGAGGAGTAATCATAACAACTTCCTATGGAGTGTGAATTATCGTCAGTAATCGCTACCGAACCTTACTATACAAGATACGTAGCGTCAAGTCAGTTTTCTAGGTTCCAGTTTTCCTTTGGGGTGGACAAAAATCGGATCCTGTTTTTGGGTACAGGAATTTCTACATGGCTCTGGTCTACCGTCAAAATCAGGAGCCCTTCGTCTTTGCATATCACGTATTTATTTTCGTGATCGCATTGCGGGCACTTAAAAGAATAAATGTTTTCGGTAGCTAGAGCGTGGCGGGACCATAGCTGTACTGTCCCTTTGCTTACTTTCCCTTCTATCTGGGTGAAAACCAGTTCGATAGGTATTGACGTTTCTACCCCCACTTCCAGATGATACTCAGGCTCGATGATGTTGAGAAGGGTCTCTTTGCACGACGCCCTCTCGCAAGGCACAGCAATGCATTGATAGTTTGCTTGCGTGTAGGGACCCCTGCTTGTTATATTGAATTTGGAGCTACCAAATCGCCCCGACGTCGTTACAGTATGCGTCGGCATCGTGGACTCGGGTTTTTTCGTTTCAGCGTTTTTTACGAGTTGTTCAAATCGGCGGCTCATACCTATCCTCGTTGTAGTGATAAAAAAGAGGCCCAGCCCCTGATTGGGAACCGGGCCTCTTTTCGCTTAGTTGTGGGTGCGGCTTAGAAAGAGGCTTTCGACTCAATCACAATATCACCCTCTTCAATCACACCGTCGAACCCTTCGATGTATGTTGAAGCTCCGGCCTCGAAAGTGTTATCAATTTCGTGACCTTCCGTCATCATGTTGGAAAGGAAAAGCTCCCGGTTGTAGATCTGGGGCAATCGATCCTGTACGAAGCTTTTCGCACTGCGATCATCGGAGTCGTAAGACACCTCTTGTGTCTCGGGATTGATTCGGGCTCCCGTATGACGGAAATTATTGCCCTCTGCCGCTGAGATATCGAACCAACTTCCACTTCTGGAGAAGGATGCTTCAAGCTCTTCTAGGCTTTTTTCGATTAGATCTTCTCGGTCAAGCTTTGTTGCGATGGTAATACGTCTGGACATCTGTTACCTCATCTGAGATGATAAAAGGTCTTACGACCCATGAAATAGGGACAACTAGGTTGCCCCTTTCCCCTGCGCAGGGAATTTTGAATCAGTCTGTGCTGATATGTCCGGTTTCGTGGACCGGCGTGCAGTCCCCATCCGGCAATTCTTCATCATCGGTAATTTCACCGACTTTTCGGGCTGCTACGTAAATGTTTTCACAAAGATGCTGCCCACGATCAACGACTTGCTGTACAACTTTGCCGCCTTTAGCTTTGATGACCGTGACATACTTCATTTTACCGTCAGACATTGTAGACCTCCTAATGGTCGTTTTTGATGAAAAACTATTCCCAAACAGCGGGGCTCCTAGTGATACCTTACCACTAAGGGCGTGTCAACCTTCATCTTGGGTTTTGTTACGTATTGGTTTTTTATCTACCACTTTTCCATCCTTAGCCCTTACCACAAGAGTTTTCTTCCCCTTGTCGGGAACAGCCCATGAATCCGGCTGACTAGGAGCTGTGGGTTCGGGAGAAGGTTGCTTATCCCCCGAAGGCAACATAATACCGCCTTTAGGTACCTCGGTATTGTACCGGGTTTCTTTCGGGCGATCAAGTGTCCTTTTAGGAGCAGGTTCCGGATCCGGGGCAGGTTCTGATACGGCTACGACCTCGGGCTCTGGGGAATCCTCTTCCACGACCTCTGGTTCCTTTTCTACCTCTTTTTCTTTACCTCGTGTTGAGGCTAGTTGGTTGAGAGACTTTTCTAGTCGCCCACCTTCATGTTGTTGGGTAGGGGGGTCCGCACGGTGTATGATAGGATCTTTTTTGGGCTTTTTTTCCTCAAACTGGCTAGGCTCATTGCCCTCAAAGGATTCCCACGAGTCCACTGAGATTTTTCTTTTGTCGAAAGACTCAAAAGACTGATTAGATAAATGTAGTAGTGCCGGATCGTCAGGATCTCCAAATTTTGGGTTATTCAAAGCTTGTATCTGCCGCTCCATCCGCTGTTGCCATTTCAAATCGTTCATTTTGCTTCGCTTGCACTCCGGATTTAAGCACCGGGCGCAGAAAGCCTCCATAAATTTATCTATGGGAACTTCTACCCCGGTGTCATCCATGCACTGCGCTATATAATCTTCTAGAGGTTTCATATAAGACACTACATACAAGAGAATTAACGGACTTCCTGCCCATACAAGCCGTGATATCGGGCCAACGTTTTGAATTCTTCTGGCTCGATAAGGTGTTTCTGGGCGCTATCTATGATCACTTCCCCTTGCCAGTCAACTAGACGTAAGGCGTAGCTCCCGCTCCCCTCCGCCATAAAAAAATCAAAGATCTGATACAGGTGACGCATCATGGTGCGAATATAGATGGGGTCCCTACCGCGCCCCAGACCGGGAGCATTGTCAAGCCGGAAAGTGAAAACCGGCCCTTCATAGGTGCCTGCAACTTTATTCCGTCCTTTTTTTATAGCCATATAGTGCTCTCTTAGTTCGCTGTAGATTTGAGGTTTGATCTCTTCAGCGATCTCCACAGGGGTTTCAGTCGTCTCTTCTTCTACATGTTCGGGCTCAGGCTCAGGTTCAGGTTCTGGATCCCCTTCCACAATTACCTCTTCTCCGTGGTCGTCAATGTACCACATACCGGGTTTCATGTCGATATGGTTCCAGAGGAATCTTGGGACAGGAGCATCGGCTCTTCCCGTTTCGGGATTGACCGAGTGCATAGCAAACCACGAGTAAGCCACGTTGAAGTTTTCTCCTATCTCAATATCACAAGAGAGAGGTACCGGCCATTTTAATTTATCTCCCAGCTCGGTCATGATGTCAACAATAACCGGGAACAGCTCATCCATTTTATCTTTTTTGATCTCAAAAACCAGCTCATCGTGTACTGTAATAATGAGGCGACAGTTCTCTAGGTTACCTGTCTTTTTCATATGCTGATACACACGACCCATGCAGTATTTCGTCAGGTCCCCCGTCGCCGTCCCCTGAATAATACTGTTGATCGCATTTCGTTCTGCTTTAGAAGAGATCCACCCGTTTTCATGGTCAATATCTCCCAGCCGAATAAAGCGCCCGACTCCTGTAGATACCTGTTTGTATTTTGTACAGGTTCCGATGACTTCGCTAAACCACGTATTCAATCGGGGCAGACCGGAGAGCACCTTTTTACGAATGAAGTTACCTTCCTCTTTAGATACCCCGGTAGAGCGGGCCACCGCTTTTCCCGAACCTCCATAAAGGATAGCAAAGTTGGCACCCTTTGCTTTTTGGCGATACTGTTTGAAGTCCGGCTTTTTTGTTACATCATCACCATAAACGATTTTTGTGGTCAGGGTGTGCAGATCTCCAATCTTATCCGACCCACAGGTAGTACAGGCAGATGGCGGCTTGTTCGGTATTTCATACTTTTTCTGCCCTACTGGCAACTCCGGGGTAATATCGAGTGGCTCTCCAAACTCCGTGCCGCATTTTGAGCACCGGTAAAATTCTTCGATCCACTTGGGCTCCTGAGAGATAGAAGCAGCCACTCGAAGCTCGACACCAGACTGGTCAATGGCCGCAATGACATAACCCTCTCTAGCCTTGATTGCGGGCCTCACAGAGGAATCTAGGGAGAGTATCTTAACGTTTCTTTCGTACTCCCCCTCTCCATTAAGGGGTTCTGGGTCGTGTTCACAAGAGTCTGCAAAGGGGCAGCCCTTGCAAGATATGCGAATACAGTACTCTACATCGCCGTTGAGAGGGTCTTTGACGAAATGCCCATCCTCTATGTAGATTAGGAAGCCCTGAGCCCCTTCAACCGCCTCTACTAGATTTGGGTAGAGAGTGGGATTTTTCTCACCCGTACTACCACTAGGACGGCGGTAGACTCTTTTCCCGCTGAATTTACCTACGTTGTATCCGGCGGGTATAGACTGGACATTGATCCCACCATACCCTTGATTTGGTTTCCCTTTGGAGCCTGCATACCTTCCCGTATCCACACGGTTGGGTAGGAATGAGAATCGAATCGTGTTGTCATCTAATGTATGGCACGTTCTCCGAATCTCATCTCTTGGTAAATCCCGGTCCGTATTCTCTTCCAGTGGTTTGAGGTACGTACCATCCACTTTCTGGAGCTTACGAAAAGTGGTGATCTGCTTAATGAAAGGAAGCTCATTCCCCAATTTCTCTGCTAATTTGGCAATGATATCATCGCCGGTGGCTACCTGTCCGTTGGGGGTAGTTTCGAGCTTCCCTTTAATAAGCCCCTTTTCATTGAGGTAAGCCAAAGCATCCCCCAGTTTTTTGGGACTGGAGACGTCCTCTTTGGTGAAAGTAGTCAAGCCCTTGCTCTTGATCCCTTCGGCTATTCTCACCTTGGTTTCTTCAAGGTATTTATCTACGTGAGCGCGTACTCGTTTGAGATAATCTAGGTCCACCTTGGGCCGGTTCCTCTCCATCCACCGAAGGGCCGGTATGTTGATCTTTTCCGTGTAGTACACGAATTTTTGCCCTCCCAATATGGTCTGTTTGGGATCTGACGTAGGAAAACATTCGAAAATAGTTTCCCCATTTTCACCTCTTCCCATAGGCTTATACCCATGTGTTTTGTAAAACTGAAAGAGAAGGTAGGTGCAAATAGCATCGGACCCTGCATACAAGAGGGTGGGCTTTTTGCCGTCGTTTTGCGTATGATTGGGGTCCAATGTGGAGAAGTTTCGGTCTTTGGTTCCTTCCGGGAAAAGTGACTTTAGCGAGATCATTTCCATGCCCAGAAATCTCTTGGATAGAGTTTTCAGGCCATGTCTTTTATCCGACGAATCCCTCAGATAATCGAGAATTAGGGTATCCTCGAATTTTCGGAAGTCATCAATATCTACGCCTTCCCCAAATAGGAATTCGTGATCGAATGCGGAGTTGTGGTAGATGGTAATGCAGTTCTCTACTAACCGCTCAATCTCTTTGATCACCTCTTTGGGGTCTAGATTAGACTCCAGTCGCCTCCCATCCTCATCCTTGTGGCGCACCGGAACGTAAATCCCCTCCTCCCCGTCATAGCAGAGACAGTACCCTACGATCTTGTCGACGGTTTTGCCGTCAGGGTCAATGCGATTATCAAGACCTGTGGTCTCCAAATCGACCGCGCAATGCCCGGCTTCTATGGCTTTATCTATAATCTCTACGAGCTGGCTCATTGTTGTGACCAGCGTGAACTTTTTATCCTCCATCCACGGTAGAGGTTCTACCTCTACCACCTGTCCAATGCCGCCTTCTCCTAAATCACTCCAATGTATACTGAAATCATCCATCTACGTATTCTCCGGTTTTACTAAAATAACATGAAACCCGATCCGCCATAGATCCACTAATCGCGTGGTCAGGAATCTAACTTTGGGTGGATCGATATTAGCGTCGTAACAAGAGGGTGGGTCTAAATTGGCTGAGCATAAATTGGGATCGTAGGACGGGCACCCTTGCTGGTAAAAACAAGAGCCAATATCCTCTCCCAATTTGATTAGACATGCGTCAGGCCCTAGACCTACCTCTTGTAAAAAGGGCTTCGTATAACGATGTCTGAGTTCTTGATAGGCTTCCCAGCTAATCACACTGAGAAGGTCTGCGATCGTTTCTTGGGTCCGTAGGGGCTCCCATTCTTTTTCCCATGTTCCGTCTTTCTGGATGGTAATGGCGAATATTTGGAGAGCGCCCCACACATCATCATGAATCTTAAACTGACTACTCATTTGGACCTGAAATGGTGAAAAGATAACAGTCGAGATCAGGCTTCCCAGCCTTTGATTTGACTATAGATCTTCTTGAGCACTTTCGCAACAGTCTTATCCTCCACATTGCCGTGCTGAACGTCATAACGAAGGTTGTCTAAAATATAGAAGAGCTTCGTGCCCTCTTCCCATGTGATCTTGGTACTGTTTTCTTTGATGATACGTTTTGCTTTTGTTTCGGTCCTCGCTATCGTTTCTAGAATAGTAGGGGCGGTTGCTTGTTTTTGGAGCATCTCTCGCATTTGACGGCGGGTTTTTTCATCGCTCGGATCAAATGTGGGTTTAGGTACATTGGAGACCCCAAAAGAGCGCTCGATAAAGGAGAGTGCTTTTCCAAAGGATAGACCTTCGTAATCCCGTACCCACTGGACTACATCTCGATCCAAGTGACAGGCAAAACAGTAGGTCGAATCGGATTCCGGGTACATACGGGCACTGAAGCTATTGTCTTGACCATCCCCGTGTAGGGGACAAGGGAACTGGAACTCTCGTTGTTTCGTGTGAACTCGAATGCCGTAATGATCGAGGATGTCAGTGATATGCACCTGATCCTTAATGTTATCGACTCTCTCTTTGTTGTATGAATCCCAATCCATTATTGTCCTCCTCTTACTAGTGTTTTGAGGTAGTAGTCTAGCTCGTCTTTGGTCTGTACCTGCTTGAAGAATCGGGAAGCTCCACCTTCTGAGGATTCATAGGAAGTACCTACTCCCTCACCATCTGCCGTACCATAGACCCCGTTTTGACCACGATTCCCCGTAAGTATTCTTCCCTCCTATACCCGGATTGGGTCCAATTGGATTAGACCCTTTCACTTTCTTCGTACCTATGCATTCACAGGTAGGTCCATGTCTGAGGATCAGGTTAGTGGGGAACCTTCCTTTACTGGTATCCACTTTGTAGGGGGTCTTTCGGTGAAATGTTCCCAGCTTCCCGTCGCCCGCAATAATGTTACCTGACCGTGGTGAATTGCACCTCTCCATAGCCTCTTGATCCCACTTCGCAGATTTTACCCTGCTCCCATCTATATCAATAACACTGGGGTTGCCCCGAACTATGCCCTCTATAAACGTTGCTTCTTCTGGAGTTCTCGTGAGAAGCCTCAAGGCACATTTACCCCCCGGCCCTTGTACTAGGATACAATCCCGCACCTCAACGCCTGTCCGACGCTCACGGAAACCTACAGCGTCAATCGTAGTAGGGTCTGCTTTGTGGATATAGTAGGTCATGTAACTCTCGTAACTGTGATTAGTCGTCGGGGATAAGCTGCGCTGCCGTCTCTGCGTTTAGAGCATCATTGTCATTAAGGTGGCTGACAACATTGTTGATATGCTTCGTACCCCACTCAATATTAGCCTCAAACGGGTTAAAATGGGGGTTATCCCGGTTCTTTAGACAGCCGAATTTGACAGACCCTGTGACCCTTCTAGAGGGATCTAGATACGTTGTGGTAATCACGTCAGAAGAGCGCTCCGCCTCGTTTGAATCAGCAAGAGCCTGCATTTTATAGACCCCATCTGCCTTCTCCGCCTCTCTTTTACCATCACGGTTGATCTGGAGCAGCCCTAGCATGGGTATTCGCTCCCCATTGTTAAATGTGAGCGCCAGCCTTTTGGTGTCCCGAACGATACTGTTGAGGTCAGTATAGTAGTTCCGGGTACTGGTCTCAGGACGCATCAAAGCAAAGTGATCTACTACACACATGTGAATGGGAGTCTGTTGGTGTGTGATCTCTAGGTCGGCTTTGAGACGGGGGACTGTTACATCTTCATCGGGGCTTCGCACAATAAGAGCACCGTAATTTTTACCTCGATTCTCCTCAATATCATCAATGATATGTCGGAAAAACTTCTTCTGCGCATCGTTAATTGGTATACCCTCTTTATCCTCCCCATCCCGAATCAAACGATAGGTAATATCCGGCCAGCCTTTCCCCTGAAATTTGGGATGCTTGGAATGCATGACGTATAGGATGCGTCGTAGTTGATCTAGAGGCATTTCGAGAGACAGATAGTACACATTGTACTGCTGGAGGAAAACCGCTTTGTAGGCCCAGTTCAACGCAAAAGTCGTATTGTGCGTGATTATATCATTCACAACAAAGCTATGGTGAGTGGGTACCGAAAGGTCATAGGTCATTTCCTCCCCTATGTACTCAATGCTCTCTACTTGATCCCATGCTACATCTCCCCCTATATGCTTTTCCAGCTCCGGGTCCACTTGGGAGAAAATACGAAGACCATCACCACTGATAGTAGGACGCTTTTTCGCTTGACCCGCATAACGCCATGATCCTGTATGGGACTTTGTTCTAGTAAGGTCGTCGAGATGGTCTATCAGGTCCGTAGGAAATACACGATCATCCACGCCCCTGAGACGGCCTCTAAGTTCTTCGAAACGGTCCTCTTTTCCTACCACCCTAATAGAGTCACAAAACCGTCTCTTAGAGGGGGTAGTGACGACCCTGACCGTGTAAAAATAGTAGGGCTTGTCTTTGTAGGTGGTATCTACCTTCCGGACCGTGCTTTGGATACCTAGACGAGTTAGTAGCCCCTGAATCCCGGTAGCCAGCTCTTTGCTCTTAGTACCGTAGGTAATATCATTACGTTTGCTTTTTGATTCTCTATCGGAACGGTCGTGGTCCTCCGTGTGACAGGATCCGTCCGTAGACCAAAGGGCACCTAATAGCAGAGCTACCTGACGCTCTGGGATCCCAAAAAGCTCTCCCGGTATGTGCTTGCTATTTGAATCAGTTCCCCACAGTCCCAGCTCTTCTAGACGCATACGGAGGGGGGACGCCATAGTAGTATTGCCATTTCCCACACTGTGACTAACCGTTACGTAGGCCGCTCGATCTTCTGGAAACCTTTCCAAGAAATTAGGAGTCTCGTAGTCGGCTTTACCTTCTAAATACCCCAAATCACGTAGAGCACCCATAAAATCTCCACGTATCTCATCATTCTGCGCCGTTAGTCGCATATAGTCCTTAATCGAACCATCCCCCAGTAGGTAGCCAATGGCTTTGACTTCGGCGTCGCTAAAGTCTTTACGAGGCTCGGGTACCCGCATCACGGAAGGGACTCCCACGTAATCCCCTACTTCCACGTCCTTTAATTCACCCCACGTACCACCACCCTTGGACGTCCATAGCGGGTGATTGTCCGTAATGGGCAACTCACGGCCACTTTTTAGTGTCACCTTGTAAACAGGTCGTACACCATTTTGCACCAAATGAGAGGTAGGCGCTGTTACCAATAGAGGTTCAGCACCCTCGTGTTTGAGAGCCGTTACTACGGGCAATTCGCCCCGATCATATAAGTCTTCGGTACGTTCTAATTTTTTGGTTATGTGGTTGAAGACCAAAGAATTTCCGCTTAGACACTTGAGTTCGCCAGTGAACGCCGCATGGGTCCACATTTCACCGGGTTTGATCCCTCGACACACTCTATCTATATCTGCAAGGCCAGTGATGATACCCCAGTTTCGCCTCTTTCCGGCGCAGACACGATCAAACTCTTCCCTAGCCTCATCGGTATCCATTACGATGTTGGATTTGGTCTTAAATCCCCGGTCAGAAGCCATCATGTGATCTGCATTCTTCATGATGTACTTCATGGCCCCGCGATGGCCCTGATAGTCGACAGTATCCCGCCCCTCTTTTATAGAAAGCCCATCAAAAAGGATCTGAGCCGACGTTTTGAGGATGACGTGCATCTCTTGATCTTTCTGGTTTTTGACTTCCTCATCTACCAGATTCTCAAAGTCCGAATTTTTATAGGTTTTTCGGACAGAAGTGATCTCTTCCAGACGGTCTACAGAAGACATCTCCCCCGAGCGCTCTAGGAAGTCGTAGATCGTCTCTTTAGTAGGAATCGCGGAGTAGTTGACCGCATAATTCTGGACGAAGTTCCAGATCTCACGGTCTTCCTCGTTTGCGAGTGCTAAGGTAGAGGAGGAGAGATAAATGTAATTCTTTAGAAGGGTGTCCTGCGGAATCTGTCCGTCAGCATCGATAACCGATCGTAAAATTTTCTTCATATAAAGGCTCTTGCAGGTATTCGTTACTTTGAATCCGTGTTAACCGGTCAAAGGTTACATGCCAAATTTGCTGAAATCTATATCTGCTTTCTTTCTCGTAACCTTATTGCCGTCTGAGTCATTTCCCTCAGTCTCTCGCATGATGATCCCCTCGTGAAGCTTTTTCGTCTTTCTAGTGGGCTTGATCGTAGTCTGGCTGAAATTCTCAGCTATATACTCTTCCACTTCGGGAGAGTAGCATAGGTGCCCCCGATTAAACGGGTGGGCGTGGGGGTTAATGATCCATGTAGGTAGTCCCTCAAAATTGCGGATACGCAGGCTTTCCAGTAGGACACCGGGAAGAGCTTTGTTTCGGTAAGAGACAATGCATAGAAAAATAACGAGAAGCTGTGGGCCTTCAACTAGGTCACGCAGCGAGGTGAAGTCCTTGGAATCCGCCGTCCCTTCGTCTTGGGAATGTGCCCTCTCTTTTGAGAGCCACGCATCCAACATTTGATTGTCGTTGGTGACCCGACCAAAATACCCCAAACCTTGATCGATCAGGGAGTATCTCAGGTGAGGAAGAAAATCTCTGCGTGTTGAGGTAACAAAAAGGCTTTTATTTACCAAGTCGGCAAATTCGGAATCTTCCAGTGCATCGGCCTCGAATATTTCGGACCCCAGCTTGTTACGATAGAGCGCCCGCAAAGTACACCGGCACCTGATCCTAGAGTAAGGGTCGTCGGGGACGGGTAAATATCCGATTCCATTACAAATGGGACAGTTGTCTTGTTCCGTATTCTTGATCATGCAGAGTCCTCTTGAAATTGCTGTGCGCTCTTGTACATTTGATCGAAAATATTGCCGGTATCTCCGCTGGTATCTATTACGACGTCTCCGTCTTCCTCTTCATTACCTAACATACGTTGTCCCAATGCGCCCTCAATAAACCCCATTTTCTTATCTAGGGTTTTTGTGACGTGGTGGTCTATGGTTTGATCACCCAGAGGACCTTCGCTCAACATGTGAATAGCATACACGCTTTGGTGAGGAGATCCAATACGAATCATACGACCAACCAACTGTAGGTAATCTCCCGCTGACCACGGAAGATCGAAGAAGATCATGATACGAGCTTGCTGCAAATTCATTGCTTCAGCTCCGGCCATAGTGAGGAAGATGATATTCGATCCTTCGCTTTCTGTAAAGGCTACTCTTCCCGCCTCTCTTTCCCCACTCCCTTCACTGCCCGTAACTCTTGCAAACCCTTTTTCTACTCCCAGTTGAGGTAGATACTCTTTGCTATCGGGATCTTTTGATACCGCATATTCATACCCCTTTTCCTCTAGCAGGGACTGCAACCTGTCCACCATAGTACGAAATCTAGTGAAGACGATCACCTTCTCATCTGCGAAGTCTTCCTCCAGCATGGAGAGTAGCATATCCGTTTTAGTAGCTTTCCCCTCGTTTCCGATAAGGAAGGGGTCATCCGCAATCTCTTGGCAATAAATGAGCTGTGTAAGTTTGGTGGTTTCTTTCTCCTCTTCCTCATCGGTCCCCATATTAACGGTAAGAAGACCATCCAGCGCTTCACGATAATAGTCCCATTGATCCCCAGACATGGGAACTCGAATCTCTTTTACCGTAAGGGCTGGTAGCTCTTTAGCCACGTCATGCTTTGCTCTCCCCAAATAAAACGGATCAATTTTGTCTTTGAAGAGGTTGATATGGTCTTTGGAATGTCCAACCACCACCTTGACTTTCCGACCTTTTCCGATTGGCTGCATTCTCGTAACACAATATACGTTGAGAAATGACGTTTTCGTAGTGAATACAGCGGGATTGATGACCTTGAAAATACCGTAACCTTCCACCAAATTGTTCTTGATCAGGGTGGCGGTAAGGCCATAAGCACGCTCAGCTTCCGCAGCGACTCTTTTACAGGCTTCGTGTGTTTTAGTTGAGGTGTTCTTGAATGCTGTAGCTTCGTCCCCAATAAAAACGATACGAGAGCCTTCCATATGTTTGAGGAATTTTCTTTTATCCCTACGCAAGCGAGGGTAATTGATAATCAAAACCCGAGGGTTCTCAGGATCCCAATCCCCAAAAAAGTCCTCGTACACTTCCTCTCTACCCGAAGGGCCACCCTCTGCCAGTACCCACCCTACGTTTTGGCAAAATTTATTAATCTCACCACCCCACTGCCGCATAGCAGACGTCGTGGTAACCACCACGGGGCGAAGGTCCGGTTCCTTTTCCCACAGATAGCAGACCGTGGCAAGAGCGGAGAGCGTTTTACCAAGTCCGGTGTCATCCCCACAGATGAACCGTTTCATGAACAGCATATGGTAGACCATCTGGATCTGATAGGTTCTCAGCTCCAGAGGCTTTACCTCCCCACTGGGGGTGGTAAGGGTGTCTCTTAGGAATTTACAAGGTTTGAGTTTTAAGTCCTCTTTTTCGCGTATTTTGAGTAGCTTTTCGTAGATGGGGCTCTTGGCCATGTAGAAGTCCTGAGATTCGTGGTGAGAGATTCTTAATTAGCTGAAAATTGTATCGTAGAGGAATTCTACGAGTTTGGGACGTGATTCTCCGGGGGGCGGGCGCAAAAGAACCTGTAGAAGATCCCTTTTTTTGATTCCGTGCTTTGCTACTAGGTCATTGATCTTTCGGAGGATAATCTTTCGCATCTGAGGCGTAAGCTCATCAATGGCCCAGTTTTTCAACTCTTCATACGCATCGCGGGGGGCTCCAGTTGCAGGTCCTCCACGGATAATGGATACTATATCAGACACAGTTACCTCTCAGTTGAAACTCAGGGATACGCCTATCAGGGGGGCTATGTCTGTATCAACATAACCCAGCCCGACGCCTCCGAAAAAATTTAGGTTTTTGGTGAGATCAATTCCTGCGGCAAGGCCAAAGTGTGTCAGCCCCGCAAAAATTTGAGCATGAAAGTGGTGAAAGAAAAACGGCTCGAATAGTACGAGAGGCTCAATAAGGCGGCCCTCATTTCCTATACGTGGTACCAAAAGAGCAACTCCCAATCGGATTCGTAACCGAAAACCCCACTTTTGTAGGTCGGGCTCTTGTACATGTACCAAGACCTCAGTAGGTGCGCTCAGTTCAAGGTGCCACTGACACCACCGAAGCTCCGCTTGGATCTCCTCCTTAGAGAAAACCTGTCCATCCTCATTAATCGTAATCTGGTTAGGTTCCATCTGGAAGCGTACGTTTCCGGATTCTACCGCAGATACCATACAGTTGTGTTGATCTAGGATCACAGCTATCTCTGCTGCTTTCTCCCCTGTAAGACACCGGTACCCCACTGGGCACTCTTGTGTGTGCGCCATAGTAGGTATCAGCAATAAGGCAACTGCGAAGGCCCATATGGCAATTGTGGGTAGTTTTTGCATATCATCCTCGTAGGTAATCAATGGTGTCCTGATCTATTTTTTCCGGCCCACTTTTGAGTACCACTTCAAAAGACTCCGGCTCTATTTCTATGACGGTACTGACATCGGTATCTTTGACTCCAGTGGGCAGTCGGAGCTTCTTCTCCGTGCCGTCCTCTCTCTGGAGGACAACGGCATCTTTATCCCGGAATGGATTTTTAGACCGATCCAAGACTTTGACTTCGTGCTGCACCCAACCGTGCTCATCTGGAGAACCCTTTTCGATAGGATCTCCCTTTGAATCTTTTCGGTCTTCTGGGATCTCATTGGCCAGTTTTACTTTATTTGCATCCTCAGACTTGCGGTCAAATAAATGTCCGATGATTCCACCTACGTTAAAGCGGTCACCAACTCCTAAAACCATTAGAAGTACGGCAACCGCTAAAAGTCCTATCGTAATGATAAGGGCTATCGGATAACGAACGAGCCAGTTCCAAACTGCTTTTGCAGCCGTCTTAACGGCCTTTTTGCCTTGCTCTACTTTCTCTTTCATAATGCCTCCTAAATAGAGGCTTATATTAATACCTTACCGGATCCGGATCCTGTGATCAAGTATCATCTTCGACGTTTGAGTTCTTTCTGTTACCCGCCAACATAGAGAGCGTTCCGTGAAATTTCGTACCCAGATTATACCCCATTATGGTCAAGAATATCAAAATGAGGCTTTCGGGAACAGATCCCTCTGTAGCCCATAAAATCATGAGCAGGGTAAACATGACCCAACTCATCACCCTGCCGAGACTTAATTTATATGCACCTTCACGGGACTTATCCTGCTCTGTAAAAATTGCTCCCAATCGAACTTTCTTTTGTGTTTTAGCCATTTTCTTTCCGTTAAGTTAGGGTTGGTAAGGGAAATGCGCCCTAAAAGTGGTACCCTTACCTTCTTCGCTGTCAATCTCTATCGTACCTCCAGCATCCATTACAAATTGATAAATAAAATACCCACCGAGGCCCGATCCTGTATCAGGGGCTCGGGTTGTAAAATAAGGGGTAAATACTTTGTCTGCGGTTTCCTTATCCATACCACAACCATTATCCGAAAACTCTACGACGATGCAGGAGTGGTGGTGGTGTTTTTCACAAAGGAAAGTTCGTATCTCTACTTTTGCCTCAGTATCGAGGTGATCTGTAGCTCTTATAGAGTTTTCAAAAAGGTTAGTGAGGATCTGGTAGAGCCGGGGCTTTAACATTTGAATTGTTTTCCCGGACGCCGCCTCAAAATCAGCTTCAAAATCGCCTATATACCTTTTGGTAGGCTCCGTATAAGGCATAGTCTTACAATACATCTCCAGACCCCGACCAAGGTCTACAATATCTTGGTCGTCTTTTAGTTCTCGTATAGGTTCTGTCATATTATTTAGGATGCCTGAGATGCTGTCTAAGGCATCCATTGTTTTGAGAGGAGCATCCGGGTCCGTGTTAGTTGGGATCAGCTCTGCGTACCCCCGAGCGATTGCTAGAGGTGTCTTTAGCTCATGTGAGATGCCAAAGAGCATAATCTGTAAACGCTCTGCCCATTTTCGCTCTTCTCGCGCTACCAACACCTCTTCCGTTACCTGTAGGCTTTCCATAATGAGAAGACAGAACTCATTGTTGTCATCCCTAAAAAGCTGCAAAGTAACCGGATCAGCGATGTCTACTAGGCGGACACGATGGCTTGTGAAAGGTTGGTATTGTGTATCGCGAGTCAGCATGTTCTCGAAAATAACAGGTTTTTCTAAGTATTCCCCAAAATAAGTACCTACTACCTCGTGCAACGACTCTTGAAAAAACACCCGAGATAGCTCGTTAAAATGTATGAGGTTACCGTCTAGGTCTGTAATGACGGCTAGATTTATGTTTTCGAGATAACCGGGAAAATTTATGAGCCCACCAGTGCGGTATTCAGCTCGCTTTTTCCAGTACCAATTCCGAAATATATCTCGCCAGTGTTTTAGACGAGAACTGATCTTTTTCATATACAATTTCCCCCGTCTCTAGAGCAGAGACAAATTCGGGGCTATGGGGGTGGCACCCCGTTAAAAAGATGACGGGCGCATAAAATTTGTGCTCACACACCCACTGGTAAAAATCCAACCCACCCTCCCCATTAATGATGAGATCTATTAAAAACACGTCGGGAGCGCCGTGTTCTAGTAAATGTTTTTTGGCTTTATTTACCGCGTGCGCCTTCTCCGTACAGGTAATGACCTCGTATTGGGGAAGGGTTATTTTCAACATGGCTGCCATATCTGGATCGTCTTCTAAAACTAACACTTTGTACTTATTCATTTTCCTCTACTCCCTCTTGGTTTACAACTTCGACTTGCCCCTCTTCTGTGTGAATTTCCTGATCTATTTTGAGATCAATGTTTGCAACAAACAGGGTCAGAATAACACCGCCCAGTGTCATGATAATAGGCCAGATCCATTTGATAGCTCTAATTGAACCGTTGATATCTTGGATCCTGTCTCGATTTTCTTGGTTACCTTTCTGCACGAAGTTTACCATGTCAATCTGACTATCTACCTTATCCCCCATTCTCATAAGGGTGGTGTTGAGTTTCTGTAACGTGCTATTAAGATCACGCATATATTCCCCCTGATTTTCCAAATCCTCATGAACCTGAGAGATAAATTTAAAGAGCTGGTCGTTTCGTGTTTTTCGAACGGACCGCTCCGCTACTAGTCTCTCTTCGGCTCGGGTAATACGATCACGAAGGTCGTAAGACATAGAAAACTCCGGTGGATAGCAGATACTATTGATGTAAAATAAATTCCTATACTTCTGCTACTCACCATAACTCTAAACCTCAAAAGGGATCTCTACCCCGGAAAGCCGACACTGTGGTATTTTTGTTTCGCATGGTTTTTTGTAGGGGGCGGCCTTCGATTCGGAACCTATCAGCCGCACAGTAACCCTCTCCAGCCCCTCGGGGATGCAGTTGTACTAAGAGGTCTACAAACTCTTTAGTTACGTCACCGGAAAGATCCAGCTCTTTTCCTAGCGTGATTCCCGTTAGCACTACCATTTGCAACTCGTCCCCAAAACTCACAGGAACATCACTGTCGGTAATGGTTTCTCGGGTATTTCGAACCAAGAATGCTACGCCGAATAGAACGGCTCCATGCATTTTGAGGTCATGGGGATCTAGATCCCTGAGATAAGAGAGGTCTTTGACTGCTCTACCTCCTGTTAGGACCACCGCACCACCGGGATGCTCTCCCCCAGCCATTACTGCACCACCTCTTTGTGTGCGATACATTTGAAGATTGGCGCTGTAATTGAGAGCACTGGTACCGTCGCTAAATAGCAAAGTACCCTCTTCAAGGGGTTTGCTCAGAGCTAAATCTCTCTGGTAATCCCCTATGGCATCCATCGCAACATCGGGAGCCCAAAACCGTTTGTATTCGGCCCCTACGCCTTCTCCAAGGAACTGATAGTCACTGACTACTAGTCCCATCGGCAAACGCTCTGTGATGCCCGTAAGAGCCTCTGACAGCATGGGAGCTACAGATTCACCACTGGCAGTGCAGGGGTGTGCCTTGGTAAGCGCTTCTCGTTCCGGGTCGGTTATGTCACTGAAAGGGTATCCCGCCAAAGAGAGATATCCCACATCGGTATAAGATCCCGGAACTACTTTACCACTTAGAGCGCCGGTTCCCAGCGTAGTAGCAAAAGGGAAAGAGGATAGAATTTCCAGCGTAGCGGGGTTTTCTATCCGTGCCGTACTCTCATCGAGCGCGGTAAACAGATCTAGAATGCTCTGAGGACGTTCTGTCTGCCTCTTTGGTCGGTAATCAGTGTACTCGATAGCATTCGTATCCGCAGCGGACACAGGCATTGTCCCATAAATTGAACCTTGGTATGGAATTCGGGAGCTGACGAGGAAGAATTCATCCCCAGATTCCGAAGGTCCATTAACATACATACGGAAATCACTACTCATGGGGGTAGTAGTAATTGCTCGACGATGTACCCGCATGAAATCCGAAGTCCAGTCGTCGAAAAGAAAGGTAGCAATCTCAAATACTAGAGACTGATTTTCCAAATCACTTCCAACAGGACCAATCTGGTCATCTTGTTCTATGAGCCCGATGTAACTTGGATCGAGAGCATCCTCTGGGATCACGAAAGTATTTTCATCCGTGATGATAAGTGATCGCCGGTCTGCATCTTCTCTCAGTAGGTTCAGGCGCTCTGTTCCCGAGGGGGAACGATACCCTGCGTCGGGTCCCGAAAAGATACTGCTCCCATTATAATCTGCAAGGAAATGGGCAGCAAAAAGACGGGCGATTCCGTAATGAGGAGGTAGTTCAATACCTCGGACCCCACCACGATCATAAAGCCTACATACAAGAGCTTCCTGTGCCGGACCTGCCCCTGTAATATTGAGGATGGTGTCCCATGTCCCAAAATCGCTAGGGTCAGTAGCATTCGGAGCATAGATAAATTGTATTCTAGGCTCTACTAGCTGGGACGTATTTAAATCGTCGGACCCTGAGTGCAACAGGCAATTAATACCATACGCCGGGCTGGTAGATGTGCTGGACACAGACGCTTTAGAGGTCACAAAAGGTAGATCTAGACGCCCTAATGATGGGCGCAATTCTTTGGGTATCAGAACACTGGCGTCAGAGTCATCTGGAGTGATATTAAATAAATCCGTAGCATCCGTATAGGAGATGGCAGTAGGATTATCTTGCGGGTCTAGCCTCACTGATACATTTCGGAGAGGCTGATACAACAGGGTTTTCGAGCCTCTATCCACATAAGCCTCTGCCCATACAGATTCGGTACCCGATGCCACATCCTGTGAGTTTCGAATCTGAAACTTGGTGTTGTGGTGGTGGGGGTAAGCCGACATAGAAATGGCGGGACTCTTTTTTACTGAGGGGTTAGCCGATGTGGCTACGTTACGGAAAGAATCCTCACGTACAAAGTTCGACCCTACTCCCGCATCAAGTTCCACATGAATGGCTTGATCTGGGACACGGCTAATACCTCGTGCGGGGTGATAAAGCAAGTCATAAGCGAAATGCAGTGTGGTATTAGAAGCAAAGGTGCCGGATACAGGATCTCTAACTAAAACGAGGGCCATATCAGTGTCATTTTCGGTGCATTGTGGCAACCGAATAGACCATGCTCTGTTGGTAGTTCCACCAAAGGTAGTAGGAGTGTCGCCTGCGGCAGTTACCACCTCTAAATTACCTCCTGATACTCCAACAATTTTATAGGCCCCTCGATTATCAGGGTCCGTGCTGGCACTATCAGATCCGGGTGTGATTAGCACCCAAGCATCTGCTTCGGAAAGAAGATCTCCATCCTGTGCAGTAAACGTAACACCCACATCTATAACGCCACTGATACCATTGAATTCAAGAGCACCTTGGCCGCTAGAGACCGTAGATAGCCCTTCCATTTCCGCACCCAGAACCATGAACCACGGGTCGGAGTTGTCGGAGTCTAAGGCAAGGGCACCCTGTTTGTGCGCGTCTCCCGAGGTTGGGTCTGTATCACCAAACCAAACTCTAACGGGGTCATGGTCGGATGCGTCATATTCAAAAGGATGGACGAACCGAACTTTCCTGTTATTAGGGGCAGCTAAAGGAATAGAGGCCCTGTATTGGTCTAAGTCTAGCAGAATAGTATCGTGAATATTCCAAGCATCCGCGTCTTCTCGAAGAATCGAGACATTCGGGTTAATCTGTAGGTCCGCCGTACTAGAGACCGAAGCAGCCGAACCTAGAATGACTAAGTTGTTGGGCTGGAGGGTACAGGCGTCACTGAAAATTTTCCGTAAACCATCGGGCCGATCTCCACCAATAGTATAGTCGGGTGCGTTGGAATCGGGGCCAAAATAATCCACTTGGAAATATTCACGCCCTTTTACAGATCCATTCGACTTTTTCCACGAGGAGGATAGCTTACCCTTGACTAGTTTGCCAAAATTTTGCCGGAGAAGACCGTCGTAATCCAATCCATCTGGTGAGATAATGTGCCGTAAATCCAACAAATCATTAGATACAATTTGGTCGCTGAAAAGTCCCGTAGGGTGGCCTGTTACGAAATCTAAAGTTGCCCCCTCCTCATGCGAAGTGGCATGGGACCTTTTAGCTCCTCTCGTAGTTATAGTAATTGTGGTGCCTGTGTAGGAGCTGTACTCCAGAATTTCGTTTCCAAGCCTAACCAGACCTCCCCCAGACAAGAATGTAGTAGATCCCTGTGTGGTATCCACTTCCAAAGTCATATCATCATTCCCAACAGCGGTAGTTAAACTCACCGTAGACAGGATCGAAGCCTCGCTACGGTCCGCCATGTTGGGGTTACGGTCAGTAGCACCATGTTGCTGTGTGATAGACCAGTTATTGGTAGTGCGTCGGAACACAAAACACAAGGGGATCGCATATACATGCCCATCCACCGTATTAAGTAAATCAGTCTCTGAGTTCCCTGTTCCTGCTCTCCAAAGGCCGGGATCTCCCAGCTCTTGCTCCATATTGGAGAATTGGTAAACTGGGTTCGTGTTGGTCGTAGGGTTATCCAAAGTCCCCTGAGCCTTTATCAAAGGACCAAATCCGTGTGGTCTTTCCGCAGGATTTACATCCCCGACTACGCGCAGTCGGTATTGCAGTTGCACCCGTTCTGTGGTTTCAAAAAGGATCGTAGGATCTAGGAGGTCATTATTTAGATTAGTGCCTCCGTACTCCACGTTTCCATACTTATACAAAAGGTTGGAGCCGGGCTTATTCACCGACCCGTCAGGACTGATCTGCGCTTTCCATACTTCGAGGAAAACGAAATTTACATCCGACTCAGACACATCTGCTTTAGGAGGCGGCAAAAGAATAGCATTGCGGTTATCACTGGAGTTGGTCCCAACTACGGGGATTAGCCACCCATTAACATTCGCCCAGATAACATCTCCATCGGTAGAGGAGAAGTCTTTACCTAGCCAGCACATATTCGAGGCTTGCTTATTGAAGTCGTAATCCGACATTGGATCAACGACATTACCCAACCACCCCGATGACATAGAACTGGATACGATGGACTGTTGAGCATCCTCATTGATCTGGGCTATAAGATTTAGCTCAGAGTCAAGGGGAGGCTTGCCTTTTTGCCAAACCACATTAACGAACTGTCGGGCTCTTGCCGATAGAGTTCTGGTTGTGCCTTCTCCAAAAAATTCCGACATGCTTACTACCTCTACTCAGTGAGTGCTAGTGTCACTTGACACCTGATATAAGAACATTACCCGGTAGGCTTAGTACAGGATGCAGAAGCCACCTAGATAAAGGCGCTTCCCCGTATTATTTTGAAACACCAATCCTAGATTGACATCTGTGGCGGGAAACTCAAACACCTCTTCATTAAGTACCGTGTTTTGGGTTTCCCAATCAGGCTCAGTATAGTCGTTTGTGATAAACACATCCAGACTATTAGGATCCTCTTGGACATATTGTGTCTTGACAGACGTTCCTTCTACTACTCGTTCTAAGGAGTATGCCTCCCACTGCGGTAGTGCTCTTTCTACAGGATCTGCAACCACAACGGCAGAAGTTAGAAGGGTCCCTCCCGGATCTATCCATAGAACACCAGATCCATATCCCACATTAGTAGGTAAACTACCGATTACCGCAATACCAGAGTCGTCTGAAAAATCATCGAACAACACGTCAGAAAATAAAGGATGCTTGTTCAGGATTCCTTCGTATTTTTCTTCTAGCAGGTCATCAAGGATGAACGTATTATTCGCTCCGGACCTGTTTGCCTCATCTATAGCTACGTCCGGCGGCACAGAGATAACTCGCATCCCATTGACGGAATACCCATCAGTAGTCGCATAACCAGCTACAATACGATCATCTTTTCTATTCACCAAATAAAACATATCAGCCCTCATTTACAAGAATATGGAAATCGAAAGCATGGGCAGCGATCGAAGTACCACCAGACCCGTCAAGTTCTGCGGTCCTTACTCTTACCTCATCCGTAGCCGTTAAATAAACAACAGCAAATGGGATTACAGCAGAGAAGGTTTGGGGTGTGACTGTAACTGTCAGATTGTCAGAATCACTTATCTCTTCATCAAATGATATTGAATACTCTCCCGCAGTTCCCAGAGCCGACACACTACATCCAAAAGTGTGGTTTATGGCTCCATTAGCACGAACAGATCCGTGCATAACACTCGCATTAGGACCTTTAAGGGTACCCTCGAAAGTCGAACCTTTATATACCTCTCTATAGCCCTCTATTCTATTTCTTTCCTGAATAGGGATAAGATGGTTATGAAAAATACGAGGTCGGGAATTTAGAGGTCCAACTTTTACAAAAGCAGAAGGGTCCATATCTAAATAAAGACGGCCTGCCCTACCCTCTGGTCCATCTGTGTCTACCCCAGCAAAGAACAATGTATGCCCATCACATGCCAGTGAATTAACGACTTTTATTAAAGAATCGGTATTAGATACATCCCATGTACGAACCAAGCTCATATCGGCTTTCGAAATAACCTGTAGGGTTGTTCCTGCTGCAAAATAAATATGACGGTGATCTGAAACTACCTTCCCAGCGGACGCTATAATATTGGTAAATTTGATCAAGGACCGTTGTGCAGTTGCGGGGTCTGGATTTGCCGGATATATCCTTAAAAAGGAACCTGCGGACAGGTTATCTGACACTAGGCAAAGATAGTCGCCGTCTGTATGAAGATCATAGGGGGTGGAGACTGCTCCCAGTTCTTTTGTGGTGTCAATAGTATGTAGTGCTAGTAAAGATCCATCACTTTTTTGTCGTACTTCTACTTTGTCCTCATAGGCAATATACAGATACTCACCATAGCCGGTAATTTTCAAGGCCCCCGGATCAATTGATATGAGATAATCAAAATCTAAACCGCCAACTCCGTCGTTGGCCCAGTTTAAGGCGAGCAAATCGTCGCCTTCATTGATGGCAAATATATTTCTGTGATCCGACCATATATCGGTATGGTTATCTCCCGTGCCATCCTTATAGTCAAAAACGAAAGCACCAGTCTCCACATCAAAAACCTCTAAACGCTCTTCCCACCCAAATACGACACGATCTCCATTAGTGGCAGCATGATATTCTCCAGTAGCTCCGAAAACGCCGTTGAACACAAATTCGGTGCTTTCCGTCCCTGCTGTGGCGTCAATAGCAAAAGCTTCTCCGTCTCCTAATAGATATAGATACCTACCATCCGTATCCGATGCCAGCCATTCGGTGACACCCAATTTGCTAAAGAGCCAGTCATCGTCCCCAAATTCTTTAGCGTTATCATAAGACTCCACAACACCAGTCTGTCCTACTTCCAGAGCAGCATATGCCTCTTCAACGCTGCTAAATTTCTGCCCTTGGTACACCTCCGACAGGGTAAGTGGGCCAATCGAGGTGTCTTCAAGTTCCAAGCTCCCAGAGGGATTTAATACTTTACTAGCGTTTACGGTATCAAATGTACCTTCCCCCGTGACTGTAAGATTCGCTACATACTCAACATCCCTCCCCTTAAAGGAAATAGGGCCGCTTGAATCTGTGGAATCAATACTGTCTGTTTTCAGATTCCCGGACACATCAAGATCAGACTGTACGTCTACTTTATTAGATGCGGTTAGGGTGATGTCCGTGTTAACCGCAGCAATGGCATCGGTCTTAACTTCTCCTGATACCTCAAGATCAGACTGTACGTCTACTTTATTTGACGCCGTTAATACAATATCTGTATTGATCGCTTCAATAGCATCGGTATATAAAATACCTTTGGCCGTAATATCCCCTGCCGTGAGGTTACGGTCAATAGGGAAGCTTGGGTCTGCTAGTACTAAGTTAGTTAACACCGCAATATCTCCCGCAGTGTCCCCATCAGCTCTCGTGATCGTGTATACCGCCAGTTCCCCCGTCGTAGTGAGGTTAGTGGCCGTGAAGTCCCCATCCACGGACACAGAAGACCCACTTTCAGGTTGGATCAGGTTTGTAGCCACATGAGTAGTAAAGGTACCAGTTTCCGCCTCTATACTATCAGTAACCATTGAATCAACAACCATAGAACCCGCATCAAGAGTGTCTACATTCAGTTTGGAGAGCCATAATGTAGCACTTCTTCCATCGGGAAGATCAAAGGTTACACTTGCAGCCCCGACGCTTTTAGCCCCTGCTTGTCCGGCACCACTTAATAGGTTTTTAGGATCTTTCTTACTAGACATACATTACCCTTCGTGTGTTAGGGGCTTGCCTTTAAGGCGATAAATGGCGGCGCAGGTGGTGTTGTTATCTTCGGTAAATGCCACCACGTTTTCGGAGCTAAATCGAATATAATTAGACAGGATCACCATTAAAAGCTCTCCAGCCCTAGCATAATCTGTGTCTTCAGCGGTCTTTACGATCATTGGTAAAAAGCATTTATGGTTAACCGACCCCGATAGAGAAGTAGCCATTGCCGTAGGTTTATACCCACTAAGATCGACGGAAGTGTAATGACCCATCCTCTCTTCTTGCTCCGTAGAGGATTCATCTGGTCCCTCAAATACGAAAGAGTCTGGCACCGCTAAAGGTACTAGGGTGGGGAGTTTTAGCGATGAGGTTAGTGCGTCAAATCCCGTGATGGTAATAGGTCCCGGAGAATCCAATTCGTGCTCTCCATTGTAATCTGCATCTATATGCACTGGAATCTGTTGCAGCCCCGCTTCGTGGGGAAAGCCTACCGTATTTGAACCGGATGACCCTGTTCCCACATAGAGGTGATCTGAAATTAGCACTGGCTGGACATCCAACTCTGTGTCGAGAAGATCGAGGGATATAGCTTGGTGCGCACTGGTTTTATAGAAAACCGTTATGGTAGAATCCACAGGTGGTAAAGGTCGTAGAGGGTAGTACTCTATTTCCACCTCTTCCGAAGCGGAAGGGAGAGGGTCGGAAAGGATAATTGTTCGTCCTTCTGTGGATGCCCCATCTACTGTATAGTTTGTAGCACCTATGGATACCGACACTACACCAGATGTGGTACCCCCAGCATCCTCATAGAGGGCTTCCGGCAATATAATGGTCGTGGTGTCCGTACTATACACAGAAAGCGTCGCAGGGTCTTCTGTGGTGTGTGTGAGGGTTGCACTGCGGTTGGCTCCCTCAAACGAGGAAAAGAGATAACTTCTCAGAGCAGCTCGGCCCGCATCATCATCGGTGAAAACAGCACCAACCACCGTATCATATTCGCTAGGAACATGGGCTGTGAGAGAATAAGCTCCTGTCTCTTCTGTGACGTGAGCATTGAGCCCGCTCCCCGCAGGATACATGATCTCATACTCCACCCAAATGTCCCTGCTAGATGAGATACCAGTAGTGTCGAGTTCCAGCTCCGCCGCCGTTGTACCTAAACCGCTGGCAGATAGGATTGGAAGTTCGATTGGACTGGTTCCCCCACTTGCATCATCTAAGGTGACCGAAATGATGTCCAAAATTACAGTACCATCCGGTTGTTCCAGTGTCAGGTCCGTACCACCCACGTTGGTTAAATCTAGGTTTAGGGTGACTGAGGGAGTAGCCCAGTCCACACCTGTCTCATAGGTAACTACATAAGCCTCATGATGTGCTGCATCTGTAAAGGTCTTACGAATTCCATCTGCGGACCCGAAAATATTACCAGAAAAGCCGGGCTGCGAGGCATAAGGATCATTTCCTGACGGAACTAAGTCATCTGCTTTGAGTACAAGATTACTCACGAAGCTGGAATCTCCCACTCTCCAGCCTGCACCTTGCGTGTACATGCCTGACGATCTAAGCTTTTGAGCCATAAGAAGGGAGACATTGCGATCAAGATGGGCCGCACTCTCAAAGCCAGTAAGGCTAACTTGGTTTCGAAGATCTACAACATCATCAAAAATTATCTCGTCCGCGTAAATCCCATCCGGGTGTAGTGTAGAACCCGAGGCAATGAGGGATGACCCATTCCCGTTACTTCGAAAATCAAAACCATCCTGATTGCGTCGGTATACTATTGCCAGTGGGATCGAGTATACATACCCATCTACTGTGTCAAGACTATTTGCAGGATCTCCGTCTCCTGCTCTCCAAAGACCGGGATCTCCTGCTACCTCTCCATATTTGAAACTGGTGAGAGCGGAGGCCGCGCCTTGTCCATACACATTGGTATCAGCGTAGGCACCAGTTGCGCTCCGTGTAGTTTCCTCAAAGATGCGCTGGTGTCGTATACGATACTGAATCTGGACTCGTCGAGTAGACTCCACATCAATCTGAAACTGAGGATCAATACTGGCGTCATCTCCAATTAGATCATCATCCAACCAAGTAGCGGAAGGGGAGAGGACATTACCATGTCGGTAAATCTTATCGGCGGCGGGTTTGTGGTCTTCTGAGGGGTCTGGGCCTATTACGACTCTCCATACCTCTAAGTACACAAAATCAGCAAAGAAAGCTCCACCTGCCGTTATAGCAGGCTCTCCCAATAAAATCTGGTTTTCTCCCGCTGTAGTAGTCCCTGTATATTCTAAAGGTACTACCCAGCCATTGACGTTGACGATTGGCTTGTTCACGAGGTGGAATGTGTCAGCTTCCCCTCGAAAATCAAAGTCATGATTTTCGTCTTGTCCGAAGTCTCCCGTTAACCACCCAGATGGGGTAGTTTGGCGGAGGAGAGTAGCCCTCTCTGAATTCTGAATCTCTTGATCGAGAACAAATTCAGAGTCCAGCAGAGGCTTCCCCGCCTGATACACGACAGTATCAAATCCCGTTTCGCTAGGATTGAGGTATCGAGTTAGGTGCGGTCCGTAATCTTTATCAGCCATACTTTACTCACTCTTCCTTAAAAAGATATTCGCCAGACAATCTGGAGCCTTGCCGTCGCAGGCTTATTGATCACGGGAAATGTCAGGTAGTTGCACAGGATGTCCTTGTCCGTCACATCTAATGACTCACCATAAGGACCCGATGCGGGTTCAATGGGGGCCGTTATTCCTGTATCCTCATTGACATCTCCACCTACCAAACCCATTTCTACAAGGGGGCCAACAGCTTCCGACTCCCCAAAAGTGGTGGTAAAATCAATTACTTTGGTGGGTCTTGTGACGGGCAGCCCCGACGATGGGTCAATAAAGTCCGTTTCCGCGAACTCTTTTCGTCCAATTTCTTCATGCAAAGATCTTTGATCCTCAGTCTCTACCGGTGGATTTTGTAAATCCCACCCCACATCTCCAGAACCTACTGCCAGAGCAAAAATACCATGCCGGGGCTCTAAAGGATCTTTGGCGAGTCGGGCCATTAGGAGGGAAAAGTCTTTCGTAATCACGTTTTTAACATGATGCTCTTCTACCGTCCCGTCTGCATGTTCCAGTCGGAAAAAGACCTCTCCACTAGGTCCCTTTTGCACTTCATCTTTGTGCAGAAAAGACCAACCCATATTGGGGGCAAAGATGTCTTTTGCCTTGTTGTATATGCCTTTGAACTTGATCATCTCACTTCCTATATTAGGTATGTGTATCTACTGGACCTGACTACAAAAGGATTACTCAACGAGGATTATGGTACACAGTGATCACTGGGGTCAACGGATACTGTAAAATCTAGGTCAATGATACAACCTTCCTCGTCATACGTATTTGTATTTACAACCACTGAATCTGGACGTGTAGCATCTCCGGTTGGGACGGAACCGTTCAAGGTGTAAAACGTGCTATTAAACGTGTGCTGTAGACCGTAAAAGTCTTCCATATAGGAATTGGGGTGGTCTTGCACTGCCAGATCTGTTGCAGGTGCTACTTCATCTTCATAGGTTTCCCCGGAAAACAAAAGCTCCATTGTGAAGCATCTTCGAGGAGCCACCGTGTTGGTTTGGATGTCGTTGAAGACCGACCCTGTATCATTGAAAAATCCAATCTGGTAACGATGTTCTGTACTTTCTCCACCACATTGTGGCGGCATTTCATAAACATCCTCACTAAAAGGCCCTTCAAAATCTAGGACCATCAATCCATCTTCGTCACAAGCCGGGGACAGAACCTTTGTGACTCCATCGTCTTGTGTTTTGAGCATTTTGAGACATTGATAAAATGCCTCATTATTTTTCTTAAACGTAATGGTTACGGGACCATCGGTGGACACATTGGTATACCCCAGATCTTGAAGGGTGTCTGCATCTGCTGCCGAGCTAAATCCATCGACGTCGCCCTCAGAAGCTCCTACAGGCACAGCTTCTAGATCTACCTGTTGACGTAAGGGAACAGGTGGCGTGCCCTCGTTCAGGCGAGTGAAGGCCCAGTTGCTTTCGAGATACTCTTCTGTATAAGGGCTCCTGTGGTAGAAAACAACCTGCACAGTTTCGTTTTCAGATGGCAGTCCCGCCCCCGTGATCACTATCGTATTACTATCCAGATCATATGTAAAGGGGAAAGTTGTTAGCCCATCCTCGGACAGCACAGAGAGTACCGTCCGGGCATACATACCAGTTTTGGAAAGGTGTATGAGATTGGTTCCATCGGCTTCTATTACGACAACCTCTGGCCCCGCATCAATCACAGGCTCCGGGGAATTCATTACGTGGTGGCGGTTAATGATTGCCCGGTTATTGGCCTCCTGTCTCTCCCGGCGGTTGACTATTTTGTAGTGTACGAAATCCCACAGCACCTCAGACAGTGCATTTGGGTCCATTGTGCCAAATTGGATATATCCCAGTTCACTGTTTGTATTGAATCTTTGGTCCTCTTGGCGATTAGGTAGCTCTGAATACTGATACTCAAAAGCAGGGGACCCATCACCGTTAAGGAATATTTGGGTACGGCTTGTGGGATCCCGGCGAACTCTAACCTCTAAGAAGGAACCCAGCCATTGTACGTTTTCGAAGTCATAATTTGCAGTGTCCAGAAGCGAGCCCCCACGGTGAACTCCGATATGTCTTTGCCTAGCGTGAGTGGAGTGCGCAAAAAGAAAGTCAAAATCAACAGAGACTTCCCCGTCTAAAAAGGCAAGGCGCGTTCTAGTTTCATCGTCCGTGGCAGTAGAAGAGGGCAACAAAGTCACGGGAAATGTGGCCTGATATACTCCGTCAACGAAAACAGTAACGTTAGTTCCAAAACGTGTGGCTTTATAGCTGTGGTACTCCCCATCATTCCATTCGAATGCAAAACCTACGGGAAGACCGCCGTCTGTAACTATCGTACCATTTTCATCACAAAAAACGAGATACTCCTCGTCGTCATTCGGGTCTATAAAGGGCATGAGGTGTGTCTGATATTCTGAATCGTCAGTACCCCAAAACACAGGTACCCTCCCATTGGCCAAGGGTACGAAATCTTTTACCCGGAGCCGACAGTTAAGTACATGATTGATCTGAGGGTCAACTTCCAAATCAGAAAACACAGTTTCAGAGCTGGCACCGTCATGGTCAATACGGACATAGCTGTCAAAAAAAGTTAAAGAAGTGGGGTCTACGCCAGAGTCCCACCCCGAATCTTCAAAATCTCGTGTTCCCGGTAAAATAGCAATATACTGATCTTCTGGGACGCCCGAAATACCCTCTGATTCTGCTATAAAACCTTGGGACAGTAGGGAACTTGCAGAACTACCCGCCCAGAAACCTTTTGTCATTAGAGATTCTGCGTCTGCCGCAACAAGCTGAGCAGATTCATCAAAGATCCCGAGGGTTATTTCCTTTTTATCGTCGGCTATAGTAACAAAAGCGGGGATCCCTGTGGCATAAGAATGCACACGGAATTTCGTCGTAAGGTCCACAACAGCTTTTGAGGTGAGAAAGGGCTCCAATCTCGTGTAAGTAACCCCGCCCCCACTAGTATATTGACCCACATTCTGCGCCAACAGGAACTGATTGTTAAAGACGTTAGCGTACCCTTGGTTGTCGCTCAGGTACCAAGGATCCTCTTCATCTTCGGGCAAGACCTCAAAATCGGCTTCAACAGTAACTACTTGCTCTTGCTCCAACATAGAAACAGGCTGGAGCGAGTAACGAACAAAGTCCCATCCACTGCGTGATGTGGTTTTGCGGTCTAGCGACCCGAAAAATAGACTGTTAGTGTCTAATATCCCAAAAATATCGGGAGATATACCAGTATCATCTGAGGCTACTTTGATTTGGGGTAGGACATTCCCCCCTACCATCACCTGTATCACCCGATCTTGGTTCCTAAACACCCGGTACGTGGAGAGGGTAGTCCAATCCATTTCAGGGAAAACCTGCACCTCTCCGACCACCCCGTGGTTGGACGCCAGATCCACAAGCCATTCAGATCCTGTGTCTTCTACGGAGACCACTTCAAATACGTCTCCACCTACGAAAACCGAATCTCCACTACCAAATGGGGGTTGGGTATCCAACGTAAGGGCATCGGCCCCGCTCACTTCGGCTGTTAGCGCTACATAAGATCTCCAATCCGACTCGTCCTCTTCCGATAGGATTCCTATCGTCTTGAAATCTCCGATTTCGAGAAAACCTATAAAATAGAGATGGTTTGTGTCCGAATAGCCTGTAGCTATTCCCGTAAAATCACCGCTCTTCTCCCACTCTAGAAGTTGCGTGCGAAAATTGAGAATAGAAATGTGGTCGAAAGACAGATCAACGGCTTTCTCGAAAAAACTAGGCTGCCCGTCAATCACCGTTGTAGATGACGTGATGTCGTCTATGATATAGAGGTCATTTTCTATCTGAGGAGGCCCTAGAGGAGGCCCTACATGCTTGAAGTCCTCTGGGTGGTCATTCCCTTCGAAAAACACAGAGAAAGGATTGTTCTGTCTTTCAAACCTCGGGATGGTGAGACTATGTTTCGGCTCATTGAGAAGCAGGGAAGTCGGATCGTTTATTACTGAGGTGTACTCATAATCAAAAGCTCGGTACCTATATTCATCTTGACGGGGCTGTGGTCGGTTATAAGGTCCTAACACCGCATTGTAGGTAAACGGCATAAGCGACCGGTCTTTCCATTGGTTGAGCCGGAAAGATGCGCTATTTAGCTTTGAAATTTCTAGTGTAGGGTTCGGGGTGTGGTGATAGGATACTTGGACCTCAGAATTAGGTTCGACTACCTCATCGAGAACAATAACACCCAGCACGGGGTCCATCGCCAAAATAGCAATCTCCACCTCATCTACCAGTACTACGACGTCCTCTATCCCCGCTAGCTGAGCATCGCCGTACCCTTTAGTCAAGGGTGCTTTTTCCGTTAGAATAACGGTATTCTCTACCTCCCCGATAGATCCTATATCGGCCAGATGACCTAGAGTCGTAATGGAGGAGGCATCTAGGTTTGCCCACAACCCCTTGGCACTAACGGATTGGCCCGTGTTATCCGCAGATATTACATCTTCCCCCAAACCAGACAGTAACGCCCCAATCTGGATACGACGACCCTGTGGATTGGGATAGCGGTTGGCTAGGTATTTGGAAAAATAAAGATCACTCATGCATTCTCCCGAAGCATTTTATAATCAATGAGGCGACCCCCACTATCATATGTAGCTTCGATGGAGTAGGTGGCAATTGCATTTATATCGGCTTCTGCATCACTGGAACTGTCATAGATCTTAACGCTAGCGCCCAACAGATTGTTGCTGGCATCGTAATTCTGTCCAGTGATTACGAAATTTTCGTGGACCAGTCCCAGAATACGACGCAACGACACGCTGAGATCTTCTAAAGTGACTGTTCCGTCCCCAAGAACATCCCACAAGCCTACACCAACGGGCGCTGCCTGTGCAAGCCCTGCATTTTCAAGATCAGAAACTTTAGCGGCCTCAGAAGGTACCCTCGTATCGAAAATGTCTCTCTGAGCTTTCAGAGAGTCTGTAGCGGCATCATACCCCGGCTCTCCCTTGACGGCCTCTAGATCACTCCCTATCCCCAGTACGTTGATTTCTACGGCCCCTAGCGTGCTCTCCGTGGCTTCCACCGTGCCTTTTGTACTCAAGGTGGTAGCATCCAAACCTGAGAGGTTATTAGTGTATACCAGCCCTTTTACTAGATAGCTATCAAAGGAAGACAAAGCTCCGGGATCCTCAGAAAATCTAAATACCACTTCGCCTTGTACGTCTAAAGATTCTGCACCGTTTAACTCTATGCTATAGAGGCCGGGCATTACCGAAGAGTCTAGTTCCGTCACACGAGCGGTGAGGTCATAGACAACTGGACTACCCCCGTTTTTGCTAACATAGCACAGTATGTCTGAGGCCACCAGACCCGTAACAGCCGTCCCCCCACTTGCTAGGATCACAGTTGTGGATGAGGTTTCATTTTGTGTAAATAACATCATGGGACATTTGCCTTATCAAGTTGTGCGAACGATGCGATAATCCACCAGCCGGTTATCGCTGTTATACGATGCGGTCATGGTATAAGTAGCGAGAGGGTTTTCTTCATTCTCTACATCGACTGCCGTTTCATATGTAGTGATCGTGGATTCAACGAGGTTGTTGTTCGCATCATAATTTTGGCCTGTAATGCGGATATTTTCTTGGGAGAGCCCTAGAACCCTTGTCACCGAATCTTGAATAGACGTCAGTGTTGTCTCTATAGACGTTAAATCAACATCACCGGCTACGCTTTCTACAGCCGCCCTCAAAGCATCTAGGGCATCTGTATCCTCGTCGAAGGTGCCTCCCTTGATCTCGTCAAGTATATCCATAACGGGTTGAAGATCGGTTTCCGCATTATCTACAGCATCTCGCAACGCCTCTAAGGAGTCGGTCAAGGGATCAAATTCCGTACCTTGCATATCATCAAGGATATCTAGAACAGGGGAGAGATCTACGCCACCTGCGGTGATAGCAGATTTGAGGGACTTTAAATCATCCTCTCCCGAAGTAAATCCCACACCTTTGACTGTATTCAAGTCATCTAACACGTCTTTACTGGTGTTCTCAATAACTTGGACTTGGATATCTTGACTGTCCAA
>Ga0136558_1000112_pt1 | contig 46829 bp, 37 predicted proteins | sample AntRauTorckE6833_FD_101391 | JGI IMG/M metagenome (GOLD analysis project Ga0136558, IMG submission 101391) | Saline lake microbial communities from Rauer Islands, Antarctica - Metagenome Torckler E6 #833 | ecosystem: Environmental > Aquatic > Non-marine Saline and Alkaline > Saline | place...
TAATTATGCTCTATGTTTTTAATGAATGGAGCTTTGATAAATTTCACACTCAATCAGAACGTATTTACAGGGTTGTTCAAACTACCATTTCACCTGACCGTGAAGAAAAACAAGCCACTACACCTTTTCAATTGGGTCCAATAATTGATGTTGAATTTCCTGATGCAGTAAAAAAATCCGTCCGCTTTTTTGACAGGCAAGAAAATAAACACACCATTGTAAACCGAAAAGACAGGATCGCCTTCAGGGAAAGCAACTTCTATTTTACAGACTCAACTTTCTTTGATGTTTTTTCCGCTGAACTGGTAAGGGGGAATCCTTCCGAAGCCCTTAAAGATCCTTTGACCATCGTCATCACTGAAGCGCTTGCTGAAAAATATTTTGGTAATGAAGATCCGATGGGACAGACCCTGAATTATAATGGCATCCGAGAGTTTACTATTACCGGAATCATGAAAGAATGGCCGGAAGAATCTCACATGGATATCGATCTTTTAGCTTCCTACACCAGCCTCAACGAGATCTACGCAAACAGCCCGGACTATGACCAGAGCTGGCTTTGGAATCCGATATGGACCTATGTTCTACTTGATGAATCTGTCGATCGCGAGCAGCTGGAATCAATGTTAAATACCTTACCCGAAAAATATTATTACGCCTACTACGGCTGGCCTTCAGAAGAGCGTGTCGACATTGAACTTCAACCTGTCACAGATATCCACCTCAATTCTGATCGTGATTCTGAGATGCAGGCAAACAGTTCCTCACTCTATATCTCCATTCTACTGGCAGTAGCAGCATTTATTTTGATCATTGCTTGCATAAACTTCATGAATCTTTCTACAGCTCGCTCGCTTGAGCGCAGCCGTGAAGTTGGGCTTCGTAAAGTGATGGGTGGGTATCGCAAACAATTATTCTATCAGTTCATTGGAGAATCCTTCTTTATCTCTTTCATCGCTATTCTGTTAGGATGTATTTTGGTTTTTTTGGCGATTCCTTTTTTTAATGAGTTAACAGGAAAGCAACTCACTTTCGATCTTCTCCAAAATATATATACCCTGCCGGCTCTATTTGTATTAACCATCTTTGTGGCCTTTTTCTCCGGTGCGTACCCCGCTATATTTTTAGCCTCATTTAAACCTACGGAAGTTTTGAAGGGAAAGATCTCTAACAGCACCAAAGGGAGCTTTTTCCGAAAAGTATTGGTGACCTTTCAATTTACATTGTCGGTTATCTTGTTGATCGGTACGGCCATCATCTTTTTGCAGCTGCAATTTATTCAAGATAAAGACCTCGGGTTTGACAAGGAAAACATCCTGCTCTTGCCAACAAATCAGAACCTCATCTCCTGGGAGTTTGATAACTTTAAAGAACGGAGTCTGAGTCATTCACAGGTACAATCAGTAACGGGATTAGGTAAAATACCAGGCTCCGAAGTTCAAGAATATTACCGATATACTCCAGCAGGTACCGGCGAAGGAGAAGACGCAATGAATCTGGTACTGCATGTTACTCACGATCTGGTTGAGACATTTGATCTTCAAATTGTGGCCGGCCGGGGGTTTTCCCGGAATTTTTCTACCGATGCTGAGCAAAGTATTCTCATAAACCGAACAATGCTTCGCAAACTGGAAGCTGAAACCCCGGAAGAAGCTATCGGAGAGATCTTCTATTACTATCCGCCACAAGGTGAACGGCAGCCTTTTACTGTTGTAGGCGTGATCGAAGACTTCAATTATACGTCCCTGAAAAAAGAGATCGAGCCTTTGGTAATAAAACTAGTTGAAGGTACACGTTCTATTCTGGGTTCAGTTGCACATACAGCAGTAAAAATTGCTCCGGGAGATCCAGGGCCGGTACTTAGTCATTTAGAAGAAGTATGGGCAGAACTCAACCCCATCGATCCTTTCGAATATCGCTTTCTGGATGAAAGGCTGGATGAGATCTACGAAGCCGAACAAACTATGAGTTCCATTGCTACAGTATTTTCAATTCTTTGTATCATCATTTCATGTTTAGGCTTATTGGGACTCGCCTCATATTCCGCTCAGCTCAAGAAGAAAGAGATCGGCATCCGTAAAAGTCTCGGTGCATCGGTAGGAAATATCGTTAGTCTTTTATCAAAAGAATTTTTACTGCTTGTGGCACTAGCAAATCTCATTGCGTGGCCCCTCACCTATTATGCAGCGTCTCGCTGGCTGGAAAATTTCCCCTATCGAATCGATCTGGCTGCCAATATTCCGGTTGTTTTCCTTGGAGCTGCGGTCATCATCCTTATCATCGCACTTGCCACTGTAAGCTACCATTCCATCAAAGCCGCGATGATCAATCCTGTAGAAGCTATCCGAAATGAATAAAACAGCTTAAATACTGAGATTTTCTTTAAAAATTCACATCCTTTGCTTACAATGATGGAACCTTTCAAAACAGGCAATCATTGGGTTAGTATGAAGTGGATAATAAACATATTCCTGATCTTAACTTGGGCGACCTACTCTGCAATTCCAACAGTTGCAGAATCAGTTCAACCCGACTCAACCGGCGAAACCAACGTTACAGTTATCACTATAAAAGGTGCCATTGGCCCAACCACTACAAATTACATTTCTCGCGGACTTGAAAATGCGATTTCAAACAACTCTCAGGCGCTGATCATTGAGCTTGACACCCCGGGTGGATTACTTAACTCAACGCAGGATATCGTTCAAGAGATGCTTGCCACAGAAATGCCGATCGTAGTATATGTCACTCCATCGGGTGGGAATGCCGGGAGTGCCGGAACCTTCATCACCCTGGCTGCTCATATAGCTGCTATGGCTCCTACCACAACAATAGGAGCAGCCTCTCCTGTTTCTATGGGTGGAGGACAACAAGACACCGTGATGCAAAAAAAGATCTTCAACTACTCAGAAAGCTTTATTGAAAATATTGCCAAAGAAAGAGATCGTAATGCCGAATGGGCGAAATCTGCAGTAAGAGATGGAGAAGCGATCACCGAAACTGAAGCTCTTGAACTGAATGTCATTGATCTGATAGCTAATGATCTCAACGATTTGCTTCTTCAAATTGACGGTAAAGAAGTGGAAGGAAAAACACTTGTAACTGCACAAGCAACTATAAAGCAATTGGAAGAAAGTTTTGCGGAAAAATTCTTTGGCTTCATAATGCGCCCGGAGATCATGTTGATCCTGACCATGGTGGCGATCTATGGCATTGTAGGTGAAGTCACCAATCCCGGAGCTATTGTCCCCGGAGTAGCAGGTGTTATTGCCCTAATATTATTACTTTACGGATCAGCAGCTATGCCCATTAACGTAGCAGGTTTTATTTTGATAGGACTTGCCATTGTACTTTTCGTACTTGAAGCATTCACCCCAGCATTTGGAATTCTTATGACCGGAGGAGCCGTCTCATTCTTTTTAGGAGCTCTGATGCTTTTCCAGGATTTTCCCCAGGAAATGCAGCTGGATTGGTATTGGCTGGTTCCTGCTACTATTCTTATGGTAATATTTTTCGGATGGATCGCCACCTCAGGAATCAAAGCCCAATTTACCGGTCATCGTACTGGCTTGGAATCTTTGGTCGGCAAAAAAGCCAAAGTAATTGATAAAGTAACGGAGAATAGTGGTCGTGTTATGATATCCGGTGAATACTGGAATGCCATTACTGAAGGAGAAGAAATTAAATCTAACGAATGGTGCGAGATCGTCCGGTTTGAAGGACTCACCGTCACCGTTAAACCATACACCCCAAATAAGGAGATTGACCATGGAGTCAACTGAGATCTTTTCAGGATATATAACCTGGGTAATTACGCTAGTCGTATTTCTGGTGTTATTAGCCCCACAAATTTTCAAAATCTTACGAGAATATGAACGAGCCGTTGTATTCAGGCTTGGTAAATTCCAAAGCGTGAAAGGCCCCGGCTTGATCATATTGATCCCATTTATCGATAAAGTAGAACGGGTTGATTTACGCGTGCTCACCATAAACGTAGACCGGCAGGAAGTGATCACAAAGGACAACGTGACCGTAAATGTGGATGCCATTACTTTTTTCCGCGTGGTGGATGCAGAAGCCGCAGTTATTCAGGTTGAACGATACATACATGCTACTTCTATGCTGGCCCAAACAACACTGAGAAGTATTATCGGTCAGGTTGAACTAGATGAATTGCTTGCCAATCGCGAGAAGATCAATAAACAAATTCAGCAGAATATTGATATCCAAACCGACCCATGGGGTATTAAAGTTGTTTCTGTGGAAGTTCGTGATGTTGTGCTTCCTGAAAACATGAAGCGAGCTATGGCACGTCAGGCTGAGACTGAGCGTGATCGTCGTGCGAAAGTCATTAATGCTGAAGGTGAATTCCAGGCAGCGCAGAAACTTGTCGAAGCCGCCAAGATCATTGAGACGGCACCGGCTGCGCTACAGCTTCGCTTCCTGCAAACCATGAATGAGATCAGTGAAGAGAATGCCACTTTTGCTTTCTTACCACTACCGATGGATTTCCTCGAAGCCTTCAAAACGATGGCCCAACGCGGTAAATCAAACTCAAAAGATGATTAACAGCTCTATTATCAGTGATACCACAGATTTTTGATACCTTCAAAAATCTACTTTACAATTCTGGCTCCGTACGCTCTGCGTCGGAGCCTTTTTTTATTTTTGCCTTCTTTATTCAATCCGTCATTACTCTGCTACTTTTCTTAGATTTGGGCTTATTCAATCTTTCAAATAATTGAGTTACCAATGGGTAGATTAAAATCGGCTTTGATCATTTTTTTAGTGTTATTCTTTTCTTTGGATGTACAGGGATTTCAAGACCAGCCACAACCCAGAGATGCTAATCTGCTCACAAACCCCCAACGGGCTGTCCATACTTTTCTGCACTGGCAACAAGCCGGACATAAAAATCCTGAGTTTGTCATAAAAACCATGCAGCTTTCTGATGGCAATACGGAAGAAAAGTCAGAACTCGCCCAACAATTATTGAAAGTGTTAGATGCACGCGGACTGATGATCGATTATGATAACATCCCTTCAAACCCCAACTATACCGACAGCCTCTCCGGACTTCAGCAATACATTTTATTCGAGTCACTTCCGGAAGTTTATCTTGTCAAAACCGCTCAAAACGAGTGGGTATTTTCGGAAGCTACCGTTACAGAGATCCCGGAATTATATCAAGATACTTTTTCAAGCTACGTGACATTCGTCGTTGATAATTTGCCTGAATGGGCCGAAAGTGAATGGCTGGGAATTAAGCTCTGGCAATATCTTGCCGTTTTTATATGGCTGCTGATCGGACTGATCCTGATGAAGATCTTTGGTTATTTCTTGGATAATTATGTCAAAAGGCTGGCTCAAAAAACAAAATTCACATGGGATGATGATCTAATAGATGGAATTGAAAAGCCGGCTTCATTTATATTTCTCACTATCTTCTATTTCCTGACGTATTCAAATCTTCAGTTTTCAGTATCCATAAGCTTTTTTCTTTCTGCTGTACTTGAGATCGCCGTTGCAGTTGGGTTCATTTGGCTGCTTTACAATCTTGCTGATGTATTCTCCAAATACCTGAGTGTACTTACTGCTAAAACAGAAACCGAACTAGACGACCAACTTGTCCCACTTATTCGTAAAACCCTGCGCTTTTTTGTAGTGATCATGGGCGTGATCGCAGTTCTTCAAAACAACGGATACAACGTAGCTTCGCTCATAGCCGGACTAGGAATTGGGGGATTAGCTGTAGCTCTCGCAGCCCGGGAGACGCTGGCTAATTTTTTCGGATCTGTTACTATCTTCGTAGATCGGCCTTTTAAGATAGGAGACTGGATCAAAGTTGGTGATGTGGAAGGTACCGTTGAAGAAGTAGGGTTTCGATCTACCCGAGTACGAACATTCTATAATTCATTGGTCAGTGTACCTAATTCAAACATTGCCAATACCGATATCGATAATCTTGGACTTCGCAAATACCGTCGATTAAAAACCGTACTCAATCTCACATATTCTACAACACCGGAGCAAATGGAAGCTTTCGTAGAAGGCATCAAGGCTATTGTAAAGTCTAACAACCATTTCCGGCAGAATATGTACGAAGTGCACTTCAATTCCTTCGGTGCCCATTCACTGGATGTGCTGGTTTACGTATTCTTTGATGTCCCTGACTGGAGTACTGAATTGCAGCAGCGCCATAATTTCTTCCTTGAAGTCCTCCGATTAGCTAAAGAAGTAGGTGTTGAATTCGCCTTCCCAACTCAAACTCTTCACATGGATAGTTTCTATAAAGATGAACCGAGAAAAGTAGGTGACGAACGATCTGAAGAAGAACTGGCTTCCGCTGCTTTTGGATTTGGTCCGGGCGGAGAAAAAGGTAAACCCGAAGGCATTCGGATCTATCGAGATGGTGAAGAAGTGGATTTCGGAGCGAATAAATGATTCATTGAAAACTATATTTTTAAAAAGCGGAAGAACCTGTGAGCGTCCACCGGTCCTCGCAGCGTTCGGTCTTAGGTCAGCATAAACCACCCTCAACGCTCGCAGGACCTATCGGACGCTACGAAGTTGCTCCAAAATACTCAGTGTCCTCCCTCGTAAACAAAAAAAGCCGCCTCAAAAATGAGCCGGCTTTTAAAATCAGCATAATGAATGAAATCAGTGATCGCTATTCTGCTTTTTCCTTCTCTTCTTCCTCTCCGGAAAAAGCTTCAAACACCATTTTCAGATCCGCAGCTACTTCATCCTTTGTACGGCCTTCAATACGATGGCGCGGAATCATTGCCTTGATCTCACCATTCACAAAATAGGCGAATGCCGGTGAAGAAGGAGGGTATTCTGAAAAATAATCTCTGGCATGAGCCGTCGCTTCCTTATCCTGCCCCGCAAATACCGTTACCATGTGGTCAGGTTTCACTTCAGCATTTTCCAAAGCAATTCCAAGTCCGGGACGCGCATTACCGGCGGCACATCCACAAACAGAATTAATTGCCAAAAGCATCGTGCCTTTATATTCTTTCATTGCACGATCTACGTCTTCAGGAGTCTTCAGTTCTTCAACTCCGAATTGTGTCAGCTCTTCTCTCATCCAGGACGTATCAGGTCCCATTCCAAATCCAAATTGCATAATAGTCTCTTTTAATTCTTGTATTTCAACTGCCTTTAAAATAAGAAATATTTCATCCAATTTAATTGAATGAAATCTAAGCAGGTTTTAAATAAAAATGACGGTGAACAATGCCACCGTCATACGTCAACTGTCGTTCATCGATCGTTGTACTTACTTCGCAGCCTTATAATTTTTAGCTACCTGATCCCAGTTCACTACATTCCAGAATGCAGAAACATAATCGGGACGACGGTTTTGATAATTCAGGTAATACGCGTGCTCCCAAACATCAATCCCTAAGATCGGAGTATATCCTTCCATCAGTGGACTGTCTTGATTTGGGGTAGAGTGTACTACCAGGTTACCGCTTCCATCAACAGAAAGCCATGCCCAACCTGAACCGAACCGGCTTCCGGCTGCATTAGCAAATTCGTCTTTGAATTTATCGAAGCTGCCAAAAGTTTTTTTAATGGCATCACCTAATTCACCGTCCGGACTTCCACCTCCTTTTGGAGAAAGAATAGTCCAGAATAATTTATGATTAGCGTATCCGCCACCATTATTTATCACAGCTTGTTTCTTGTCAGCAGGAACTTCATCAATTCTTCTCAGTACTTCTTCAATATCAAGATCAGCAAATTCATGACCTTCTAAAGCTGCATTTACTTTATTGGTATAACCTTGGTGGTGCTTGGTGTGATGGATCTCCATAGTACGTGCATCTACATTAGGTTCAAGTGCATCGTAATTGTATGGAAGATCGGGAAGAGAATATGCCATTTTCTTACTCCTTTTTTAGTTTCGGTTTATTGACGCTTACAAATTGTGCGCCTTTCATTTATCGTTCTTAAACATAAGCAAAACGGGGCTAAAATTCGTTCCTGCACCCATCAATACAATCTATCTTTTAGATTTGTTAACACTATAAGCAAATGTAACTCTGAAATCCTCTTAGAATTGAAGTATCTTTAGTACACACACTCATTTAGATTTTCTCACTCAACTTATTTATGAAATACGATTACGACGTTATCATCATCGGAAGCGGACCTGCGGGTTTCTCGTGTGCCATGCAAAGCTCCAAATTTGACAAAAAAGTACTTGTTGTTGAAGCCAATGAAGAATCTTTTGGCGGAACCTGGATCAACTCCGGTACTATTCCCAGTAAAGCTCTTCGGGAAACGGCACGTATCATACAGCGCTTCCAAAGCCAATTTGAGCACCTTTCCAAGGAAAAAGCGTATCAGCATCACCAAATGGATGAGTTGCTTAAGTATAAAAATGAGATCCTTCAGAGCAAGAATTCAAAAGTTGAAAGCGATTTTAAGAAAAATGAAATTGACACCCTTCGTGGATTTGGGGTTCTGAAGGATAAAAACACGGTCGAAGTAACCGCTAAAGACGGTTCCAAAACCACACAAACCGCAGAATTTATTTTTGTTTCTCCGGGAAGCAAGCCCCTGAAACCCAAAGGCTTTGATCTGGATCATGACAAAGTGATGGATTATACCTCTGTATTAAACCTCACTCATATTCCCAGAAAACTATTGGTGATCGGAAGCGGTGTTCAGGCACTTGAATATGCCACTACTTTCTCAAACCTCGGGAGCCGTGTTTCTATTTTAAATGAAGGAGAAGCATTTTTACCCTTTTTAGACAACGAAATATCTGAACAACTTTTTCAGCTTTTAGATAAACAAAAGGTAGAAGTGTTCTCGAATGCAGAGAACATTGAGATCCAGCAAAACAGTTTGAGAAACACCACGGAAGTACGATACAATCTTCGTACTGATAACGAAGGGAAACGAACCCGGGTCATCGAAACCGAGCATGTGCTATATTTAGGAGGCAAAGTTCCCAACACTGAGGGCATCGGCCTTGAAAAAGTTGGAGTAAAACTAAATGATGAAAATTACATTGTTGTTGACAACGATTATCAGACCAGCGTTGACAATATTTTTGCCGGCGGAGACGTGATCGGCTATCCTGCTCTTGCCTCTGCTTCTTTCTCTGAAGGTCGGTTGGCTTCCTGCCGTATGTTTGGGATACAGGCATTGGAGGTTCCTCCCGAGATTCCCTTTGCGATCTACTCCATCCCGGAAATCTCCAGCATCGGGCTCACTGAAAAAGAAGCCAAAGCTCGTGGATATGAGGTTACCGTTGGACGGGCCTACTATAAAAATATCACTCAGGGAGATATCAGTAATCAGCAAGATGGGCTCCTGAAACTGGTTTTTGAAACCGAAAACCTGAAACTGGTTGGCGTTCACATTATAGGTGAACGAGCAAGTGATCTTATTCACTTAGGGCAGGCTGTGATGTCACTCGGCGGAGATGTGAGATATTTCATCAATCACGTACTCAACTACCCAACCTACAGCGAAGCCTACCGAATTGCAGCCTTTAATGGTATGAACCGGGTATATAAGGCGGGCGTGAAATACAAGAAGCTGCTTAAGAATAAAGAATAAGAACATTCAATATCCAACTTTGAACGCTTTTACTCGCACGCAGAGCGTTGGAGCAAGAGTGATCTGGACTTCTCTCCCACTCTCCTCGTTCCACACGCTCCGCGTGGGAATGAACTTCTGCCCTAGATGTTCCCTTGCCAGCTATTAAATATTCTACACGTAGTGTACCGCTTTTCGCATGCCTTCGGAGTCATATTCAAATTCTTCCGGCAGGGTTTTGATACCTTTTTCTTCCGAGATCTTGGCAGAATAAGCTAATACCATTGCATCCACGATATCGTCCTCTTCCACTTCATTACGGCGGAAGTCTTCTTTAATATCCCTAAAGAAATCATCGGCGATCGGTTCCCTGTCTTCGATAAGTTTTAACCGATGCTTAATACCTTTTTTAAGATTCTTTTTTTGGTAGATCATACCGCCATTTATAGTCTGGAAAAGTAGCTCAGGATGTGCTTCCAGCACCTTATCTCTCAAAGAGTCATCTGCCCTTAAGAGTTCATCCACCATCTGAATTTTTGGAGTAATATTCCATGACTGTAAGGTCAGCTTTTTCTCCGTGTACTCATGGCTGATCATGTTGGCTTCCACATATGAAGGTGCCGTAAGCGCCGGGCGAATTGGCGGACTGAATACACTTGAAGCATATTCCCCGCCCAGCTTTTTACGCAGTAGCTCATCAGCTTTGCGGGTATAATTTTCATCTTCCAGACCAATCGGCATGTCGATAAATATGCGGTCGTGTTCTTCAAATGCCTTTTTCAAAGCCTCACGGTCACGCAATACTTCGTATTTCTCTTCACCTTCATCAAAAGTAATGAGGAGCCAACCCGCTTTGCAACCGTCTATTCCTGCTGTTTTCACTTTAGCTGTTCTTTTAAGTTTTTCTTGAGGGAGATATGCAGATCATCCAGCTGATGTTCATCTACCGTATCCGGCGAATTATCCATCAAACTTTGAGCTTTTTGGTTTTTAGGGAAAGCAATGACGTCACGAAGACTTTTCGCTCCGGTCAGTAACATCACGGCTCTGTCAACACCAAAGGCAATTCCACCGTGCGGAGGAGCGCCATACTTGAAGGCATCGAGCAAGAACCCAAATTTCTCTTCTGCTTCTTTCTTTCCGATTCCAAGCAGTTCAAAAACTTTACGCTGCATATTCTGATTATGGATACGAATAGAACCACCACCCAGCTCATTTCCGTTCAGTACCAGATCATAAGCTCTTGCTTTTACTTTTCCGGGATCGGAATCCATCAATTCCACATCTTCTTCTCTTGGAGAGGTAAACGGATGATGCATTGCATGATAGCGACGAGATTCCTCATCCCATTCAAGCAATGGAAATTCAGTAACCCATAAAAAGTTGTATACACTCTCATCAATCAAATTAAATTCTTTACCCATCATCAACCTAAGTTGACCAAGTTGTTTCAGTACACTCGGTTTTGGCCCGGCTAAGATCAGCACAAGGTCACCTTGTTTTGCCCCTGATTTCTCAACCATTTGCTCCACAATTTCATCCGTTAGGAATTTAGCCACACTGCAAAGCGGGCCGTCTTCCTGCATTTTTATATAGATCAATCCGCCGGCTCCAGTTTCTTCTTTCACACGGTCGGTCAGCCGGTCGATTGCTCCACGTCCCATATCACCCTGTCCGGGAACAGTAATTCCAACCACACCTCCGCCATCTTTAACCGTACCTGAGAATACTTTGAATTCAGCATCCTTAACGATCTCAGAAAAGTCTTTGAACTCCAGCCCAAAACGAATGTCAGGCTTATCGGATCCGTAGGTATTCATTGCTTCTTCATAGGTCATACGTGGAAACGGAGTCTTCACCTCATATCCGATGGTATCCTTGAATACCTTTTTCCATAACGCTTCGTGAGTTTCATAAACAACCTCTTCATCCACAAAACTCATCTCTACATCTATCTGGGTGAATTCTGGCTGGCGGTCTGCTCTAAGATCTTCATCCCTGAAGCACTTTACGATCTGAAAATACCGGTCGTAGCCTGAAACCATCAACAACTGTTTGTAGGTCTGAGGACTCTGAGGAAGAGCAAAAAACTTACCGGCATTTACACGGCTTGGCACCAGGTAATCACGGGCACCCTCAGGAGTGCTTCGCATCAAAACGGGCGTTTCCACTTCAGCAAAGTTTAGATTGTGATAAAATTCCCGCGCTGACTGATAGAATTTGGAACGCAGCATCATCTTATTCTGCACTTCCGGTCGTCGCAGATCCAGATAGCGATATTTCAGCCGTACTTCTTCATTGGTAGGAATACCATCTTTGATCTCAAAAGGAGGTGTTTCCGCTTCTGAATAGATCACAAGATCAGTAGCTTCGATCTCAACTTCACCGGTAGGCATTTTTGTATTGATGTTTTCCTCACCCCTGGTAATTACCTTCCCTTTAATCCCGATCACATACTCAGCACGTAACTCTTCTGCTTTTTCGTGAAGCCGGTCGTCTTCCTCCTTAAAAACAACCTGAGTTACTCCGTAGCGATCTCTCAGATCAATGAATATTACACCGCCGAGGTCGCGACGAGGTCCTACCCATCCGTTTAAAATTACTTCTTCGCTAATATTTTTTGCGGTAAGTTCTCCGCAAGTGTGTGTTCTTTTAAGGGTCATTCTTTTCGATGAATCGTAGAGTGAAAACTTTTGGTTATTAAGGCGCTGAAAATACGCATAATGTTAACGAATCGCTTACTTCAATGTCACCTGAACTGATTTTTCTCATCAATACCTTTGCTTCCTTCTTTATGACCGGGCTTATCTGGATCGTGCAACTGGTTCATTACCCTTCTTTTCACCATGTGAGTGCAGGAAACTTTGTGGCATTTCAGCAACATCACGTAAATAGTATCGACAAAATTGTGATCCCTGTGATGGTAGCTGAGATCACCACTTCATTCGGGCTCGCATGGATCGATGGTTTTACTTCACTCAATGCCGTCGGGTTTTATGTGGTGATATTGATATGGGCAGCTACAGGCCTTTTTTCTGTCCCGGCACATTCTACACTCGAAGATCATAAAAAGGAAGAAGCGATCAACAGATTAGTTTCTACAAATTGGATCCGTACTATTCTATGGACGATGAAATCGGGAATCTCCCTTTATTTGTTATATCAATTCTACAGTTTTTCTATGTAGAGACTTCGCCGAAACCGATCTGAAATTCAGACTGAAAACCACCTTATAAATTAAATTGGCGAGTTTACCCCATTTTTAGCTACATTATCTGTCCTTTCTCCGCGTGGGTCGGAGAAAAAACCATTCTGCCTGGGGAGGTAAAATGAATATCATTGATACAATAGTTGCTGACGGCAACGAAATTTTCAGATATGGACTCAGTTCCATTTTACGAGATCACGGTGCATTTAATATCTGCAGCGAGATCGACAATGGGGCTTTGGTACTTACCGCTTTTGAAAGCGTGAAGCCGAAACTTTGTATTCTCTCCTTTTCCATGCCCGAAATGGAAGGTATTATCATTGCTAAAAAGATCATTGATAAAACCCCGGATGCCAATATCCTCCTTCTTGCCGATAACACCGATCAAAAAACACTCAATGAGTTTTTAGACTCTGGTGCTTTTGGTTTGATCCAAAAATCGGCTCACCATTTGGAACTGATAGATGCTGCCCAAAAAGTAGCCAAAGGCGAACGGTTTCTCGGAAAACAGTTCTCAAAAATGATGACCGAAGAGTACAAGAGATTAGCCCACAAAAAGAAACACCCCGATCCTGTCAAATCCATCACCAAAAGAGAACGCGAAATACTTGGCTTGCTCACCGAAGGACTCACAAGTACAGAGATCGGGAAAAAGTTGTACATCAGCCCCAGAACTGTTGAAAAACACAGAACCAATTTGCTAAAAAAGCTGGATCTAAAAAACACGGCTGCTTTAGTTCGATTTGCTATGGAAAATGAACAGGCACTGTTGCAGTAAAAACCAAGCACCAAACCGCAATGACCAAAATTCTTAATATAACCATTGGTCATTGGGATTTGGCAATTATACACTCTACGTAAAAACACGTACTAAAATTACGTACTTCCCTCCATTGACCAACAACAGGCATAAATGTAAGTTATAGGTGCAAATGGGGTAATAGCCGTCTGTAGATGATATCTGCCACCGCTCATTGAGTTGAGGGTGGCTTTTTTTTGGCTTTATGTTTTCTCTAAAAAAGAGAAAAAGGGATCATTTCCTGGGTTTACCTTCTGTTAACTGTTTCAATTTTGCTGCCCGAAGTTGATTATAGTCATTTTGCTCATCCACCATTTTTGAAAGTGCCAAAAGGTCATAGATCGCTCCAAAACCTAATAGCCCGCCCGATAAAAGCCACCCAATCCCTGTTCCTATCCTGCCCAGATAAAACCGATGAAACCCAAGTATTCCAAATAAACCTATAAACCAAAATAAATAGGCCATACCTTTCGACTTCTTCTCAAACACAACAAGATCTTGGTGCTCTAATAACTTTATTTTTTTCTTTCCCCCTACTTGTCTTATAAAATCTTTATAACTGGAAAGCAGTCTTTTGGCGAGCTTCTTGATCTGAACTGATTCCTCTTCTTCAATCTCCATTTCCCCGCTCACTACCTCATACTCAAATATGAATTCATCTACGAGTTTCTCCATAATAAAATTCCCTTCAGAATAGGCCTCTACCTTTCTAGATAGATTTCTCAAAGAGTCCCGAATAGATATTGCAAGATTTGTTTCCTTGAAGCCGGATTCCTTTTCAAGATCAGCAACAATCTCTTCATACTTTAGAAATGCTTTTTCCAGAGCACTTTCTGCTACTAAAGCCATTTCATACTCTTCAGATCTCTTCATATTTAAGAAATTAATTCTCAGTGAAATTTAACTTACTCGGAAAATAGCTTTTTGGTTGCATAAAAAAAGCCCGACTCGTTTAAGAATCGGGCTTAAGATATTTATGTACCGTGGGGCGGAATTGAACCGCCGACCTCACGATTATGAGTCGTGCGCTCTAACCATCTGAGCTACCACGGCATTGTGGTTTTCAAAGGGCATCAAATATACGGCATTATCCAACAAAGGGTAAAACATTTTTTCACTCCCCTTTCCTTATTCTCTACGCTAAGTTTCTTAACTTCCATCTTTAAGGAAAATCAGACTAAAACAGGTTCATGGCTAAAAATATAACTTCACAAGAAAAAGATTATTCACAATGGTATCTGGATGTGATCCGGGAAGCTAAGCTAGCAGAGCATTCTCCTGTGCGTGGAAGCATGGTGATCCGCCCAAATGGAATGGCTCTTTGGGAAAACATGCGTAATGCCCTGGATACTATGTTCAAAGATACCGGCCATGAAAATGCATACTTTCCGCTCTTTATCCCGAAGTCATTTCTCTCGAAAGAAGCGCAACACGTAGAAGGTTTTGCTAAAGAATGTGCTGTTGTTACGCACAGCCGACTTAAAAGTGTGGATGGTGGAGTGGAAGTAGATCCTGATTCTAAGCTGGAAGAAGAGCTGATCGTTCGCCCAACTTCAGAAACCATTATCTGGGATACCTATCGAAACTGGATCCAGTCTTATCGCGATCTGCCGATATTAGTGAACCAATGGGCAAATGTGGTACGCTGGGAAATGAGAACTCGGTTGTTCCTGAGAACTATGGAATTTTTATGGCAGGAAGGTCACACGGCACACGCCACTAAAGAGGAAGCTGTTGAAGAAACCCTGCAAATGCTGGAAGTCTATAAGACTTTCGCTGAAGAATTTATGGCCATGCCTGTACTTACTGGTGTAAAAACCGCTAGTGAACGTTTTGCCGGTGCTGTAGATACATACTGCATTGAAGCCTTGATGCAGGACGGTAAAGCGCTGCAAGCCGGAACTTCTCACTTCCTGGGACAGAATTTTGCCAAGGCTTTTGATGTAAAATTCCAGGATAAGGATGGCGAGCATAAACTGGTTTGGGCAACAAGCTGGGGTGTTTCTACCCGGCTTATCGGTGGATTGATAATGACCCATTCAGACGATCAGGGGTTGGTTCTTCCTCCAAAACTTGCACCTAAACAAGTCGTAGTAGTACCTATTTACAGAAGTGATGAGCAGCGTGAGGCTGTGCTTGAATATGCCGATGGCATTTATGATGAATTGACCGCATTGGGTATTCGCATTAAAGTAGACGATCGTGATAACTATAATCCCGGATACAAGTTTGCAGAGCATGAAGCTGCCGGAATTCCGCTAAGAATTGCAGTGGGTCCTCGTGATCTCGAAAATAATAATGTGGAACTAGCCCGAAGAGATCATAATTCCAAGAATATTGAATCACGTGAAGGACTGGGCGAACGTGTGAAGAAATTACTGGATGATATTCAGGACGAACTATTTGATAAAGCCAAAAAACGGCGTGAAGAAAATACCAGCGAAGTAGAATCCTACGAAGAATTTCAAAAAATACTGGATGATAAGGGCGGTTTCATCTGGGCACATTGGGATGGAACTGCTGAAACCGAAGAAAAGATCAAGGATGACACCAAAGCGACCATTCGTCTGATCCCTCTTGAAGAAGGGACTGAAGGCAAATGTATGGTAACCGGAAAGCCTTCGAAGCAAAGAGTCCTGTTTGCCCGTTCTTACTAGTTTAGACTGAATATATAAAAGTTGTCATCCTGAGCGGCTTGATGTTTTAAAAAGAATTGATGTTTAACGCGAAGGATCTCAAATTAAGAATAAATTTATGATTCAGACTTTGAGACCCCTCGTGTTCAAAAAACCGGATATATTAATTTATTGGCACTCGGGATGACATTTCATCGCATTATTATTACAGGCCTCAATTCATGCTAAAAATCCCACATTCATATTATTTATGTTCGGCTGAACAATCCCGATTCATGGATAAGAAGACTATCTCTGAATTTGGGATCGATGGCTTTACTTTGATGGAAATTGCCGGAACTAGAGCGGCTGATTTTGTAATGTCTAAAATTCCTTCAGGCACACACGGACTTTTCTTTTGTGGAAAGGGAAATAATGGCGGAGATGCATTGGTCATTGCCCGTTTACTTTCTCAGCAAGATTATAAAGTCACTGTTTGTTTTATTTCAGGAACTAATGATCTCAGCCCGGATGCAGATAAGAACCTAAAGCTTCTCCAAAAACTGGATACCGAGATCGAGTTCCTGAACTGGAAAAACTTCACCCCAAAAGAATATGATTTTGTAGTAGACGGGATGTTGGGAACAGGATTGAATTCCGAAGTTCGTGCTTCATATTCTGATGCAATAAACTGGATCAACAGTCAGAAAAATCCGGTTATCGCACTTGATATACCAACCGGTCTCCATGCAGATACAGGTCATGTTATGGGCTCGGCTGTGCAAGCTGATTACACCCTGAGTTTCGGAGCTTTAAAAACAGGTTTCTACCTTAATGAAGGATTTGATACCTCTGGCGAGGTCGTATTATGTGACCTTTCTTTCCCCAACAAATACAAAGAACCTTCGGCTTACCTCATTGACCGTGATTGGGTTGAAGCCAATTCCCAATCACCCCAACAAAAAAAGCATAAGTACGATGGCGGAGTTTTATACATCATTGCAGGCTCCGAAGGTTTAACCGGAGCAGGAATTTTAGCCGCTAAAAGTGCCTGGAAAACCGGTTTAGGTGCGGTAATCCTCATCACTCCAAAGGGTCTCCTGCAGATCTATGAGAAACAAATGATACAGATCATTAAAAAGCCCGTTGGTGATAACAATGATCTATATTTTAAGAAATCGCACTTTGAGCAGGTTTTAAATATCCTGAATGAAAAGTCCGGTAAACTTTTGATCGGCCCCGGACTTGGGAGACAGGAGGAAACTCTACAGTTCACCCAAAAAATATTACAGAAATTTGAGGGAGATTCAGTAATTGATGCTGATGCTTTGTTTGCCCTGTCTCAACTTGATAACTGGAAAAGACCGACATCATCAAATTGGATACTAACCCCTCACCCGGGCGAATTAAGAAATTTATTGAATGCGGACGTAAGTGATGACTATAAACGAATTAAAGCAACCTCAAAAAAAGCTAACGATGAACAACTTACCATTTTAGCTAAAGGGATGCCTTCTATCGTTGGAACAGAATCCGGAGTTCCTTATTTAACAGGATATGACACAAGGATATTTTCAAGAGCAGGCTTTGGGGATGTACTTGCCGGCAAGGTCGGTGCCTACTGGTTAAAATTTTCATCCGTTGAAATGGCATGTTTTCATGCATTATTAGATGGATCCGAAAAAGCAAAACAATATTACGAAGCTAATTCAGGTTCCTTAGAACCTATTGATATCATCTAAATGACGAAAATTATTAAAAATCTGACCCGCTCAGTTAAGCTATACCTTGGCCTGCTGATCATATCAACAGCTGCCATACTTTATGGAACTTTGCTCCCCGCAGATTATAATGTTCCTGAAACATTATTAGGGCTGGATAAAGTTGCCCACTTTGTAATGTTCGGAGCATGGACCTTTTTCTATGGCTTAGTAAGATTCCTAAAAGACAAATTCACTTTGTTTCCGGTTTTTCTTGTCGGCTGTATATTTGGTCTGTTTATCGAGATACTTCAACATGTTCTGCCTGTTGATCGAAGTCCTGAGCTGCTCGATTTGGCAGCTGATATTTCGGGAACAGGAGCAGCTGTTTTACTTTTATATATACTCAGTAAGAAAGTTTCGCAGTTTAATCCCGAAACCGTTACCAGGTAAATCCGAACTTGACTCTCCGGATCTTCTCTCTAAATGATGAAATGATAAAGACATAACTATATAATTAGTAGTAAATCACATCATTTTGAAAGCGGAGCAAAATAAATAGCTGATTATTTAGTTAAATTAACAAGTGATTACTTGCACAGTAGTTATAAAATCCCGTTCTTTTTAGGGATACTGAAATTTTATTTAATATCGTATTTGAATTATGATTAATGAAAGAAAAAAGCCAAATGCTGATCTGAAGAGATCTTACACCGTTTATTTAGAAGCGGGTTTGATCGTTGCTCTGGTGATCATGCTTACTGCTGTAAAAATGAATCTTGAAACCGCTCCCCCAAATGTCGTTGACTTAAACGAGCAAGAGGTAGTAGAGATGGAAGAAATTGTACAAACAAAACAAATTGAAACTCCTCCTCCACCCCCTCGACCACCGGTCCCGGTAGAAGTACCCAATGATGAGATCATAGAAGATGAGATGATCGATCTTGATGCTGAGTTGGATATGGATGCCCCGATGGATTTGCCCCCTCCTCCAGATGATCAAGAGGAAGAAGAAGATTTCTTCGTAGTTGTAGAGGAAATGCCTGTTCTTAAAGGTGGAATGGGTGAACTTCAATCAAGTGTACGATATCCTGAAATGGCTCGTCGTGCCGGTATTGAAGGCCGAGTTACCGTTCAGTTTATCGTTAACGAGCAAGGGCAAGTTGAAAATGCACAAGTAGTCCGCGGCATTGGCGGTGGTTGTGATGAGGAAGCTCTTAAAGCTGTGCAACAGGCTGAATTTGAGCCAGGTATGCAACGTGGACGTCCGGTTCGTGTACAGTACGCACTGTCCATTAACTTCCGTCTCGAAAACTAATTTAGATATATTTTATTTCAAGGTGTGATCTTATAGGTCACACCTTTTTTTATGGATTGAATTTTTTCAAGATCTCTTTAAGGTTTTCAAATCCTGCTTTTTCTACTGCTTCTGAGAAACCCATCCATTTTATCTTTTCTATACCTTCCTCAACTTGCGGGACCAATTCCTCTTCTCTCGTAAAAACCATTGAGTACCAATGAGTTGTTTTTCCCATGACTTTATCTTTTTCTGGATATTCATGGTAAGTAGTCCCAATCTTTTTGATAATGGCGGGAATTCCACTTCCCACTTCTTCTGCTACTTCCCGGGCTGCACACATCTCAATGGATTCCCCTTTTTCCAGCTTTCCTTTTGGAAGATCCCAGGTCCCATTTCTAAATATCATTAGCACCTGAATTTCGGAATTCTCTCCCTGAGACTTAATCACAATGCCACCGGCAGCAAGAATTAGCTCAATATCAGAATCAGTCATCATTTGTCAGGGTTCTGTTCTTTAGATCCTGACTTGGCTTTTTTTGCTTCTTCAGCGTAATTCATTCGTAAGTTCGTTAACGTTTGTTCAAGATAACCGGCCGCTTCATCTGAAATATTCCCTTTTGTGTATTTCTTTAGCATAGCCATTGTATCTATAGCATATTTTGCTGAAGACAGATCTTTTTCCATTTCTTCAGTAGATGGGTCCTGAAGGTTACCCAACCCGATCATAGCAATTTGCTGATGCTGTTGTACCAACATCATGAAAAGAAGTTGCTCTTGTTGTTCTTCATTTAATTTATCACCGTTATTACTCATTATATACTCCTTTAAATGCTTTTGATTTTTCCTCTTTTGTAAGGCTGCTTAAATTTAATAATGTTCATTTTTATGTACCTTACTATCTGTTGATAAGATAACCAAATTGAATTTTTTTTATGATCAAACTTAAGCCCTTTAAAGCATGGAGACCCAAACCTGAACTTGCATCCGAAATTGCCTGTGTACCTTATGACGTAGTAAATACACAAGAAGCTAGAAAGCTTGCATCAGGAAATCCCTATAGTTTTTTACATGTTATCCGACCTGAAATTGATCTTCCCGCTAATATTTCTGTTTATGATGCCAGAGTCTATGATAAGGGCCGTGAAAATCTTACTGCACTTCTCAATTCTAATGCTTTTTTACAGGAGAAAAAAGAATCCTTCTATATTTACAGGCTTATTATGGGCAGTCGCAGTCAAACCGGTATTTTCGGTTGTGTAAGCGTTCAGGATTACGAGGATAACACCATTCTGAAACATGAACTTACGCGCCCTGACAAGGAAGATGACCGTACCAAACATATCATTACTCAGGAAGCTCATGCCGAACCTGTGATGATCACATTCCGTGATTCCAAAACGGATATCATTACTCACATCATGAATGAATTTATGGATAAGAACTCCCCTATCTATGATTTCACTTCAGAAGATGACGTCACTCATACCATTTGGAAAGTTGATAACAATGAAGTTCTTCAAGAAGCTTTTAAAAAAATCCCAAACTTATATATAGCTGATGGACACCATCGATGTGCGAGTGCTTCAAGAGCCGCCGGGGAAAAAGCTAAACTTGATCCAACTCATACCGGAAATGAAGAGTACAATTTTTTCCCGGCCGTCTTATTCCCAATGGATCAAATGGAAATATTAGCGTATAACCGTCTTATATTTTCAGTACCTGATGATTTCATATCCAGACTTCAGGAAAAATTTACTTTGAATAGGAAAGCAAAACCGGTTCCACCTAAAAAAGGAATGATCTCATTATATATAAATGATAATTGGTTCGGGCTTACGCTAAAAGACCCGACTCAAAACGATCCTGCTTCCCGGCTCGATATTTCTCTGTTGCAGAATCAAATTCTTGAGCCCATGCTTGGCATCAAAGATCAGCGGACAGATCCTAATATTGACTTTGTTGGTGGTATTCGCAGGACAGATGAGTTAGAAAAACTGGTAGATAATGGGGAAGCTGCTCTTGGAATCAGCATGCATCCAACCGCCATTGAAGAGCTGCTTGAAGTTTCCGATGCCGGATTATTGATGCCACCAAAATCTACCTGGTTTGAGCCTAAACTTAGATCCGGATTATTGGTTCACACTTTTTAGAAATCACTCCAATTCACTTACATCATTTATGAAACGTGTACATAATTTTAGCGCAGGCCCCGCCACTCTTCCTGCTGAAGTACTGAAAATTGTTCAGGATGAATTACTTGATTACCACGGAGATGGAGTTTCCATCATGGAGCAAAGTCACCGGGGGAAATCATATACCCGCGTGGATGCTGAAGCTAAAGAGCGTTTATCCCGAATACTTGGATTGAATGGCGATTTCAAGATCATGTTCTTGCAGGGCGGTGCAAGTTCGCAATTCATGCAGGTTCCCTTCAATTTTTTGAAAGAACTAGAAACAGCTGACTACATCAATACCGGAATTTGGTCCAAGAAAGCCATCAAAGAGGCTAAGTTATTTGGAAATGTTCATGTGCCTTTTTCCGGAGAAGACGAACACTTTAACAGAGTACCGAAGCAAGAGGAATTGAATTTTTCTGATGAGGTCCGTTATGTTCATTTCACATCCAATAACACCATTTACGGAACCCAATTCCCTTCAGAACCTGAATCAAGCGGAATCCCACTGATATGCGACGCCTCCTCAGATTTCCTGTCCCGCCCAATTGACCTTGATAAATACGGCTTGATCTATGCCGGGGCACAAAAAAATCTCGGCCCTTCGGGAGTTACACTGGTCCTGATCCGGAATGAATTTCTGGAAACAGCTGATAAAACAGATATTCCTACCATACTGAATTACCATACTCATGCTGATCGTATTTTCAATACTCCCCCAACTTTTGCCGTATATATGGTGAACCTGGTCTTGAAATGGGTAGAGGAAAAAGGAGGTATTCCATATTTCGAGAAACTAAATAATCAAAAGGCAGCACTTCTTTACAAGAAGATTGATTCCGATGATTTCTACCGAGGAACCGCAGAAGAAGACTCCCGTTCAAAAATGAATGTAACCTTCCGTTTAGCTTCTGAAGAACTGGAACAAAAGTTCCTAAACGAAGCTGCTGAAAATGACCTGGTGGCTTTAAAAGGTCACCGTAGTGTTGGGGGAATCAGAGCCAGTATTTACAATGCTTGCCCTCTTGAATCGGTGGAAGCTTTAGTTAGTTTTATGGATCACTTCCGAGATACAAAAGGCTAAAATAACCCGTGCCTTTAAAGCAATCCAAATACCGTCAAAAAGTGATCGATGGTATTTGGCACAAAAAGGATCAGATAAACAAATCCCCAAATGGCTCCTGCTATATGAGCCTGATGATTGATCCTGCCTTCACTTTTACTGGCATAAACACTGTATGCCAGAAACAAGACACCAAATATGATTGCAGGGATTCCGATCGGGATAAACATTATGTAGATAGGATCAAGTGGGAAAAGCATAATGAAAGCAAATAGTACGCTTTCTACTGCTCCGGAAGCTCCAACAGTAGCAAATTCCGGATTGTCTTTATGTTTATATAGTGAGGGCAAACTAGAAACGATCAACCCGCTAAAATAAAGCCCTAAAAAATGTTCCTGACCTATAGAACGCTCCAGCACCAATCCAGAGAAAAAAAGCACAAACATATTCAGGAATAAATGACCTATTCCTGCATGTACGAAGCCAGAACTTATGAGTTCATACCAGGTTTTCTCGCGAACCACCCGGTAAGGTATCATCATAAATTTTTCGAATAGTTTTGGGGCTGCATATAACGTAACCAAAGTAACTATAACGTTAGCTGCAATAAGGGTAAGAGTTACCGACATTTGGTTTTTTCTTTTTAAGGTAAGATGAAAAAGAATCGTAAATTGTATTTTATTAATTTGCCGAAGTAGCTCAGGGGTAGAGCAATTCTCTCGTAAAGAATAGGTCGTCGGTTCAAATCCGATCTTCGGCTCATAAAAAAGCCCCCGCACATAGGTTTATGTGCGGGGGCTTTATTGTAAAAGAGGTCTTGTATTCCATGGTTTTAATTACTTCCGTTTCAGAAGTCACATCCAGTCCGCTTCCCGAAGAAATCGGTACCGAATAATTAAGGATATTATTTGATATTATATCATTCCTTGAATACGAAAAGAAGTATGGAATGAAGATTGGAATTATTGTAAATAGAATTATTTTGAATTACACTGCATATTCAGGTGGTTTAAAATTATAATTTACAAGCCACACAGTATAGCATTTCATCGCTAAGCAGGATATATTTTGAGCAGCTCAATAAATCATCTGCATGCATTCTTCCAAATTTTTATTATTTGCATTATTAACTTCAATACTTTTCTCTGCCTGTGGTATTTCAGGACGAAGTGTTGATTACGCTTCAACTGATAATGCCCGTGCCATTGAAAATGGTATGGCAAGTTGGTATGGCCCTAACTTTAATGGCAAACTTACCGCAAACGGTGAAGTGTATGACATGAACGGAGTAACCGCAGCTCACCGAACCCTGCCTTTTGAAACCATCCTGCTAGTTGAAAATCTTGATAATGGTAAAACTGTTCAGGTACGCATCAACGACAGGGGGCCTTATGCTAAAGACCGAATCATTGACCTTTCTAAAGGAGCTGCGGAAAAAGTGGACATGCTCGGACCGGGAACTGCCCGTGTTAGATTGTATTTACTGGAAGGTGATCTTGAAAACTCCCGGGTTACCGACCTAAAAGTTCCTACTTATACTGTTCAGCTGGGTTCTTATAAAGAACGTGCCCAAGCTGAAAAACAAGTACAAGAAATTGAGGGTACACGGGTTGAAGAAATAAAGGCCGGCAATGGAACTCTTTACCGGGTGTATTTTGGAACCTATACTGATCCTGAAGATGCCCGAAAAGAAATGAACCGGCTGAACAATCTGGGCTTTGCCGGTTTTGTTAAGCAGATCGAAAATTAATTGATCTGTCGGGATTGATTATTCCTTTTTTTCCGTTTTCTGCACAAAATCTAAATCATTTTATCCATGAAGAAAAAGATCATTGTAATTGGAAGCGGATTTGGCGGACTTGGTGCAGCTTCCCGTTTACTTTCAGCCGGACACGACGTTACTATTCTTGAAAAAAGAGACAAATTAGGCGGTCGTGCTTACGTCTATGAAAAGAACGGTTTCAAATTTGACGGAGGCCCAACGGTCATCACAGCTCCCTTTATGTTTGATGACATTTTTGAAGCTGCTGGGAAAAAAAGAGAAGATTATGTAGAATTTGTTCCATGTGATCCCTTTTACCGGATTTTTGACGCAGAAGGAAAGCATTTCAATTATAATAATGATCATGAATTCACTCTTGAAGAAATTAGAAAGCGAAATCCGGGTGATGTTGAAGGTTATGAGAAATTCATCAAGACCACCAAGGCCATTTTTGACAAAGGATTTGTAGAACTGGCCGATAAGCCCTTCCTGAAATTCACCGACATGCTGAAGGTTGCTCCGGATCTTATTAAGCTGCAATCGTATAAAACTGTGTATAAATATGTAGCCCAATTTATAAAAGATGAATTTCTGCGACGCTGCTTTTCTTTCCATCCGCTATTGGTTGGAGGGAATCCTTTCGACACCACCTCTATTTATGCAATGATCCATTACCTTGAGAGGGAATGGGGGGTACATTACGCAATGGGAGGAACTGGTGCCATTGTGAATGCCTTGGAGAAATTGATCCTTGAACAAGGCGGTAAAATTCATACTGAAGCTGAAGTAGATGAGATCTTAGTTACTAATGGTAAAGCCACAGGAGTCCGTTTAAAGAACGGTGATCAGTTAGAAGCTGATGAAGTGGTTTCTAATGCTGATGTGGCATTCACCTATAAAAATCTCATAAATACAAAACATCGAAAGAAATATACCGACCGTAAGATCGAGCGCACAAAGTACAGTATGTCACTTTTTGTGATCTATTTTGGTACAAAAAAACGATATTTGGATTCTGGCCTGGCTCATCATAACATTATTTTAGGAGACCGGTATAAAGGTCTTCTTACAGATATCTTCCACAACAAGAAGCTTTCAGATGATTTTTCATTATACCTTCATATGCCCACTATTACCGATCCATCTATGGCACCGGAAGGCTGTGAAGGGTTTTATGTGTTATCGCCTGTTCCACATTTAGACAGTGGGACCGACTGGAATGAAATGGCTCCAAGATATCGCGATGCCATTATGAACTTTCTGGAAGAGAATTACTTGCCGGACCTTCAGGAAAATATCATTGCCGAGCATTATATCGATCCTCTCCATTTTCAGGATGTACTAAACAGCTATAAGGGATCCGCATTTTCGGTGGAGCCTATCCTGACCCAGTCAGCTTGGTTCAGGCCTCATAACAAATCTGAGGATGTGGATAATCTTTATTTTGTTGGGGCTGGAACCCATCCCGGTGCAGGATTACCCGGCGTGCTTTCTTCAAGCATTATTGCGCAGAACCTAATCGATAAGGCTTAAAAGCTGGTTCTGGTTTCCATCAGGAATTGTGGGCATTATCTTATCCCAATATCAAATTCTGGTAAGATGCCAAAACAGGGATGATTCCCAATCTGTTATTGGGAGTCATGCTATTAGTTCACTTGAAAATTATCATTTACCTTTCTAGGTAAAGATTATCTCAGCACCTGCTGATTTTTCGTAGAACTCTCCTACCGATATGATTCCATCTACCTGGTCGCAGAAATCATCTTCATCAAGGTGAAACATTTCTACCGTAGCTTTACACGCATATATTTCAGCGCCGGTATCATGGATCATTTCCATAAATTCCCTAATAGGTGGTATATCCAGTTTCTCGATTTCACCTTTCATTTTTTTAGTTGCAAAAGCCGACATCCCAGGTAATCCACCTAACATGGTAGGGATATGCATGGCAGGATTACCAACTGTAGCCACTTTCAACTTATCCATCTTTTTATCAATGATAGATTCCAAACCGAAGAAGGTGAAAAATAAAGTAGCTTCAATACCTTCCATACGGGCACCGTTGGCCATAATTAATCCCGGATACACTGCTTCCAAAGATCCTTTTGAGATAATGATCGATACTTTCTCAATAGGTTTAGGTTTTTCAGTAGTATCCTTTTGCTCCATTTGCATGGTGTCTAATCCTGAGTTATTCATATGACTTCCTTTTTAGTATAGGGGGTTTAAATACAGCCTTTGGGTTTAGGTAAACCAGCAACCTTTGCTGCTTTTTTAGCAGGCCCTTTTGGAAAAAGCTGATATAGTTCTTTAGTAGACACACCACTTTGTTTGGTTAACTTTCTAATGGTAGGTGTATCACCTTTTTCTTCAAACTCTTTGCGTAAGAAATTGATAACCACCCAGTGACGATCGTTTAACTCTCCTACTTCTTCCAGGTAAGCAAGCTCCTGCGCTATACCTTCTGACCAATCTTCAAGGTTGGCTAGATGGCCATCTTTATCAAACTCTATTGCTTCTGTTAGTTGTTTTGTTTCCATGATAGTGTTCCTTTTTTGTTTAGACAATCTTATTATAGTTCAACTGATTCAGGTACTCGCTTTCCAAGCATTTTCATATGTGAATCTATTGGCATCTCTTTTCCTTTGATCAAGATATTCCAATAGATCCACCGAAAAGCTAACTTACCCATATGATTCATTCTTGTTTCTTTAAGCAGAGAGAATGGGCCTACACCAGGCAGCGGATATTTTCCAAGTAGGGGTTCAACATCATAATTAAAGTCAATTAGCAAGCCTTTTCCATTACCCGACTCAATAAAGCAATTCGCATGTCCGTCGAAGCTAGCCGTCATTGGTTCTCCTTTAATGACAGACATTAAATTTTCAAATAAGATCTCGGATTCGAAGTGAGCCACAGACCCTGCTTTCGATGCAGGTAAATTGGTAGCGTCACCGATCACAAATATATTTTCCCGTTCTTCAGATTGGAGCGTATGTTTATCTGTTGGTATGAAATTCAGTTCATCACCTAGTTCACTCCGCTCAATAGCTTTTATGCCCATATTTGTAGGAATAGCAACCAGCAGGTCATAATCTACTTCTCTTTCATCCCATGAAACTATTTTTCCCTCTTCAGCCTCTACTCTGCCAATATTAAATTCAGTGACCACATTAATATTCTTTTTCTTTAAAAAGCCCCCTAATTCTGCGGCAGCAACAGGTTTTGTAAAGGCTGCGTCCAGCGGCGTCACCAATGTAAGGTCTACTTTATCACGAATGCCTTTTTTACGGAAAAAGTCATCAGCCAGAAAAATAAATTCTAATGGAGCGACCGGACATTTTATGGGCATTTCCGCAATATTCAGAACTAGCTTTCCACCTTCCCAGTCTTTTAATTTTTCTGCCAGCGCCATGGCCCCTTCCAACGTATAGAAGTCAAAGATACTTTTATGCCATTCATCCCCCTGCATTCCTTCGATCTCATCAGGACGAATTTCAGTACCAGTGGCAACAATTAAATAATCATAGGGTAACACTTTCCCGCTTTCCAGCAGTACTTCATTATCTTCGGCTACAATTCGATCGATGTGCTCAATTATAAACTCTGCTCCTTTTGGAAGAAATGCTTTCTTAGGTTTTACTACATCTTTTTTCCCGTAGGTTCCAAAAGGAATAAATAAAAAACCAGGCTGGTAGTAATGAGTTTCTTCCTGATCAACAATGGTAAGCATCCACTCTTTAGAGTCCAGAACTTTACTGAGTTTGTTCAGCATCATGGTCCCAGCAGTTCCGGCACCCAATATTACTATGTTTTTCATGGGTATACCCTCAGTTAAGAGCTTTATTAATTATGAACTATCTCTTATTTACACTCTATTTGTGAATATTTAATGAATAAAACAGTTCAAATATAGTGCTGGCACACATCCATGTGCAGTATTGGTTAGTGTGCTTTCATCTTCTAAAATAACCGAAGACCTCATCTGGAAGGCATAAATCGACTCTATTTACTATAGTTTTTATAACTTTGTTAAGCTACTTTACCGAACACTTATTCAATAATGATTTCAGCATGATTAAAGAGGATGGTTCTTATTCAGAAAAGGACACTGAATATTCCCTGTTACCATTTTTCAGACAAACTACTGACTTACTATGCATTGCCGGTTTTGATGGATACTTTAAACGGGTAAATCCTGCCGTCTGTAAAGTTCTGGGCTATACTGAGGAAGAGCTTCTTTCAAAGCCCATTAGCTTTTTTCAACATCCTGATGATAAAGAGATCACTCAAAAATACCGTGAACCCATCCTCTACGGAAAACCTCTTAAAAATTTTGAAAACCGGTATATAACAAAACAAGGAGACATCGTTTGGTTTGCCTGGACTTCAATACCTGTTGAAGATGATGAGTTGATCTATGCCATTGCCAAAAATATCACCCATACAAAGAAACATGAAACAGAGCGAAATCAACTACTTTCCGAATTAAGTAAAACCAATAGCCGGCTAAAGCAACTCAACTATACTACTTCTCATGATCTCAGGGCGCCGGTTAGTAACTTGCTTGCCATATTTAGCATGATGGACGTATCCGAAATCACTAATGATGAAACCCGCGATTTTATCGGGTTGCTCAAGAGATCTGCAGAAAGTCTCAAAAAAACATTGGATAACTATGTGGATGACCTGAAGAGTCAAGATCCACAAGTAATAAATCTGGCTGATATTAAAATCAAAGATGTAATTGATTCTATAAGGCTGACTTTAGATTCACTTATTAAAGACACAAATACGTCTTTTCAGATAGACCTTAGTGCTTTTGAGTCGGTGACATTTAACCCGGGTTATTTAGAGAGTATTTTTCTTAACCTGATCACGAATTCTATTAAATATGCCCATCCGGACCGTGATCCCATTATCATTATAAAAACCGAGATCACAGATGGAAAAAAGAAACTTACCTTTTCAGATAACGGAATTGGATTTGACAGCGAAAAACAAAAAGACAATGTGTTTGGGCTGAATCAAAGCTTCCACGAACACAAAGACAGTAAAGGCATTGGGCTTTATCTGGTCTATAATCACATCACAAATATGGGGGGGCGAATTGCTGTACACAGTAAAGTCGATGAGGGTACTACTTTCACCCTTACTTTTCCTGTCTAAAATTGATAAGCCCAGGCTGTATTTTATAGCGTCAACCTGATTCAGTAATAAAAATTCTGCCTATCAAACTCTAAAATCGAGCATAAAAGATCCTCAATCTATCATTTGCAATCTATTATTATCCAATCACTCACGCTTACTAGGGTTGTAGCGCTCATCCGCACGGGCTTCCACATCTTCCCGATAATAAGCCACATCTTTGAAATTCACATTTACGTACCGTTCAGCCTGATCAAAAAAGTGCGGTGAATTCGGGTCGCCACTTTGTCCACCGGCCAGCAAACTCTTTGCTTTCACTGTATCACCGAATTCAACTACAGCCACAAAGCTGTTTCCGGAAGTACCGTAGAGTTTTTTGGTATCATAAGTACCTGAACCATACGAGGCTAACGCTCCCCATCTACTTGAAGCTAAACCAACAGGCAAACTCGGTTTACTATCATCGAAATTCGGAACTATGGATCCATCTAATCTCTGAAATCGATTCACTTCTCCCCATGGTTTGTTCCAGGTTTCGAAATCGGTGCTCAATTCTTCCAGCGTTTGTTTGAAGATCATGAGCCGTTCTTCTTTTGGAGACCCTTCCCCATAGTAATTCATGAGTTCCATAAAATTCAGACCGTCGGGGCGATCTGCATTTCGAAGAGAATTCATCCCATAAAAATGTGCCAACGTCATAGCCACAGATGACTCCGAAACTTCAAAATCCCAGTTTCGCATTACATCTACAGCTTCCCGAATTGATTCATCTTTGGGGCTTGAGCCATCAAATGCTTCAACAAGTCCTGGCACCATTTTCTCAAAAGCAGCCAGGCGAGGATCATAGCCTAAATCAATCAACCCATCCAGCATAAGGTTTTGTGTATTCTTCAATAAGTCGATAGCGTTAACAGCACGGAAGTTTTCTGAATCTATTGACATATAGCCCGGGTAATTTTCTTTTTTGGGGCTGTATTCTCCTGCCGATGTAAATGGGGTTGAATTAGCATTTTGGATCCAGCCATTTCCCGGATTTAAAACAGTGATCGCTTCATCTACAGAATGTAATCCCTGCCAATCCGTTTCCGGATTGCTTCCATCTACCGGCTGGGTATAATCAAATTCAGTATCTCTTACCGGTATAAAATTACCATGGTAATACGCTATGTTTCCTTCAGCATCGGCAAATACCGTGTTGTTGGATGAATTTGTGCGGATGTCCATCATTTGCCGAAATTCATCATGGTTATTCTTCTTGGTTCGGGTATATGATTGCTCCAATGCTTTCACCGGTTCCCACATCAGCGAGGTTGCCACCCACTGGTCGTCTATCATATGTGTGATCGGTCCATGATGCGTTCTATAAATAGGGAACGTTTTTTCTTTCAATGAATTTCCGTCTTTGTAATTCAGGGTAACTTCAGAAACTTCCACCTGACGCCATTCGTCTCCATATTTATACATCAACTGGCCGTCACGTTCTTCGATGACCTGTTTGAACTCATCGATTACATCAGTATACGTAGAAGTATGCATCCACCCGGTTTTTTCGTTAAAACCCTGATAGATGAAAAACTGCCCCCAGGTTACAGCACCATATGCATTAAGTCCTTCATCACTGACAGCATGCACTTCCCCTCTAAAATAGAATGAAGTGTGCGGATTGATGAGCAGCATTGCATTCCCCGATGCAGTAAGATCTCCTGATACAGCAATTCCATTTGAGCCTTTGGGTTCTTCATAGGGATCTGTGACCGTTAGTCCGTTGCCAAATTCATTTAGCGCAAGTGATTCCCGTTCTTCATAAAAAGCCTGAATTCTCCGGGCAGAAACTCGTTCAATATCTCCACCAATTGAGCCTTCACTAAAATACATAGTCATCCATGGCTCAAATCTATTTAAAAGCGCCGGCTCCACTTCCGGATTAGTATGCAGATAATAATTTAGGCCTGCTGCCCATGCGTCACATAATTCTTTAAGCCATTGCGGAGCATTGTCATAATATTCGATAGCTTCTTCCTGACTCATAAAAAGACGAGCCCGAAGGTCACTGTATAATTCATCCTCACCTTCCACTTCTGCGAGCCTTCCTATTGCCCAAATATAATTTCGTTCTACTCTTTTGAAGTCATCTTCAGCCTGAGCGTACATCAACCCAAATACAGCATCTGCATCTGTCTTCCCATAAATATGAGGCACTCCAAAGTCATCCCTTATGATCTCAATTTGTGATGCCTGCTGTTCCCAGCTTTCAATTTCATAGGAAGAAAACGGATGTTTTGGCTGACAACCTCCAAATACAAATAGAATTAGAAGAGGGAAGTAATGGAGCTTTTTCATTGATAAAGGATTGATTAGAAAGTCTTGGAATGTAGGTGAACAGAATCAGAAAGAAAAAAGAGAAAATGTAAATCAATATACCTTCATAAAATCTACATTATCATTCTCTATTCTTTAACTATAGACAATCTAAAGGAAGAACTTATGAAAACAGCCTTCGCCATTTTCATTGTTATTCACGGATTGATTCATCTGTTGGGATTTTTAAAAGCATTTGAATTCGCCGATATCAAAGAATTTAAAATGCCTATCAATAGAGTTTCAGGTTCTATTTGGTTACTCACTGCTACTATTCTAGTAGCTACAGCAATTCTGTACCTCTCCGACTCTTCACTTTACATTGGTTTTGGCGTAACCGGGGTCACTCTTTCTCAGGCACTTATCTGGCAAGACTGGAAAGATGCGAAGTATGGGAGCATTCCAAATGCCATTCTTGGTATTGCTTTACTCATCTCTTTGTGAGTCGTTGATTTCGATACTGAAAAAATCAGTCAAAAAAAAAGCGAGAGAAGTATATCCCTCGCTTTTAATAGTCTAAATGTTATAAGCCTGTTACTTCAAGCTTTTTTGAAGGTCTTCCCAGTCTTGGAGAAAACGCTCTAATCCACTGTCAGTGAGTGGATGCTTAAGCAAACTCTTGATCACACTCAAAGGCATAGTGGCCACATCGGCTCCTTCTTTAGCGCACTCCAGTAAGTGCATTGGGTGGCGGATACTTGCCGCAAGCACCTCGGTTTGATATCCGTAGTTGTCATAGATCCGAACAATGTCGCGGATGAGCTGCATGCCATCGGTAGAAATATCATCCAGTCTTCCCAAGAATGGAGAGATGTATGTTGCTCCGGCTTTTGCGGCAATAAGTGCTTGTGTAGCTGAAAAGCAAAGCGTGCAATTGGTTTTGATCCCCTCTTCTGACAACGTCTTGATCGCTTTGATGCCGTCTTTGATCAAAGGAACCTTAACAACAACATTATCAGCAATATCTGCTATCTTTCGTCCTTCTTTTATAATTTCATCATATTCTGTTGATACCACCTCAGCTGAAACATCGCCGTCAACGATATCACAGATCTTAGCAATGTGTCCTTCAAAGTCTTTAACACCAATTTTGGCGCACAGGCTGGGATTGGTTGTAACCCCGTCCAATACACCCAGATCATTGGCTTCTTTAATTTCGTCTAAGTCAGCTGTGTCGATAAAAAATTTCATGAGTAAGCAAAAGTTTAATGAGTGATTGACATCTAAGCTAAAGATAAGCATTCATTTCCTCTCATTCATTTCAAATAAAAACATATAATTTCTTTTTTTTACATAAAAAAGCATTGTTTAAACAAACTTTCTTGTGAACTTATATGTATAAGAGTGAATGATTTCAAGATTCAAAATTCAATTATAGATCAAGTGAAAAAGAACATACTACTGTTATCCTTTATAAGTGTATTTATCATCAACTGTGGAGGAGATTCAAACGGAAACGGACAAAATAGTTTTTCTGGCTTCGGTGGTGCTCAAGGGCAGCGAACAACCAGCGTCGAAACCAGCGGCATCGAAATTAGTTCAATAGCAGAACAAGTCCGCTCTTATGGAAATGTTAAAGCCCAAAACGTTATCTCCGTTCAACCTCAGGTCAGTAATCGTATCACCCGCCTTTATGTTGACCTAGGTGATACCGTGCAACAAGGGCAAACTCTTGTCAAGATCTATGACGCTACCTTTCGCGATGAGCTAACTCAGGCTCGCTCTCAGGTAGAACAAAGCCGAATCGCATTGCGTCGTGACAGTTCAGAATATGCAAGACAGCAACGCCTTAATGAACGTGACCTCACCAGTGAATCTGAATTAGATATCGCACAAGCTTCCTACCAAAATTCTTTAGCTCAATTTGAAGCGTCCCGTTCTTCTCTTACACAGGCCTTAGAGAATTTCAATAACACCGAAGTTAAAGCACCTGTAAATGGAGTGATTGTATCCCGTGCACTTGAAGTAGGCGATATTGCATCCACCGGAACCGAGTTATTCCAGATCGCCAGCACCAATGGATATGAGTCTCGAATTTATTTACCTATGCAAGATTGGAGAGATGTAAAGATAGGACAGGAAGTAAACCTTCGGGTTTCTAATGAAAGTGGAGTGAGTGCCAGGGGTATTGTCTCCCGGAAAAGTCCTCAGCTTGATGCTACCACAGGTTTGGGGGAAGTTGTGATCACTTTAACACAAACCGGAAATGCCATTTATCCCGGCGTATTGGTTGAAAATGTGATCAACATCACTACCAAAGACCGTGCTATGATCGTACCCCGAAGTGCGCTTGTGGAACAGGTGGAAACCGTTATCAACCCGGAAACAAACACCATAGACCTGGAGCGAACCTATTCGGTTTTTGTATCCCGTGGTGATTCCGTTGCAGAGCGTCGTCCTCTTGAGTTGGGTATTGAACAGGGAGATAAGATCGAAGTACTGGCGGGACTCATTCCTGAGGATAAGATCATTGTTACCGGCCAGAACGGCCTTGAAGACGAGTCACGAATTTCAGTTGCTTCAGGCGACAGATTTCAGGCTCCGCAAGAGCGACAAATTGGAGGAGAAGAAGGATCAGACAGTAACAGCATCAGAACCGGACAAAATCCACTTGCTAATATGAGCGAAGAAGACCGAGCTGAAGCCCGGGAAAAGATGCAGGGGATGTCACGGGAAGAACGCGTTGCATATCTGCGTGAACTACGTGAGAGTCAAGATACAACTGCCGATTCAACTTCTAACTAAAGGAACCAATGGGATCTCTGTCTAAACTGGCGGTTGACCGTCCAATTACTTTTTTAATGATGACCCTGATTCTGCTGGGCTTTGGTTTTTATGGCCTGCAGAATTTGAGATTGAATTTATATCCTGATGTTTCTTTCCCTACTATTACGGTTTACACCAGCTATGAAGGTGTAGCTCCTGAGGATATTGAAACATTGGTTACACGTCCTATCGAAGAATCCGTAGGAAGTATTAGCGGAATTCGGCGGGTGCGTTCGCTTTCAAGTCAAGGGGCCTCGGTTGTAAAACTTAATTTTGAGTGGGGAACTGATCTCTATCAGGCTGAAAATGATGTTCGGAAAGAGTTAGGGTTTGTTGAACGCGCAATCCCAGATGATGCTGAAACACCTCTTGTCTTTTCATACGACCCCAATCAGGAGCCTATCGTCGTGCTTACGGTGACTTCCAATGCCAGAAGTGCGCGTGAACTTCGCACTTATTCCAAACAGGTTCTGGAGCAGCGTATTGAAAGAATCAATGGAATAGCTTCTGCTGAAACTTCAGGCGGATTAGAGCGGCAAATAAATGTGCGGATCGACAATCAGCAGATGAGGCTCTTTAACCTCACCATTGCTGATATTTCACAAAAACTTCAACAGGAAAACATTCAGGTTCCTGCTGGTCAGCTTACCGAAGGTAATACCATTTATTCGCTCAGAACGATCGGGGAATTCAAAGATGTGAATCAGATCCGTAACACAATTATTACGGTTCGTGACGGCCAGCCTTTGCTCCTAAAAGACGTTGCCACCGTAGATGATGGCATTGCACAGCCTATTGGTAACGTGCGGGTGAACGGCGAAGATGGAGTGGTTCTAAATATCTATCGCCAAAGTGATGCCAATGTTGTAACTGCCGCCAATTCTGTAGTAAACAGCCTTGAAGAAATACAACGCAGCCTTCCGAGTGATGTACGGGTTGGTGTACTCACCAATAAAGCCGATTTCATCGAACAATCTATCAGCAACTTGCTAATAACCGGTATTCAGGCAATAATATTAGTGATCCTGATCTTACTGGTCTTTTTGAGAAGTGGACGTTCGGCCATGATTATCGCCATTTCGATCCCTGTTTCTATTATCACCACTTTTTTGGTGATGGATATGGCTGACCTCAGCCTGAATATTATCTCACTGTCAGGACTGACTCTTGCTGTTGGTTTAGTGGTTGATAATGCCGTTGTAGTACTTGAGAATATTTTTCACTTCCGTGAAGAGGGAGCAGACCGTGACTCAGCCTCCATAAATGGAGCCAAAGAAGTAGCGGTACCTGTTGTTGTTTCAACTATTACCACACTGGTTGTTTTCTTACCGATCTTATTTGTGCCGGGTATTGCCGGGTTCCTTTTTCGTGATCTGGCGCTCACCATTTCATTTTCGCTGGTAATATCAGCACTTGTTGCCCTCACGCTTATTCCTTTGATGACCTCACAGTTCTACAAAGAGGAAGCCGTCGATTTTCAAGCAAAAAATAAAGTGGCACTATTTTTCACAAATCTACTTCAAAAACTTGAAAAAACTTATCATGATCAGCTTCAAAAAGTCATAGACCGAAGCGGACTGGTAGTGCTTAGTGCTGTTCTGTTATTTCTAGCCAGTCTTCCGCTCTTTTATGTGATCGGCGGAGAGTTCTTTCCACGGGTAGACGAAAATGCTTTCGTATTGGAAGTACAACGTGAGCCCGGCGTGAATTTATTTGAACTTGAGCGCTCTATGGGGCAGGTTGAAGCCATCGTTCAGCAAGAAGTCCCGGAAGCCCGACTTATTGTTTCCGATTATGGAGATAAGGAGGGAATTGAGGGAGCTGACGACCCGGGAGGATTTACTGGAACAGTCCGTATTGAATTGGTTTCCCAGGGTGAAAGAGATCGAACCCAGGCTGAAATAACGAGTAGTCTGATTCGTGAACTACAAGTGGTGCCCGGAGTACAAATACAGGAAGTTATCATTGATCCGCTTAGCCCTGATGGTGAAAATGGATTGATCGTACAGATCTTTGGGTATGATGCAGAAACTAAACAAGAGCTTGCTGAAGGAATAAAAGAACGCCTTTTAAATATTGATGGCATAAACAGCGTATTCAGCTCATCAGATCAGGGTCGCCCCGAATTACGACTAATTATGGACCGTGAACGAATTTCACGGGTTGGCATGAATACCAATCAGGTAGCAACTGCTGTCAGCAATGCCGTAAAAGGCAATATTGCTACAGCTTTTGTAGATCAGGGAGTAGAGTTTGAAGTTGTTGTAGAATTAGCTCCTCAGGATAAAGCTCAATCCGTGGATCTCACAAATATTCAAATTCAAACACCTGCGGGCGAATGGATGCCACTTAAAAACCTTGCCCGTGTGGAACGCTATACCGGGCCAACAAATGTTCTACGCATTGATCAGGAGCGCGTTGTTGAAGTAACAGCTGAACTTGCCGGTATTGATCTTGCGGCAGCCTCAGCCCAGGCTCGTGAACAACTGGATCAAGTTAACTGGCCGGATGAGTATCGCTATGAGATATCAGGAACCGCCGAAGAACAAGCAGAATCTTTTGGATTCCTAATGATCGCTTTTATGATCGCGGGTATTTTAACCTATATGGTTATGGCTTCACAGTTCGAAAGTTTGGTTGAACCTTTTATTATCATTTTAACCATCCCTCTTGCATTAACCGGTGTGTTACTCATGCTTTGGATCACCGGAACTTCCATCAGCGTTACTTCCATGGTTGGTTTGATCTTACTCACCGGTATTGTGGTTAATAACGGAATTGTGATGATCGATTACATCAAAATTTTACAAGCGCGGGGCACGAATCGTAAAGAAGCAGTTGTTGAAGGAGCAACACGTCGTTTACGCCCGATCCTTATGACCGCATTCACCACTATTTTATCGATGGTTCCACTGGCACTTGAACTTGGCACCGGCTCCGAAACCTGGAGCCCGATGGCAAGAACCGTAATTGGAGGTCTCACCATGAGTACCCTGCTGATGTTGTTTGTGGTACCTTGTTTCTATAATATTATAAACGGCTGGGTTGAAAAACTTGGTTTTGATGCCGTTCACAAAGAAGACCCGTTAGCTAAACCCAAGGAGGTATTAGCATGAAAAAATTCAGTGTAGCCGGAAGTATTCTAAAACGCCCCATTACCGTCATTATGATGACATTGATCGTGATTGGGTTTGGTGTATTTTCACTATCCAACCTTAAAGTCACCTTATACCCTTCTTTCAACATCCCGGTATTGGCGGTATCCACGGGATATCAAAATGTGGCACCGGAAGATATCAACCGTATCATAGTGAATCCTATTGAGGGTGCCCTTTCCGCAATCGAGGGCATTGAAACGCTAGAAGCACGGGTAAGTCGCGGAAGCGCATTTATTATCCTCCGTTTACGTGACGGAGCTGATATCCGTAAAACAGAATTAAAAGTCCGGAAGGCCATTGATCAGATAAGGGGAGATCTCCCCCAGCAAGCCAGAGAACCGGTCATCTTCCAGTTTGATCCGGAAAACCGACCCATCATGCGTCTCAGTATTGATGCCGATAACCGTGGCCTTGATGAACTTCGGAATATTGGCCTGGAATTAGTTGAAACCCGCCTTGAACGTATTGATGGACTTGCTTCTGCCGAAACTCAGGGAGGGCTGGAACGACGTATCTATGTGGATGTATCGCCTATGTCTCTGGCCCAATATAACTTGGTGCCTGCGAATATTGAAAATGCACTTCGCTCTAACAATGTGCAGCTTCCGATCGGTAATATTGTATCGGATAAAATCAATTACAGTATCAGGGCGCAATCTACCTATCAGACTGTTGATCAAATTTCGAACACCATTATTCAGGTAACCGAAAATGACATTCCCATCCGTGTTAAAGATGTAGCTGAGGTTAGTGACGGTTTTACTGACGTGACCAGCCTTGTAAAAGTAAATGGGAAAAATAGTGTATCAGTAGAAGTCCAAAAAAACTCAGATGCCAATACGCTTGATGTCGTAAATGCTGTTAAAGAAATAGTCCCTGAGATCAACGAGATCTTACCACCCGGTGTTACTCTCAGGGTACTTTCTGATGAGGGAAAAACCATTGAAGATTCTATAAACAATTTATCACAGTCAGCTTTAGCAGCTCTTGTCGTTGTTATTTTGGTTATCCTTGTATTTATGGGCGGGTGGAGAATATCCCTTGTAGTGGCCTCCACCATTCCGGTTTCGATTGCTGCCAGTTTCGCAGCTATGTATGCGGCTGATCTCACGTTGAATATCCTGACTATCTCAGCCTTAGCATTGGCCATAGGACTCTTGGTAGATAACTCCATTGTAGTAACCGAAAGTATAGCCCGTAAACTTGAGGAAGGACTTTCCAGATTTGATGCCGCCCTTAAAGGAACTAACGAAGTAATTGGAGCCTTGCTCGGTTCAACCCTAACTACCCTCGGAGTTTTTATACCTATTATTTTGATCTCTGGGACACAAGGGGCATTCTTTAGGGAATTCGCCTATGCCATTTGCTTTGCCATCGGCTTTTCGTTTCTGTCATCCATTATTTTAGTTCCTGTTATTTCGCTGCTAATACTGGATAACAAGCAGTTTAATACTAAGAATCTGGCTTTTAAAGGAATCTATAAACTTGAGCGAGGTTACATTAAATCTTTGCGGTGGCTGTTTCATCACAAATGGATCCCATTGACAGCAATGATCGTTATTGCCATAGGTACTTTTTTCCTTTACACCAATATACCTAAAGAAGGATTCCCTGAAGCCGATTCCGGTCAAATTGATATCAATGTAAGTCTGCCTGAAGGAAGTCAACTTATCAGAACTGCAGGTGTTTTAGATGACTTCAGCCAAAGAGTAGCCAATTTACCCGAAGTTGAAACCGTGATCACAAGTATTGGACGAAGTCGCTGGAGTGAACAAACGAATAGTGGTGAGATTAGTCTTACCCTTGTTCCTGAAACTCAGCGGGAAAAATCGAGTACCGATTTTGCTGTTTTTCTGCGTGAAGAATTGACCGCACCCGGAGTTGATGTTCGGGTTAGAGTTGAAGGTGGTGGACTTGGCTTTGGGCGAGGCTGGGATTCAGGCGGAAATTCCATACGGCTAAGCTTAATAGGGGCTGAAATCGATCAACTTCTTGCTATTTCAAATAAAATTGAAGCCAAGCTTATGGAAGATCCTCAGGTAATTGATGTGGATAATGGGCGAACAGACCCCACTCCGGAATTGCATTTTATAGCAGACCGCGAGCGACTTGCACGACTTGGAACAAACCTCAATACCGTAGCAGGAGCTTTACGCACCCAAACTTTAGGCAATCAGGCAGGATATTATATTAATGAAGGAAGGGAAATTCCCATCGAAGTACGAACTCAGAAACAAGCACTAACCAGTCGTGAAGATCTATTTGATCTGGAAGTTTTCCAGTTTGAAGATCAAAGGGTTCCTATACAGGCCATTGGAGAATTTGTCCCTATGCGCGGAGTAGATTCTTTCCAGCGCCGTGACCGTGAAACAGTTCTTGATGTAAATATTCAGGTGCAAGGTAACGCCCTTGAGTTTGAACCGGTGATCCGAAATTTCCTTGAAAATGAAGTTGTACTACAGGATGGCTATCGATATGAATTTACCGGCGGTACCCAGGAAACTCAGCAGGGACAGTCCGAGTTTGGCTTTGCTTTATTGGCTGCCCTGGTACTCATGTTTATGATCATGGCTTCCCTGTTTGAAAACTTCCGCGATCCATTTGTGATCTGGTTGTGTATTCCACTGGCTATGTTCGGCGCTCTTGCCTTCCTATTCTTAATTGGTGACGCATTGAGCACAACAGCAAATATCGGAATGTTCATGCTGGTTGGTATCATCGTAAACAACGGAATCGTCTTGGTTGATTACATGCACTTATATACCAAAGGAACTGATTATGACTTGTTGAACCGCAAATCTGTTAGCTGGAAAAACCTCTTTATTCCCGTTTTCTTCTGGAAAGAAAAACCAACCGTGAGAGACTCCGAATTGCTGCAACAAATTATAGAAGCCTGCCGCAGAAGAATGCGTCCCATTTTACTCACGGCCATCACCACAATCTGTTCCATGATCCCGCTTTCTCTGGAATTAGGATCAGGGGCAGAAACCTGGTCACCTCTGGCTAAAGCTGTAATTGGCGGGTTAATGTTCGGTTCTATTTTAACTCTTTTCATCACTCCGGTACTGTCCGTATCGTTGAGTATGACTATTGAATGGTTTAAAGAGTTGCTCAGTAAAAACAAACCTGAAACAATTCAGGCTTAAAACCTTACAACATCTTGTAAGACAAGGATAAAAATTGGGTAAAATCCTTTTTCATATATGGAAATTGGAACGTGTTTAGCCTATACTTGTTTTAAATAACAAAAAGGAGAAATATCATGAGCAGATCATCAGATTTTATGTCAGGAATTATATCAGGAGCCTTAGCTGGCGCTGCTATTGCATTACTTTATGCGCCTGACACCGGAAAAAATACCCGCGACCGTTTATCATATCAGCTTAGCAATTATTATGATGAGTTGAATGACCTCATTGACCAATTGCGGGAAGAGAAAAAATTATTGGTTTCTGAAGCCAAAGAAAAAGGCGACAAAGTAGTATTGGATGCCAAAGAAAAAGCAGAGGGGCTCATCAAAGAAGCTGAAGACCTTTTGGAATCCATTGAAACCGCCAAAGAGAAATCAGGTTCAGGTAAGAAAAAGAAAGGCTGATACTGATTTCAGTTTCGAATTTAAGAAAGTCCCACAAATTTTAATTGTGGGACTTTTTTTATGCCTTGCATTTTTCCGGTGCTTTGGGTAATTCCCGTAGAGCTATAATTCAACGATCGGGAATATGGAATCACGAAAACAATTTTTAAAGAAGTTGGGAACAGGAGCAGCCGTTTTGGGAGCCGGAGCTTTTTTCAGTCCGCTAAAAGCAAAGGACATCACACAAGATCTCCGGCAATTTACAGGCTCACCTTGGGAGATCGCCAAAAATGAAGACTACTGGGCGCGGGTGCAGCAGGCTTTTACGGTAGATCGCAGCCTCATCAATTTGAATAACGGAGGAGTAAGCCCGGCTCCGGAGTATGTACAGGCCGCCATGAAACGCCACCTTGATTATTCCAACGAGGCGCCCGTCTATACCATGTGGCGGATTTTGGAGCCTCAGCGCGAAGGCGTTCGCAAACGCATCGCCCGAAATTTTGGAGCTGACCCTGAAGAAATTGCCCTTACCCGGAATGCCTCCGAAAGCCTTCAGATATGCCAATTCGGCTTTGACCTGAAAGTGGGTGATGAAGTCTTGACCACCGATCAGGATTACCCCCGCATGATCAACACCTTCAAACAGCGTGAACGGCGGGAAGGGATCAAACTCAAGCAATTCAGTATTCCTGTTCCGGCTGAAGATGATGATGAAATTGTGCGACTGTTCGAGGAGAATATCACCCCAAGAACCAAACTCATCCTGATGTGCCATATCATCAATATCACCGGACAAATTCTGCCGGTTAAAAAGGTGGTAAATATGGCGCGCAAAAAAGGGATTCCGGTCATCGTGGATGGCGCCCATGCCTACGCCCATTTTGATTTCAAGCACTCCGACTTAGATTGTGATTATTATACCACCAGTTTGCATAAGTGGCTATTTGCTCCTCACGGTACCGGCATGCTGTACGTGAAAAAAGACAAGATCAAAAACTTGTGGCCATTGATGGCAGCACAGCAATCCCAGGATGAGGACATCCGTAAGTTTGAAGAGATCGGCACCCACCCGGCGGCAAATTATTTAGCCATTGCTGAGGCACTGACCTTCCATGAGGGCATCGGGACCAAGCCAAAAGAAGCCCGCCTCAAATATCTGAATGATATCTGGATCGATGAATTGGTGGATGGAGAAAAGGTAGTCCTTCACACCAGCCGAGACCCAAAATATGCATGTGGAATTGCCACCGTGCAGATCAAGGGCATGGAACCCGGTGAATTGAACAGTGCCCTTTGGCGCGATTATCGTATCATTACGACACCGATCAATCATCCTCAATTCCAGGGCATACGGGTGACACCAAATGTGTACACTACCATGGAGGAGGCCGGTCGTTTTATCGATGCCATGAAAGATCAGATTGCTAAAGTATAAATATTGTTTATTGAGACAGCACCGCCCACTATTCGTTCCAACGCAGAGCGTGTGGAACGAGTGGTAATTTCTACCATATTTATACTCAGAATATTGACTCGCTGTACATGCTCTGCGTTGGAGCGAATTTTACGATCACTTAACAAACACAAAAATATCATAATGAAAAAGTTTCTATTCTTTTTATTCATTACCGGATTTACGGGGTTTTCCTGTACACAACAGGATCGCACGAATCCCCAGAAAAGGATCATCCATACCGATAATGCCCCTGCTTCGGTAGGTGTGTATTCGCAAGCCATTCAGGTTGGGAATGCACTATACCTCTCCGGACAGATCGGGTTGGTTCCTCAGACCCGTGAACTGGCCGGGGATGACCTGGAATCCCAAACCCGCCAAACTCTTGATAACATAAAGGCCGTGTTGGAAGCCGCTGATTTTACGATGACAGATGTAGTTAAGGCACAAGTCTTTCTGGATGACATGGATGATTACGGAGCTTTTAATGAAGTCTATGTGGAATACTTTCCGGAGGATCCTCCCGCCCGCGCAGTAGTTGAGGTAAGCCAAATTCCACTGAATGCCAAAGTTGAAATTATGGTGGAGGCGGTAAAGTAACGCTATGTCAGATCTCCAAGATTTCATCAACCTTCGCCGAACACTACATCGATATCCTGAACTTTCGAAGCAGGAGTTTGAGACCACGAGACGGATCTCTCAATTTATGCGACAATTTAAACCCGATCAGGAAATCCCGGTTGCCGGAACCGGAAAGATGTTCGTGTTTGAAGGAGACGATCCCGGTGAAACCATTGTATTTCGCTGCGAGCTGGATGCCCTCCCCATTCAAGAGCGTTCACCAAATCTTGCTTACCGTTCTTCCATTGACGGGGTAGCACACCTTTGCGGACATGACGGTCACATGGCTATCATCGCATATCTTGGGAAACTCATTTCTGAAAATCGCCCAAAAAAAGGTAAAGCCGTTCTGCTCTTTCAACCGGCAGAGGAAACAGATCTCGGAGCCAAAGATGTGGTACAATCTCCCGAATTTCATGAGCTGTCTCCAGACTATATGTTTGCCCTTCATAACATACCTGGTCAGCTCAAAGGAAAAGTACTCATTAAAGAAGGCAGTTTTGCAGCGGCCTCCTGTGGTCTCACCATAAATTTGAAGGGCAGGACTTCTCATGCGGCCGAACCTGAAAAAGGAAATCCGCCCTACCCCGCAGCCAATAAGATCATTGAAGAGATACAGGAATTGACCCGGTCCAAAACCGGATTTAGCAGCCATGTGATCTCTACGTTGATCTATATCCGCATGGGCGAGATCTCATTTGGGGTTTCTCCCTCAGATCTTGAAATGGGAATTACCCTTCGGGCTTATGAAAATGAAGATCTGGAATTGCTTTGCTCTAAAGCAGAAAACATTCTTAAAACTCATTCAGAAGAATATGATTTAGCATATTCACATAAATACACTGAAATATATCCTACAACCTTTAATGCTTCAGAGTGTGTGGAAATGGTAAAAGACTCAGTCAAATCGCTTGAGTATCAGCTTCAGGAAATGTCGGAGCCCAACAACTGGTCGGAGGATTTTGCTTACTTCACCGCCACCAACAAAGGAGCTCAATTTGGGTTTGGCTCCGGAGAGCAAACGCCAAACCTGCATGATCCCGAATATGATTTCCCGGATGATATCATAGAACCTTCTGCACGTTTGTTCTTTGATATTTATTCACAAAGATTACGTTGAAAATCTTTTACCTAAACGTAAAAAGAGTTTACCATCCACATCTTTTTAAACCTTAATCAGATATATTCGGAAATTGAAACTTTAACTGAATCGGAGAATGGTAATGAAAAGAATTCTACAAACGGCATGCTTTTTACTTTTGATTTCAACGGCTCCTGTATTTTCACAGAATACAGACGAAGTTGTTGACACCATTATAAAAGAAGCTACAGAAAACTCACAGCTAGAATGGCTGGCGCATCAACTCACAGATGTGATCGGACCTAGATTAGTAGGAACACCTCAAATGAAACATGCTCACGATTGGGCAGTTTCTCAGTTTGAGGAATGGGGAATTGCTGCAGAAAATCAGCAGTATGGAGAATGGGATGGATGGGAGCGTGGTATCACCCATATTGACCTTCTTTCCCCCCGTGTTGTTTCACTTGAAGGACAGCAGCTGGCATGGAGCCCTGCAACTCCCGAAGAAGGAGTTAACGCCAACCTAGATATCCTTCCTACTGTAGAAAGTCAGGAGGAATTTGATGCATGGCTTAAAACTATTGATGGAAAGGTCATTCTGATCTCTCAGCCACAGATAACGGGTCGCCCTGATTATAACTGGGAAGAATTTGCCACTGAAGAATCCTTTGCTGCCATGAGCGCGGAAAGAAGCCGCTTGACAGAAGATTGGAGAGAAAATCTAAGTCGCATTGGGTATGGACGCGAGCTCAATCAAAAGCTAGAAGAAGCAGGTGCTGTTGCATTATTTCAGTCTCGCTGGTCCAATGGTTTTGGGGTTAATAAGATCTTCAGTGCAAATACAGAAAATATCCCGGTAATCGATCTTTCTCTTGAAGATTATGGCATGCTCTACCGGATGGTTCAACACGGAAGTGAACCGGAAGTTCACGTGAACGCACAATCCAAAGACTTAGGTAAGGTACCTACCTTCAACACTATAGCAACCATTCCCGGAAATGAAAAAGCGAATGAATACATCATCCTTTCTGCCCATTATGATTCTTGGGATGGCGGGACTGGAGCCACTGACAACGCCACGGGTTCAATCACCATGATGGAAGCCGCACGCATTCTCAAGAAAGTATATCCGAATCCAAAGCGAACAATTATTATAGGACTCTGGGGCAGTGAGGAGCAAGGTTTGAATGGTTCTTCAGCTTATGTTGCAGACAATCCCGAGATCGTTGGCAATATGCAAGCTTCTTTCAATCAGGATAACGGAACCGGTCGTGTGGTTCGAATTTCCGGACAGGGTTTCCTACATGCTTATGAGTTTTTTCAGCGGTGGCTGGCGCCTGTTCCCAGAAGTATCACACGCCACATTGAAACAACTTTTCCCGGTACACCGGGTGGTGGTGGCTCTGATTACGCTTCATTTGTGTCGGCCGAAGCCCCCGGTTTTTCCTTGAGTTCCCTCAGCTGGAGCTACTGGAATTATACCTGGCATACTAATCGCGATACCTATGATAAGATCGTGTTTGATGACGTACGCAATAATGCAATTCTTACCGCAATTCTGACATATATGGCGAGTGAAGATTCCGAAACCTTCCCACGTGATAAAGCTGTCCTTCCTATCAACCCAAGAACCGGGGAGCAAATGGAATGGCCATCGCCACGAACTCCCAACCGAACCGGTAATTAATTTTGATTTCAACCAATGAAGATTGACGGATAAATTTAAGCCACCCCAAGAAATTGGGGTGGCTTTTTATTTGATCAAAGTCTAGATTTTATGCTATAAAAAAGCCCCGATCAACTTAATGACCGGGGCTTTTAAATTTATATTGACTAACGAAGAGTTAGTCTTCGGCTTCCGCAGTTTCGCTTTCACCGTTTTCACTGCCACCAAGTTCTTCAAATACCTTGGCGATCTCTTCGTCTCCTTCTTCCATATCTTTCTTCGAGCCAACAACAATGTCGTTGTAGTCCCGAAGTCCGGTTCCGGCAGGTACTTTATGTCCAACCACCACATTCTCTTTGAGTCCGCGGAGGAAGTCCTTCTTAGCTTCGATAGAAGCCTGTGTAAGTACTTTGGTAGTTTCCTGGAAGGAAGCAGCCGATAACCAGCTTTCAGTGGAAAGTGCCGCCCTTGTAATACCGAGAAGGATAGGCTTAGAAATAGCCGGATCTGCTTCACGGGTTTCGAGCTCTTCTTTTCCGTCTTTGATCAACTGGTTATTATGATCTCTTACCTGACGACGATCAAGGATTGCTCCTTTCTTAAGTTCGCTGCCACCTTGGTTGGTAACTACAAACTTACCGATCAATTCATCATTTCGGTCATTCACTTCAAAGCGGTCAACTTTATCGCCTTCAAGGAACATCGTATCACCGGGATCGGTGATCTCAACTTTCTGCATCATGGTTCGCACGATCGTTTCGATGTGCTTGTCATTGATCTTCACACCCTGTAGTCGGTAAACCTCCTGAATTTCATTCACGA